>ENA-ORSQ01001730-ORSQ01001730.1-human-gut-metagenome-genome-assembly--contig:-NODE-1730-length-10835-cov-2.808905_pt1 | contig 10835 bp, 7 predicted proteins | sample MGYA00241900_ERZ509164 | MGnify/ENA primary metagenome ERZ509164 (study PRJEB26280, sample SAMEA2338807) | human gut metagenome | biome: human gut; feature: human-associated habitat; material: faeces...
GATCGCGATCGAAAGCAATCAACCGCCCTTGCGGCGCAAGCCGCTCAAGAATGAGTCGACTATGGCCGCCGCGGCCAAAAGTGCCGTCCACGTAGAGTCCATCTGGACGAGCAACCAAGGCTTCAGGTGCTTCGCGGCTCAGAACGGGAAGATGGACGAAGGCGGACATGGCTTGTTTCTTTTTCTGCTGTCAAGCAGCGCCGCTGCGGACGACGCGCCTGGGAAGCACTGTGCGGGCCTCCCAAAATTTTGGAAATATTTTCTTTGGCAGAAAGCGGGTTCAGAACGTGAAGTCGAGATCCTCAACGGTCTGCGCGACGGCCTGCGCCTCGGCAGCAGTCAGGCGTGCACGATCCCAGAGCTCGAAATGATCACCCCAGCCGACAAGAGCTGCTTCGCGTTCAAGTCCAGCGAGTTCACGCAGCCCCGCGGGGATGAGTACGCGCCCGGCACGATCAACCTTCAGTTCCTCAGCACTCCCCAGCACTAAACGGACAAAACCGCGTGCGGAGAAAGGAAGCTTCAGGAGAGCATCGCGCTTAGGAGCCCAGGCAGAAGGGGGATAAAGCACCAGGCACCCGTCCGGATGACGCGCAGCAACGATCACGCCGTCAGCGGCCGCTTCATCACGCGCACGCTTAGGAAGCGCAAGCCGCCCCTTGTCGTCGAGCGTGATGAGCGTAGTGCCTTGAAACACTTTCCTATCCTCAAACTGTCTTCAATCCTTCATTCCCGTTGGGCCAGCGTCCCGCAGAGACGCTCCCACCAATTCCCACATTTTCCCACAGTTGCCAATAGTCAGATCATGAAAATCAGTACCAAATAGGCAAAAGATCTTGTCTAAAGCGTAAAAATCCAATGAAGCTTGAATCAACCGCAGACCTATTTAGGAGTCTGCGGGAACGCATAAGAAAAAACCCGCACGAGCGGGTCTGGATGTATGTACTGTCCAACAAGGATAGGGACAGCGGAAGCTGTTGCTGCAATTCGGCGGAAGTTCTCTTGTAAGCCGGATTCTGTCGCGCGAAGTCCTATAGGACCTCGGCGGCGGTCATTCATCTAGGACGACGCTCACGCGCCGCCTCAAGCCATCTACCCGCAGCCGGACGGGGCCCGCCCATTGGCTGCCTATTTGATGTTGCTCCCCGTAGAGATTGCCCGTTTCACCCGGCCCGAAGCCGGCTCGTCTCTGTTGCTCTAATCCGCGCCTTACGGCGGAGAGGCGTTACCTCCTACGGCGCCCTGCGGAGTCCGGACTTTCCTCCCGCGGCCTAAAACCGCCGACGACCGCCCGGAAAACTTCTCGTCGAACTGCAGCGAGGCGCTACTTTACCGACTATGCGTCAGCGTGGCAAGCCGGATTCCGAAGGTTTTCACCCAACCGCATTCAGCAAAACTTTTGTCGGCAGGTCTAATTGCACATAGACATCTGCGCCTTGTGGGACAATGTCGGCTTTCGGCTCTATCCATCTCGCTCGACCGCCACGCAGGAAAGGCCTCTCGGCTGCTTAGCCGCAAACACAGGTCTCTGCCGGCGGAGCAAATTGAGCGCTTTCGTCGATCCCTCTCATTGTCATGCAACACCCTCAACTCTTTCGTCCCACGTTTCTGGCCCGCGCAGTCTTTGCCGCAGCCGTTTCGTTTGCGTGCACTGCTCAGGCAGGCCTCTGGGAAGCCGTAGTAGACACGACGCCGGCAGGCTACGCCCGTCAGTCGTCTGAACGTCCGGGCGATTGGGCCTCTTTTTGGAGTGACACCAAGGAAGGAACCAAGCGTATCTTTGAGGAGGGCAACTCGGTCTGGATCGTTCCAACCTATACCAACCATCCAACCTGGGCTTGGAAAAAACGGCATGAAGAAAACGGTTATCCCTTCGGCATGGGCTACGCACGGCAAGTGATTGACAATCGCGGCAATGAACGCCTGCTTTTCGCCGTTAACTTTGTGGATTCCAACTACCGCATAGAGCCGATGGTGGGCTACTCCTGGCTCGCTCGATGGCCGATCGGCTCTACCGGACTCCATGTAGGGGCGGGCTATCTCGCAGGCATCACGATGCGCGGCGACTATATGTGGGCGCCGCTGCCTCTGCCGCTGCCCGTCGCCAAGATCGGCACCGATACAGTGTCCTTCTATGGCACCTTCATTCCTTTCACCAACGTCTTCTTCTTTTACTCGACGATTACCGTCGACGACGCGAAAGGCCGCAAGATGCCGCTCGCATCTGACAGTCCTTGGGTGAAGTCGCCTAATCTGCTCTACGGGTCCTATGGCTGGCAGTATGTCGACAATGGGGAAGAGTATTCCAAGAGCCTGATGAAGAACGATACGATTTGGAATATTGGTCTGCGCCGTTACTCTGGGCGCAGCTGGCAGACGGATCTCAAATATTCTCGGGCTCAGCACGATGTCGCCTATGCCGACGGCTCAGGCAAACAGTCCATCGATTTCCGCACCTATACACTCACCATCTCCTACAACATCGACGTGACTAAATCACTGCGCCTATTTGCCGGCGCCGGCGTGGGCTACGGCAAAGCCGAAGGTCCCTACAACTCTGACACCAGCATCTTCCCTGCGCTCACGCTCGGCGGTACCTGGGCCTTTACAGACCACTTCTGGCTTACCGGGTCGATGGATACGAACTTCCCGCGCTACAAAGGCGTGCTTGCCGACCGCGACAGCGAATATGTATTGAAGTCCATGCCGACCGCCTTCACACTCGGCCTCGGTTTCGCGTTCTGACGAACGGCCACGCTTTCAGCACCGTCTACAAACCGTCTGGAATCACATTTCCAGACGGTTTCTTTTTCCGGCTTAACACTTAGAAAAGGCCAACTCCATACAATTCACTCTGACCCAATTTAATGGGCGCCCTGCAAAGCCTGCGGCGGCGCCTTTGCGTTGTGCCCGGAAGCGCTCTCTGATCCAAAACGGATGAACGTTTTCCGCACTTCGGCTTCACCCCACATTTCATTTCCCAAAGGACAAGCAGTCATGGATCTCAATCAAGCGCTCATCGAACGCGCCCAACACGTCATTCCGGGCGGCGTCAACTCCCCCGTACGAGCTTTCGGCTCTGTCGGCGGCGCTCCGCGCTTTATCGAGCGCGCCAAGGGCCCTTATATGTGGGATGTGACGGACAAGCGCTTCACGGACTATGTCTGCTCCTGGGGGCCGATGATTCTCGGCCACAATGATCTGGAAGTCGTTGAGGCGGTTCATGCAGCAGTGGATCGCGGCCTTTCTTTCGGCGCTGCCACGCGTGCTGAGGTTGAAATCGCCGAAATGATCACGAACATTCTTCCTGCTATGGAAGAAGTTCGTCTCGTCTCCTCCGGCACGGAGGCCGGCATGTCGGCGATTCGTCTTGCCCGCGGGTACACCGGCCGCAACCGCATCATCAAGTTTGAGGGCTGTTACCACGGTCATTCCGATGCACTTCTGGTGAAGGCCGGCTCGGGTCTGCTCACTTTCGGCAATCCTTCATCTGCGGGCGTTCCGGCTTCAGTGACCGAACACACAATGGTGCTCGAATACAACAACCCCGAACAGCTTGAAGATGCTTTTGCCAAGTACGGCGACGAAATCGCCTGCGTCATCGTTGAAGCATTCGCAGGCAACATGAACCTCGTTCGCGGCACACAAGAATTCATTGATACGATGCGCCGCCTCTGCACGAAGCACGGAGCGCTCCTCATCGTTGACGAAGTCATGACAGGCTTCCGGGTCGCTTTGAAGGGAGCTCAGTCACTCTTCAACGTCACGCCCGACATCACCATGCTCGGCAAGGTAATCGGCGGCGGCATGCCGGTCGCCGCCTTTGGCGGACGTCGTGAAATCATGGAAAAGATTGCGCCCTGCGGCCCGGTCTATCAAGCCGGCACCCTGTCGGGCAACCCTGTTGCCGTCGCCTGCGGCATGGCGACCCTGAAGAAAATTCAGGCACCTGGCTTCTACGATCGTCTCGGCGCTCAGACCAAGCGTCTGGTCGAGGGACTTCAGGCTGCCGCTCAAGCCGCCGGCGTGCCCTTCATTGTCAAAGGAGTCATGACCGTCAAAGGCGCCCGCCGGCGTGCCCTTCCCCGCCGACAGTGTCGGAGGTATGTTTGGTCTCTACTTCCTGCCGCAGCGTCCTCAGGGCTTTGCAGACGTAATGAAGGCCGACAAAAATGCCTTCAACACGTTCTTTCACGGCATGCTCGACCGCGGCCATTACTTTGCGCCGTCCACTTTTGAGGCGGGCTTCGTCTCTATCACACACACGGATGAAGTGATCGACAAGACGATCGCCGACGCCCGCGAAGTCTTCGCTTCAATGGCGAAATAAAATATCGCTGCTTCGCACCGTTTGGTTCTGCGTGCACTGACAAAGCGTCAAGCCGCAGAACCAAAGAGAGGGAATGCTTCCACTTATTCGATCCAATCTTGTCAATCCGTCCCATGTCCCTGCTGTCCGCATTCCTGAAACATGCCAAATCCTCTGTTGCCTTTGGGCGTCTGGGAACTGCGTTCGTTATCGCCGCCGCACTTTCTGCCGGAGCGCTGACTTCGAACTGCGCCCTTGCAGCAAGCGATGACGGCTGGTTCTCCGCCATTGACGCCGGCCGCGGAGAAAAGAAAGCCGGTCCGCATGTCACGGTTGACATCATTGCCGAAAAAACCTCATTGACACCGCAGGCGGTCAACCGCTTTGCAGTTCGTTTCCGTCATCAAGAGGGCTGGCATACCTACTGGAAGATGCCGGGGGATGCCGGGCTGCCGCCAGAGTTTACCTTCACGCTCTCACCGAGTGAACTGAAAGCCTCAGCACCGCTATTCCCGTTGCCAGAGCGAACAGTAACCTCCGGGCTCATTACATTTGGCTATGGCGGCGAAACGCTTTTCCCCTTTAATGTGGAATTGCCGCGCGGTGCATCCGGACGCGCTCAAATCGCGCTGCACGTCGAATATTTGGCCTGTAAGGACATGTGCATTCCTGAGTCGGCCGACGTCAAGTTCTCCATTCCAATTGACATCAAAGGAAAAGATTCAGATGACGCAGCGGCCGTTGCTGCTGCTGTACGCGCCATCCCTGAACGTGTTCAAAACGACGGCAGCATCAAGGCGACCATTGACGGCAATCGAATTCGCATTGATGTTGCGGGGAACGCGATTGTCGGCAGGTCGCTTGATTTTCTTCCATCCGAAAAAAATGTAATCGATCTGCGTCAGGCCCCACAAACCGCTGTTGGCATCACGCAAGGCAACGAACCGCCTTCTGCCTCACTCTGGCTTGCCGCGACTGAACGATTTGCCAAAACACCCCAGCCCGCACTCGAAGGCGTCCTGGTCGCTGACGGCGGTCCAGCCAAAGGCGGTTGGGCGATTGACACGTCCGTGCCGCTGCAAACCGGATCGGTAGCACCGCCTCCGGCAGTCAATACTGCAGCCGCCTCGTCCCAGGCCGACGCGGCATCGGCCGCTGCCGACCTGAATAACAGCAGCCAGATGACGGCAGGAACCGGCGCCGCGCTTCTCTTTGCATTTTTGGGCGGTCTGATCCTCAATCTGATGCCCTGCGTCTTTCCTGTTCTTTCGCTCAAACTCCTCGACCTCGTCCAAGGCGCCCACCAGTCGCAGCGTCTCGTTGGGCACGGTCTGGCTTTCACGGGAGGCGTATTGCTCTCTATGGTGCTTCTTTCAGGCACCTTGATGGCGCTTCGCACTGCCGGTCACGCCGTAGGCTGGGGATTTCAGCTGCAGTCGCCTTGGGCGGTTGCGGCCTTGATTCTCTTATTCGGAGCCATCACCTGCAACCTTCTGGGACTTTATGAATTCACCTTCGGAAGCCGTGCCGCAGATCTCAAAGTCGTGCGCAGCCTGCCGCAGTCCGGAATCACTTCGTCCTTTTTCTCCGGCATTTTGGCGGTCATTGTGGCAAGTCCCTGCACCGCTCCTTTCATGGGGGCCGGGATCGGCTATGCACTCACCCAGCCCGCCGCAGAAGCAATGCTCGTCTTCCTCTCGCTGGGTCTCGGCATGGCAACACCTTGGCTGCTTTTGTGCCTGTTCCCCGCCTGGGCCAAAAAGCTCCCCAAACCGGGACCTTGGATGAACACCTTCAAGAAGGTGATGGCTCTCCCCATGCTGCTCGCACTCCTTTGGCTCGCCTGGGTGCTTACCAAGCAGGTTGACTATCGCGGTCTCTTGATCGTACTTCTGGGACTCGCCGCACTTGCCGCCTTTTGCTGGTTATTAGGAAGACGTCAGTTTGGACGGTCCTCGAGCACCATTGTTATGGCCGCACTCGGAACACTTACGGCAGCTTCACTGGCGCTGACGGCTTGCGGCATTTTCGACCGCCAGTCTGTTTCAACAGAGGAGGGGTGGAGTACGTGGAGTGCAGAAGCCGTACAGAGTGCTTCCTCAGCAGGCCGTCCTGTTTTCATCGACTTTACTGCTGCCTGGTGCATTACTTGTCAAGCCAACAAGCTTGCTGTGCTCGACCGTGAGGAAGTCGTTTCACGAATGAGTGAACTCGGCTACGTTCGTTTTCTCGCCGACTGGACCAATAAGGATCCTGCTATCACCAAGGAACTGGCCAAGTATGGCCGCACCGGCGTACCGCTCTACGTTCTTATTTATAAGGACGGCACGGTCAAAGTGCTCCCTGAACTCCTCACAACCGGCATGGTCTTGGATGCACTGAAATAAATCAACAGCCGCCGCAGTCCGGCGCGTGCCAAAAGACTATTGAATAAGGTCAATCGGGCCTGCCGAAGCGTTTCTTCAGCAGGCCCGATTCTTATTTATCGCGTCTTGTTTTCGGAATAGTCGTAGACCCAATCGATAACGATGTTTAGGAAGGGAATCCCGTTGGGCACGTTTTTAGCGCCCCGCACACTTGCGTAGACAGCATAGCGCTGACCGTTTTGCGCCTGAATAAATCCGCCGATGCTTCGCACATCAGAGAGGAACCCCGTCTTGATGCGGCCGCGTTCCTCTGCCACCTTGCGTTTGGCCATGGTCCCATCTCTGCCGCTAATCGGCATGGAAGCCAAATATTCCGGCATGTAGGGACCGGACCACCCGGCCGCAAGTAGTTGGGTCATTGCTCGGCCGGTCACACGAGTCTCACGCGAGAGTCCCGATCCATTGTCAATCCATATCTCCTGAGACGTGATGCCTTTCGACTGCAGCCATTCGTCGAGCGCCGCACGTGCATCTTCAAGGGTTGCGCCTCTTGGGAAAACCAATTCCGCCCGTGCAGCAGCCTTTCCCGCAGACTTAAGCTTTCCCGTCGAAGACTCATTCTTTTGCGCTTCATTAAAAGCCTCTCGAACCCGATCAGCCCCCAATGAAAGGAAGATATGCCGCGCCATTAAGTTGTTAGACCACTTATTGGTGAGTGCCACCACTTCACCCAAAGGCTGCGAAACACGGGAAAAACGCCGTTGAGCATCTTTGGGTACGTTTCCTGACACCACGTGCCCCGTCCAGGTGCGGCCGTCGCGCTCCCAGAACGCACGAAAGAGCCGCTCGAGGTATTCGTTGGGTTCTAAGGCGATGACATTGAAGTTTTTCGGCCCGCAAGCTGCCGGAAGCTTGCCGGTAAAGGTCACACGCTTGCGGCCTTTGCCCAGATCCTTCAGCTGGAAACCAATTGACGTCTTCCAATCACCGCATCCGCCTCGACCGAGCGGGATTGTCTCTGGAAAAGAAATACCTGCCAATTTTGGCACGGTCACGATTCGGGCCGTTTGGGTCTCCTTGTCGGGGATAAATTCGAAGCTTAGATTTCGAAAATTGATGAGCGCAGGATCGGGCTGCAAGTTGTAAGGACGAGAGCTGCGGCCGTCAAACGCTCCTGGATCCACCTGAGGAATATTGAAGAAGGAACGGTCAATGACGATGTTGCCTTCAATCCGCTTGATGCCGGTCTGAGCGAGTTTGTCGACCGCCATAGAAAAATCCTCAACCACGAAGGCGGGATCACCCCCTCCGCGAATAAAGAGACCGCCCTTCAAAAGCCCCTTTGTGGTTGGTTCTCCCAGCGTATAAAAACCCGTGTACCAGCGATAATTAGCCCCCAGCGTTTCAAGCGCAGCCAGAGTCGTCACAACTTTGGCCACCGAGGCCGGTCGATCAATGCGGCGGTCATTCCAAGCGAGGACAGCGGCCTTGGGCGATTCAACCGGCACTACTGAAATCACAATATCGTCAGGATTGATTTTCAGCCGCTTGGCCGCTTCTGCGAGCGGAGCCGGCAACTGCGACTGCGAGGCAGTTCGGCCCGCAGCCGAAGCTGCCGCAGACGCCGTTGGCAGCGCAACCGTAAACGAAAGCAGTGCCGCAGCCGTCAGCGCTTTTGCAGCAAACAGCTGCACCCGGCGATTCAGCATCAACTTTGCGCTTTCACTCAAGCATTTCCCTGCACACATCAATGGATCCTCGCAGCGGATGAAAAAAATTTTATCTCCAGCCCTTGAAATCGAAAGAGCCGTCCCCATATAGGCAAGTAATGGTAGCGGATGTGCCTCGAAGGACATTCCGCCCGTATGAATTTGTTGCATGCCGAGCTCTCCGCCATCAATTAGGCAGTGCGATTTGAGCACGGCATCCAAGCTTTTCAAAGAATCTTTTGGAGATTTCCCAGATGCAGATCCGTCCTTTGCATGACCGCGTCATCATCAAGCGCCTTGAGGCCGAAACGACGACCGCCTTCGGCATCGTCATTCCTGACACGGCCGGCGAAAAGCCTGATCAGGGCGAAGTAATCGCCGTCGGTCCCGGCAAACGCGATGAAGCTGGCCGCCTTGTGGCGATGGACGTTAAGGTCGGCGACCGTGTCCTCTTCGGCAAGTACTCCGGCCAGACCGTCAAGGTCGACGGCGAAGAGCTCCTCGTGATGCGCGAGGAAGACATCATGGGCGTGCTCGAATAAGCCGCCCCCGAAAGCACTCCACGTACAGATTTCTAAATAATTAAGGAATTACAAAATGGCTGCTAAGCAGGTTCTTTTCGGTGATGATGCCCGCACGAAAATGGTTCGCGGTATCAACGTTCTCGCCAATGCTGTCAAGGTAACGCTCGGCCCGAAGGGCCGCAACGTTGTGCTTGAACGCTCTTTCGGCGGCCCGACGGTCACGAAGGATGGCGTGTCTGTCGCCAAAGAAATCGAACTCAAAGATAAATTTGAAAACATGGGTGCCGCCATGGTGCGCGAAGTCGCCTCGAAGACGAGCGACAACGCCGGTGACGGTACGACCACTGCTACGGTTCTCGCTCAGGCCATCGTTGATGAAGGCATGAAGTTCGTTGCCGCCGGCATGAACCCGATGGACCTTAAGCGCGGCATCGACAAGGCTGTTGCCGCCGCCATCACTGAGCTCAAGAAGCTCTCCAAGCCCACTACGACCAACAAGGAAATCGCTCAGGTTGGCGCCATTTCGGCCAACTCCGATGAAGAAATCGGTCAGATCATTTCCGAAGCCATGGATAAGGTCGGCAAGGAAGGCGTGATTACGGTTGAAGACGGCAAGAGCCTCAAGAACGAACTCGAAGTCGTCGAAGGCATGCAGTTCGACCGCGGCTATCTCTCGCCCTACTTCATTAACCAGCCTGAAAAGCAGGCTGCAGTTCTTGAGAACCCGTTCATCCTGCTCCACGACAAGAAGATCAGCAACATTCGCGAACTTCTGCCGGTGCTTGAACAAGTCGCTAAAGCTGCTCGTCCGCTCGTCATCATCGCTGAAGACATCGACGGCGAGGCCCTCGCCACATTGGTCGTCAACTCCATCCGCGGCATCCTGAAGGTTGTGGCCGTCAAAGCTCCGGGCTTCGGCGATCGCCGCAGCGCCATGCTCGAAGACATCGCAGTCCTTACGGGCGGTACGGTTATTTCGAGCAACGTCGGCCTTTCGCTCGATAAAGCTACGCTTGCCCAGCTCGGCAGTGCCAAGAAAGTCGAAGTCACGAAAGAAAATACGACCATCATTGACGGTGCCGGTGATGCCGCGGCCATTGAAAACCGCGTCAAGAACATCCGCACGCAGATCGAAGGCGCCTCGAGCGATTACGATCGTGAAAAACTTCAGGAACGCGTGGCTAAGCTCGCCGGCGGTGTTGCACTGATCAAGGTCGGTGCCGCAACTGAAGTTGAAATGAAGGAAAAGAAGGCCCGTGTGGAAGACGCTCTGCACGCCACTCGCGCTGCCGTTGAAGAAGGCATCGTCCCGGGCGGCGGCGTCGCGCTCATCCGCGCCAAACTCGCCATCAAGGACATCAAGGGCGACAATGACGAACAGAACGCTGGTATCCGCATCGTTCTGCGCGCCATGGAAGAGCCGCTGCGTCAGATCGTCGCCAATGCCGGCGATGAACCGAGCGTCGTGGTGAACACCGTCGCTCAGGGTGAAGGCAACTTCGGCTACAACGCTCAGTCCGCCAAGTACGGCGATATGGTTGAAATGGGCGTGCTCGATCCGACGAAGGTGACCCGCACGGCACTTCAGAACGCCGCATCTGTCGCTTCGCTGATCCTCACGACCGACTGCATGGTTGCCGACCTTCCGGCCGACGACAAGGCTGTCCCCGCCGGCATGGACGGCATGGGCGGCATGCCCGGCATGGGCGGCGGCCGGATGCGCAGCTTCGGCCGCAAGAAGCGGTTCAAATAAGTCAATAAGTGCAGCGGCATTTATGAAATATACAAATCTAATTTACTGTTTTGGAGGAAATGTACAATGGTTAAGATTCGTCTGAGAAGAATGGGCGCGAAGAAGGCTCCTTTCTACCGTGTGGTCGTGGCTGATTCCCGCTATCCCCGCGATGGTCGTTTCATCGAGGAGATC
>ENA-ORSQ01001738-ORSQ01001738.1-human-gut-metagenome-genome-assembly--contig:-NODE-1738-length-10805-cov-5.709581_pt1 | contig 10805 bp, 7 predicted proteins | sample MGYA00241900_ERZ509164 | MGnify/ENA primary metagenome ERZ509164 (study PRJEB26280, sample SAMEA2338807) | human gut metagenome | biome: human gut; feature: human-associated habitat; material: faeces...
CAGACCGCGCGTCTCCCTGCCGAACATCAGGTAGTCGCCGTCGCGGTACTCGACCTCATGATAGGCGTGAGGTGCCTTGGTCGTCGCGTAGAAGTACCGTCCGTCCGGGTTCTTTTCAAAAAAATCCTCCAGATTTTTGTACATACGGACATCGAGCAGGTGCCAGTAGTCCAGACCGGCGCGCTTCATGCGCCTGTCGTCGAGCTGAAAGCCGAGCGGTTCGACCAGATGCAGCACGCAGCCCGTCGCCGCGCAGGTGCGCGCGATGTTGCCGGTGTTCTGCGGGATCTCCGGCTCGACCAGAACGATATTAATCATTTGCTTTTTCTCCTGAGAACGGCGGGTACGCCGTCAAAAATTCTCTCTGTTTGATGTGATGCAGCCGTCTGACAGGTCTCAGAGCCCTGCTTCCTCCTCCATCGCGCCGAGCAGCGGCGTTACCATCTGCTTTTTGCGGCTGACCACGCCGGGCAGCACGACCGAATGCTCGCCGCACTCCTTCTTGAATGCCATGCGGACAAGCTCCTGCGCGCCCTTGCCGACATAGAGCAGCTCGGTCTTTTCCTCGATGATGTTGGTCAGCATGGCGAACTGCATGGACAGTCCGCTCGTCTTGAGGCAGCTTTCCATATATTCGAGCATCTTGTCCCGGATGCCGGACAGCTCATCCTCGCTCACGCTCGTGATCTGCGAGATCGCGATCTTGCGGTCCTGCACCTGGAAATACTTGAAGTCCATGTGGAACAGCTCGTCCATCGAGCGGTCGCGCAGGCGCGAGCTCGAGCGGAACATCTCAGACGCATACTCCCTGATGTTCAGACCCGCAATCTTCGCCAGCTCCTCGGCCGCCATGCGGTCGAGCGGCGTGCAGGTCGGCGAACGGAACATCAGCGTGTCCGACAGGATCGCCGAGCACAGCAGGCCCGCGATCTTCGGCTCGATTTCGATGTTCTTTTCGTGATACATCTGGGTGATGATGGTCGCGGTGCAGCCGAGCGGCTGATTGCGGAAATAGATCGGCCCGCTCGTCTCGACCGAGTCGATGCGGTGATGGTCGATGATCTCGACGATGTTGGTCGAGCGGATGCCCTCGGCGGCCTGATCGCGTTCGTTGTGATCGACAAGGATGACGTTCGGCCGCTCCAGATCGAGCAGATTGCGCTGCGAGAACATGCCGATGTAGCGGCCCTGCTCGTCGAGCAGCGGATAGTAGCGGATGCGCTTTTTGGAAACCGTGCGCTTGACGTCCTCGACGTTCTCCTCCGGTTCGAAGGTGATCAGACCCTTGCGGCGCATGACATGACGCACCGGAACCGCCTGGCTGATGACCTTGGCGCAGGTATATGTATCGAGCGGCGTTGCGATGATGGAAACGCCGTTTTCCGAGGCGAGCTTGCGGATGGTGCGCGAGACCTTGGCGCCGAGGCCGATGATGATGCAGCCGGCGTTCATTTCGATGGCGCACAGCTGGCTCTCATAGCGGTTGGTCAGGATGACGATGTCGCCCTTTTCGACGTTGTTTTCCAGCATCTCAGGGGTGGCAGTGCCGATTTTGATATGACCGGTGGTGCAGACGGCGTTCTCGTTGCCGACGACCATGGTGCCGCCGAGGGTCTCGAGGATATTTTTATAGGTGGTGCGGCTGGTGGCAAGCACACCGGTGTCGAACACGTCCATGTTGGCCGTGGCGATGTCCTTCACGGTGATGATGCCTTCCAGCTCATTGTCGGCGCTCGTGATGGGCAGGGTGTCGATCTGCTGGTCGCGCATGATCTCCCATGCCTTGCGCAGACTGGTGGAGCCGGGGATGCCGGGCATCTCGCGGTAGTCCACATCACGGATCTTCGGGTTGACGTCGGTACACATCCGGGGCGGCGCGACGCCGAACCGCTTGAGCACGAATTCCGTCTCCTGGTTCATCCGTCCGGCCCGGCGGGCCTCGCAGACGAGGGAGCTTGTCTTATTTTTCAGCTCTGCGTATGCAATGGCAGAGCAGATAGAGTCGGTGTCCGGGTTGCGATGTCCGATGACCACGACTTTATGAGCTGTCTTTGGCATAGATTCCTTCCCCCCTTGTGGGTCTTGGGTTGTCCTTCTTATCATGATACCGGAGCGCCATTTTATCCGCGTCCCTGCACGGCGCAGAAAAGGGAAGCCCTCTGGTAACTTTCATTGTAACACAAGATGGAATGGGGGTAAAGTGGCGCAGAGGAGCAGGATTCTTAAAATTTTGAGAGATTCTTGTATACATCTTCTTGCCTTTTGGGGAAAGGCGCTGTATCATAGGGATAAGTCTGTATACTTTGAAAAAGCCCCTTCGGGGGCGGCGCGGAGGAGCGAATGACGAGCACAAAATTTGAAACGAAGCCTTTGTTTACCCGCCAGCAGCTGACGGCCCTGCTGCTGCCGCTCATTGCGGAGCAGGCCCTGAGCGTGACCATCGGCCTGGCCGACACCCTGATGGTGTCCTCGGTGGGCGAGGCCGCCGTGTCCGGCGTGAGCCTGGTAGACAGCTTCAACACCCTGATGATCCAGATCATGAGCGCACTGGCCACCGGCGGCGCGGTGGTCACCAGCCAGTACATCGGCCATCAGGAGCCAAAAAACGCCAAGGCGGCGGCTGCGCAGATTTTATTCGTGCTGTCCAGTTTCAGTGTGCTGGTGGCGGCGGTGGTCATCGGCGGGCGGCACGCCATCCTGCGGGGCATTTTCGGCTCCATTGATGCGGACGTGATGCACTACGCCGAGACCTACTTTCTGCTTTCGGCGCTGAGCTATCCCTTCATTGGCCTGTACAACGCCGGTGCGGCGCTGTTCCGGGCCCAGGGCAACAGCAAGATCAGTATGCTGTCCAGTCTGGTGATGAACGTGGTGAACATCGGCGGCAACGCGGTGCTGATCTACGGCTTCGGCATGGGGGTCATGGGTGCAGCGCTGGCAAGCCTTGTGTCCCGCGCCATTGCCTGCGCGGTGGTGCTGTATCTGCTGCAAAAGCCGGGCTGCGCCCTGCGGGTGGACAGCCTGCGGGCGATGGCACCGAACGGCGGGCTGATCCGGCGCATCCTGCGGGTGGGCATTCCCGCCGGCATCGAGAACGGCATGTTCCAGATCGGCAAGCTGTCGGTCTCCAGCCTGACCTCCACCCTTGGCACGGCAGCCATTGCCGCCAATGCCGTTGCCAATACCACCACCACCTTCCTGAACATCCCCGCCAACGCCGTGGGCATGGCTGCCCTGACCGTGGTAGGCCAGTGTCTGGGCGCGGGCGAAAAGGAGCAGGCGGTGTACTACTCCCGCCGCCTGATGCTGACCGCCTACTGCGGCGCGTGGGTGATGAACCTTTCGGCGTTCTTCTTCGCCAACCGGTTCGCGGTGTCCCTGTTCAACCTCTCGCCGGAGGCACAGGCCATGGCGCTGGACATCATGGTGTGGTTCAACATCGTTTCCCTGTTCGTGTGGCCGTCCAGCTTCACCCTGCCCAACATCCTGCGCGCCGCCGGTGACGCCCGGTTTACCATGACCGTGAGCATCGTGTCCATGTGGGCGTTCCGGGTAGGCTTCTGTTATCTGGCAGTGCTCTGCTTCGGCGGCGGGCTGCTGAGCATCTGGATGGGTATGTATCTGGACTGGGTGTTCCGCTCGCTGTGCTTCTATCTGCGCTTCCGCCGGGGCAGCTGGCTGGAGCAGAGTGTAATTTAAACTTTTAACATCCACCCCATTCCCGGTCTGTAAAGACCGGCGAAGGGGTGGATTTTTCTTTTTTTGCAGGAAACCGCCGTTCTGATTCGTATTATCAACAGAAGGTTGCCGGTGTTTTTTTACAGGTTTCACAAATTATTTTTCCAGCACTTGACAAAGTTTTCACCTTTCGTTCTTGCAATCTTCATCGTTCGGGCGTATAATTTTTCAATGCTATCAGACTTTGCTCTTCTGCAAAAAGGAGGCTATTCTATGAAACGCAGCTGGCTTGCGCGCCACCCGGTCGGGTTCATGGCGCTGTATACTATATTTTATCTTTCCGTTTTTCACTCTCTGGAGGCAAACGTCCCCCTGCGCAGCATTCTGGTGCACTGCCGTCTGGACGATCTGATCCCCTTCTGCAAATATGCGGTAATCCCCTATTTTGCATGGTTTATGTGGATCCCCTTCACCCTGTTCTATCTGCTGTGGAAGGCCCCGCGGGAGGACTTCTGGCGGCTGTGCCTGCCGCTGTTCTCCGGCATGACCATTGCACTGGCGTGCTACGCGGTGCTGCCCACCGCGCTGGACCTGCGCCCCTACTGGGTGCCGGGCAGCGATATCTTTGCGCAGACTGTGCGCTTTTTGTACCGCACCGACACCGCCACCAACGTCTGCCCCTCCATCCATGTGTTCAACTCGGTGACGCTGCTGCTGGCGTACTACCGCAGCCGCATCTTTGATGCGCCCCGCCGCCGCTGGATGCGTCCCGCAGCCACTGTGCTGTGCGTTTCCATCGTCTGCTCCACCGTGCTGCTCAAGCAGCACAGCTGCATTGATGTGGCGCTGGGTGCGCTGCTGGCACTGGCGCTGGACAGTGCCTTTACCGCCTTCGAGCGCAGCCAGCTGCCGCAGGTGCGGAGAGCATAAAATTCTTTTTTCGGCAGCGTGGGACGATTTAAAATGCCCTCCGCGCTGCTCTGGGCATAATTCAAGGAAGAATTATTTTTATTTTGGCTTCCAAAAAGTCTGCGGACTTTTTGGAAGCCTTTTTTCACGCGAGAGCCCCTCTTGGGAAAGTTTTCTGGTTCAGTTAGAAAACTGTCGTTTTTCTTTACGACCCCAACTGTGAAAAAGTGGCTCAGAAACGCCCGCAGGCGTTTCTGAGCCACAAATTATAACAATAATTTTTCCGCTGAACATGGCCAAAGCGCACGCGGCGGCCATTCAAAATCGTTAAAATAGCCCCTCGGGCAGGCAGATATCCTGCTTGGGGACTTTTGTCCACGCAAAGTCCGGCACAAGGCTTTCCGGGGTGCGGGGCGCAGGCTCCGGCTGCAAGCCGTAAGCATACGCCAGCTTGCCGATGATCTCCGGGGCGGTGTATTTTGCCCGCAGATTTTCAAGGCTCTGGTCGCCGTCCCGCTTGGACAGCCGCCGCCCGTCCGCCGCCAGCAGCAGCGGGCAGTGGGCAAAGCGGGGCGGCTGCAGGCCCAGCAGCCGGTACAGGTACAGCTGCCGCGCCGTGGAGGAAAGCAGGTCTGCCCCGCGCACCACCTCGGTGACGCCCATGCGGGCATCGTCCACCACCACCGCCAGCTGATAGGCAAACACCCCGTCTGCCCGGCGCAGGTAGAAATCGCCGCAGTCCCGCAGCAGGTTTTCCGTGTGGATGCCCATGCAGCCGTCCGTAAAGGTGATGGCCTCGTCCGGCACCATCAGGCGGTAGGCAGGGGCTTTCTTTTTGCGCTTTTCCGCGATCTCTTCCGGCGTCAGCCCCCGGCAGGTACCCGGGTAGATGACGTTGCCGTCCGAGGTGTGGGGTGCGCTGGCGGCGTGCAGCTGGGAGCGGGAGCAAAAGCAGGGGTACACCAGCCCCCTCTGCTCCAGTTTGCGGTAGCTTTCGGTATAGATGTCCCCGCATTCGCTCTGGTAATAGGGCGCGTGTGCGCCGCCGGTGCTGCCGCCCTCGTCCCATGTAAGCCCCAGCCACGCAAGATCCTGCTCCAGCAAGTCGGCGTAGACGCGGGGGCAGCGCTCGGCGTCCAGATCCTCGATGCGCAGCACGATGCGCCCGCCCTGACTTTTTGCGCTGAGCCATGCCAGCAGGCTGCACGCCAGATTGCCCAGATGCAGCCGTCCGCTGGGGCTGGGCGCAAAGCGCCCGGTGACCGGGCGGCTGGTGGTTGCAGGGACTTTGTTTTGCATGGGTGTGCTTCCTTTCGCTTTACTGGTTTTTTCTCATTATAAGCCCTTGCTGTGCAAAGGTCAATGCGCATAAAAAAGCCGCCGCAGGCGGCAATGCCTGCGGCGGCTGTAAGGTCGGCTGCTCAGTGCAGCTCCGGCCAGTAGCCCTTGTTGGCTTCGATCATATCGTCCAGAATGGCCTTTGCAACGCTCATGCTGGGCACAGTCTTGTTCAGGGTAAAGGCCTGCAGCACCTTCTCGTAGCTGCCTTCCACGCAGCCCTCCACCAGCAGCTTTTCGCTGTTGAGCTGCTGCATCATCAAGCCCTGCTGGAACAGCGGGATGTTGTCCCGGGCAATGACCTCCGGGCCGTTTTTGCCGATGTAGGCGGGCAGCTCCACCATTGCGTCATAGGGCATATTGGGGATCGCGCCGCGGTTCTCGGTGATGATGAGGAAGCGTGCCTTGGTGTCGTTCTTCAGCGCAGCGGAAAGATCTGCGATCCAGTCGCCGTGGCTGCCGGCATAGAAGGTGTTGGCGTCCACCTCGCCGGTCTTGAGGTAGTGGTCGATGCCGTCGAACAGGTTCTTTTCGCGGGTCTCCTCCACCTCGTTGGCGCGGGTGTGGTTCGGGTCCGAGTGCTCCACGAACTCCTTGGCCTGCAGATAGTAGTTCAGGTAGGTGTTGGGCAGGTACTCCGGGAAGTTTTCCATGATCTCGTACTCGCCCTTCCACACATAGTACCAGCTGCCCTTGGTGTGGCGGTTCTGGCTGGCGGAGGAGGTCAGCGCGCCCATGCCCTTGAGGTAGCTTTCCGGCAGAAGGATCTTGTTCTCCTTGATGTAGGCGCGCAGCTTGGGCATCAGGTCCTCGCCGTGGTACTGGATGGAGGTGAACCAGCCAAAGTGGTTCAGGCCAAAGTAATCGTAAACGATCTCCTTCTTGTTCTGGATGCCCATGGCAGCTGCCACCACGTCAATGATGGCGATGGGCATATCGCAGATGTTGATGATCCGTGCCTTCGGGCGCAGCTTGCGGCAGGCTTCGGATACGATGGCGGCGGGGTTGGAGTAGTTCAGGATCCAGTAGTCCTTCTTGGCATACTTTTCCACGTCGTCGATCAGCTTGATCATGGGGAAGATGGTGCGCATTCCGTAGGCCATGCCGCCGCAGCCGCAGGTCTCCTGTCCCACGCAGCCGTGGCGCAGGGGGATCTTTTCGTCCTGCTCACGCATGGCGTAGCCGCCCACGCGCATCTGGGCAAACACAAAAGAGGCATCCGTGTAAGCCTGCTGCACATCGGTGGTGACCACCAGCTTGATGTCGGTATTCAGTTCCTTATGCAGGACCCAGTCCACCACAACGGCAACCTTGTCCTGCCGCTCCTTGTTGATATCGAACAGACGGATCTCGTCTACCTCCAGTTCTTCCCGGCGCAGGGCGATGGATTTGACGATACCGGCGGTAAACGTGCTACCGCCGCCAGCAATGGTAATGACCATAGTATAAACGCTCCTTTTTTGTATTTTTCAGGTTAGCCCGGCGCAATCCGCCGGGACACGGTAAAGCGGTTTACTGGTTTTCCAGCTGTGCCTCCACGGCACGCTTGATATCGGCTACCTGCAGACCGTAAACGATCTGGATATCGGTACCCTTTTTCACGATGCCGCTGTTCGGCAGTTTGTTGATGGCAGCTTCGTCCAGCTTTGCGGGGTCCTTGATGTTTACCCGCAGACGGGTGAAGCAGTTGTCCACCGACAGGATGTTCTCCTTGCCGCCCAGACCGTCGATGACGCACTGCACCTCGGCAGCGTTCTTCACGCTTGCCTTCTTGGCGGGTGCATCGCTCCCCGCGGTCTCGGTGCTCACCTCTTCCCGGCCGGGGGTGTGCAGGTTGAAGGCCTTGATCAGCAGGGTGAACACCACAAAGTACACTGCGATCTGGCACAGCGCCAGCAGGTACAGGGTGGGATAGTTGGTCTTATCTGCACCGGCGGAAAGGTTCATCAGCACCGAGCCGAGGAGGTTGGTGGTAAAGCCGGTGACATGGAAGATGTGCAGCAGCACGATGAACAGGCCGGAGATGCAGGCGTGTGCCACCCACAGGATGGGCGCAGTGAAGCAGAACATGAAGTCCAGCGGCTCGGTGATGGAGGCCAGAGAAGCGGTAAAGGCCAGCGGCACCAGAACGGCAGCGGTCTTTTTGCGGTTCTCCTTGCGGGCGCAGAAGATGAAAGCCGCCACGATGCCAAAGTAGCCGAAGGTCTTGGTGAAGCCGGTGTACATCCACACGATGCCGTCCGAGAAGGGCAGACCCATGCTGTACTCCATCATCATGACGATGTAGGAGCCGGTGTAGGTGGCATCGCCCACGGTCAGGCTGTTGCCCAGTGCAGAGAACTGGAAGGGGGTGTAGATGAGGTGGTGCAGGCCGGTGGGGATGAGGAAGCGCTCCAGGAAGCCGTACAGGAACAGGCCGAAGTTGCCGGAGGTGGCGATCAGATCGGTCAGTGCGCTGATGACGTTCTGCACCGGCGGCCAGAAGAAGCAGGAGCCAAAGCCGAACAGGATGGAAAAGACCACCATGCAGGTAAAGGACCAGCGGTTGCCGGAGTAGATCTGGGTGATGATGCCCTTGAACTGCTTTTCACAGGTGCGGTTGTACACCCAGCCGCAGACCAGACCCAGCAGGATACCGCCGAACACGCCCATATCCACCGTCTGGATGCCGAACACGGTGGACTGACCGGTGCCGTACAGACCCACCAGCGGGTCAGCCTCGGCCAGCATACCCAGCTGGGTCAGGGTGACGTTGCCGGCGGTCAGGTACATAAAATAGCTCATCAGGCCGATGATGGCAGCCTGCTGCTTGTTCTTTTTGGCCAGCGCCGCTGCGATGCCCACGCAGAACATCAGGCTGAGGTTGTTGATGATGACCATGATGCAGTTGTAGATCAGCTGTCCCAGCAGCTTGATGGGGGTCCACTGCAGAACGGGGATCATCGCACTAAGGCTTGTGCTGGTAAGCAATGCGCCCAGCACAAGGATCAGGCCTGCTGCCGAGATATACGACAGCGGTGAGAGCATGGCTTTGGAGAACTTTTCCAAGCCATTCATGACTTTTTCTTTCATCGTGTAATACTCCTCACTTTTTGACTTGACTGTTTTGGGGGATGATTTCTATTCCGCAGGGCTTCCGGACGCCCTGTTGAAACATTTTAACCAACGATCTTGGTCAGGTGGATGAGCAGATAGACCTGCTCCTGATGATCCAGCTCGTAATCAAATTCCTGCCGCAGATAGGCATTGATGCGCTGCAAGCACACCTCGTTGCGGCTGTCGCGCTGCAAAAGCACCGTATACATGGATTCCAGCCCGGCATCCTGCCACGGGGTGTGCCGCAGGATGCGCGCCGCCAGAAACTTGAGGTGCACGGTCAGGCGGGTGGTCTCAAGGCTTTCTTCCTCAAAGGTGCAGTGATAGGTATCACAGATGATCTCCTTGACCGCCTTGACGAACTTTACGGTATCGTAGGCCAGCGCGCCGTCCGCCGCACCGGCTACCAGATGCAGGGCAATGTAGCCCGCTTCGTCCTCCGGCAGCTGTACGCCGCAGAACTGCCGGACAAGTTCCAGCGCCCTTTGCCCCACCGCGTACTCCTTCGGGTACAGCATCCGGGTCTCCGAGAGCACGAGGTTGGGCAGAAAGGTGCCCTTTTCCACACGTTCCAGCGCAAAACTGATGTGGTCCACCAGCGAGATGGTGCTTTTGCTGCTGAGCAGGATGCCCTGCTCCTCTGCCGCCAGCGAGATGCGCTCGGCGGCCTGCATCACCTGCGGGGTGACGTTATCCAGCATCTTGAGGAACTTGGTCTGCAGTTCGTTCTGCACATAGTACACCTTGGAAACGCGGCTTTTGTCGATCACGTCCCCCGGGCGGCGGCCAAACCCAAGCCCGTTGCCCACGAGAATGGCTTCCCTGCCGTCCGGCATGACCACCGACACCGCATTGTTATTGAATACCTTTACAGCCTGCATCGCCGCACTCCTCCGCTTCCATGCCGCAGCTTTTGTGAAAAAGAAAAAGGGCACAAGAACCAAAGGGATGCCGTTGCCGCCTTCCCTCTGATGCTCATGCCTGATCGAACAGTTACACGCACTGATAAATTCACTTGTCTGCTTTTGATTGTACGAGCCAGCGCGGAAAATGTCAATGCGTTGAACTGCCCGAAATTCAAGCTGCATTTTTGTATATCCTGCACAGGTCTGCTTGAAATTCGTCCTGCGCAGAACGATTGACAACGCCGTGCGCAGAACGTATACTTAGAGTGTAGATCCCGCTTTGCTCCGGAGGCTTGCCGGGGCACCGTTTACGGAGGTTTTTCTTATGAGATCGAAATATATCCGCTCCCTTGCGCTGCTGCTGTGCGCCGCTTTACTGGGCTGTCTGCTGGCAGCCTGCGGCGGCTCTGCAAGCTCCGCTGCCACCGATGCCAGCAGCGCTGCATCCACTGAGGCTGCGACCAGCGAAGCCACCGAGGCTACCGGCACTTCCGCCAACGGTTTCACTGTCCAGTACGGACCTAACCCCGAGACCCTGGATCCCGCGCTGAACAGCTCTATCGACGGTGCCAACACCATCATCACCACCTTTGAGCCGCTGCTGCTCATCGACGAGAACAACGAGGTTGTTCCCGGCCAGGCAGAGATGCCCGAGGTCTCCGAGGACGGCCTGACCTGGACCTTCACCATGAAGGACGGCCTGAAGTGGAGCGACGGCTCCGACCTGACTGCGAAGGACTTTGAGTACTCCTTCAAGCGTCTGGCCAGCCCCGACACCGCAGCCCCCTACGGCGAGACCGTTGTCGGCATGATCGACGGCTACAAGGATGCCATCGGCAACCCCGATGCGGACGGCAACACCACCACCGATCCCGACTG
>ENA-ORSQ01001741-ORSQ01001741.1-human-gut-metagenome-genome-assembly--contig:-NODE-1741-length-10801-cov-3.753210_pt1 | contig 10801 bp, 7 predicted proteins | sample MGYA00241900_ERZ509164 | MGnify/ENA primary metagenome ERZ509164 (study PRJEB26280, sample SAMEA2338807) | human gut metagenome | biome: human gut; feature: human-associated habitat; material: faeces...
GTACCGCCGATCGCGCCCATGTCGGTGCCAAGGCTGTACAGGCCGCCGGTGATCGACAGGAATGCATACTTGAAGATCCAGCCGAGAACGACCGTGTAGCCGATCGCGAGCATCAGCGCGCCGATGATCGGGATAGCGCCGATGGCCTTGCCAGCCTTGTCGCTGCCGGTCCGCTCCTTGGTGCACATGCCGAACGCGCCTACCGGGCCTGCCTTTGCGCGGCGGCCGAGCGCGAACTCTTCAATAACACCGGAAGAGCCGATCAGGATAACGAAAAGGAAATACGGCAGCAGGAAGGTCATGCCTCCGTACTGCTGAACCATGATCGGGAAACGCCAGATATTGCCCATGCCGACGGCAGAACCGATACAAGCTAAAATAAATCCCCACTTACTTTGGAAGCCATCTCGTTTTTCTACCGTGTTCGTATCTTTACTCATATTTTACACCCCTCTTTTGTGTAACTGTTCTCTAAATCTCGAACATACCGGGTCAATGCGTAAAATGTTTTGCTGATGCTGAAAGAAAAAAGCAGCGTCCGCAGAAACTGTTTAGTTTTCCGCGGCCGCTGCCGGTCTTGCCTTTCTCACAGAACCCTCTGCGAGTCAGTATCTACTTGTGCATGAGTCCTGCGCTCTTTCCGCGCGGCGCAGGTTACGTCCGTATTGTTACGGAAAAGGCACCGCGCCGCGAAGGTCACGGTGCCTCTCTCTTTTTATGCTATGCCGTGAGAACGGATGAAATTACTTCTCCTCGTTCGGGTACGGCTCCAGGAATGCGTGGAAGTGACGCATCGGCAGATTGTGGCCCCAGACAATACGCATGTTCGGAATGTTCTCACGATCCTCGTACAGAGCCTTGACGGCTGCGATAACGTAGTCGAGGTGCTCCTTGGTCAGACGGCTGCGGTCGATTGCGAAGCGAACTACGTTACATACTTCAGCCTGCTGCTCCGGGGTCTTCAGGTCATACTCCATGGAGTAGTCGCCCAGCTCGGAAACACGGATGCCGTAGCGGCGGATCAGCTCAAGGCTGAAGCCCTCACCAGCGAAGGTGTCGTGGCCGCGCTTGCCGTCGAAGAACTCGTCCATGTTGATGTATACAGCGTGGCCGCCTGCCGGCAGTACAACGCCCTTAACGCCAGCGTCGTAGAAGCCTTCTGCCAGGTAGTTACACTGAGCAACACGCTCGTTCATGTAGTTAAAGTCGCAGGACTCGTACAGGCCAACTGCCAGAGCCATGATGTCACGGCCGGACATGCCGCCGTAGGAATCGTTGCCGTAGCAGGAGATCTGCTTAACCTTCAGCAGAACGCCAACGTCGGTCTTAACGGTGCCGTCTTCGTTGAAGTCGGAGAAGTTCTTCCAGAACAGGCCCTTATCGCGGAATGCCAGCATGCCGCCCATGTTAGCGTGGCCGTCCTTCTTAGCGGACATGGTGAATGCGTCGCAGTAAGAGAACATCTCGGTAGCGATCTCAGCGATGGACTTGTCAGCGTAGCCTTCCTCATTCATCTTGATGAAGTAAGCGTTCTCAGCCCAGCGAGCGGTATCGAATACCAGCGGGATGTTGTACTTATGCGCAACGCGGTTGATTTCCTTCAGGTTGCCCATGGAAACGGCCTGGCCGCAAACCGGGTTGTTGGTGATGCAGGTGAAGATCAGCGGAACGTTCTCCGGACCTACGCCCTGAATCAGCTGCTCCAGCTTCTCGATATCCATGTTGCCCTTGAACGGGTTCTTCTCGTAACGGCCGCCTTCCGGTACTTCCCACAGCAGGGTCTTGTTGTACAGGTTACGCGGAATGGAACCCATCTGCTTGATGTTGCCTTCGGTGGTGTCGAAGTGACCATTCGACGGAATGGTGAACTTCTTGCCCGGGTGACGCTTAGCAAGGATGTTGCGAACGATTTCCATCAGAACGGACTCAGCTGCACGGCCCTGCTGGATGATAAATGCGTTCGGGCGCTCCATCTGAGCTGCGCCGCCATTGAACAGGCCGCCTTCGTACTCGCACAGATAAACTTCGTCCATCATCTTCTCAACGTCGCGGCAATCGGTGCGAACGAGGTCGATGATCTTCTTCCAGTTCTTCTCGCCGCCGCGCTCGAAGATGTCGCGGAAGGTGTCGAGCAGAACGTAATAACCGGTGTTGCGGCCGTAAGCCTCGTCGCCGAGGAACAGGCTTGCCCACTGATGATTGGTCATTGCAGTGGTACCGGAGTCGGACAGCATATCAACGGTCAGCATGCCGGACGGGAATGCGAACTCGTTGTAATGAGTAGCCTGAAGAGCGCGCTCACGCTGCTCAACGGTTACTTCCGGAAGATCACGGACTGCGTAAGTAAAATGATGCGGTGCGGGTACGTTCAGCGGATACTGCTTGCTCATAATAAATTACCTCCATTTTTTTGGCGTTGTTGCCGTTTGTGTTTTGGAGGCACCCCGGTCGTCGAAGAGGCTGTTTATTGTTTCCTCTCCGCCTGGCGGACAGCACCTTGTCTGTAAAAAAGGGTTATAACGGGGTTTCGCGCTGCGTCATTACGGTGCTACCGCAATGACCTCGATCTCTACCAGAGCATCCTTGGGCAGGCGCGCAACTTCAACAGCCGAACGGGACGGATAGCCGCCCTCGCCGAAGAACTCAGCATATACCTCGTTCATCGCGCCGAAGTTGTTCATGTCGCTGAGGAACACGGTCGTCTTGATGACGTCCTTCATGTCTGCGCCGCCCTCTTCGAGGATGGCCTTGACGTTGGTCAGCGACTGGCGGGTCTGCTCTTTAATACCCTCCGGGAAAGCGCCCGTGGCGGGATCAAGCGGAAGCTGGCCGGACGTGATGATCAGCTTACCTGCTGCAACACCCTGTGCATAGGGGCCGATCGCTGCCGGTGCCTTTTCCGTACTGATGATCTGCTTCATTTCCATCAGCCTCCTTTTCATGTCATAAACTTTATCACACTTAAAACCTTTTGTCAACGCATTATTGTGCACTTTGTATGAATGACCACAAACAAACCCCCGTTTTTGTGTCCTATTTCCATATGTTTTGTGCATTCTCACAACTGAGTATTTTTTTAATTGTGATAAATTCCTTTTCACCTTCTTTTGACAAGCTCTGAGCGGTATTATATAATATAAGTAACACTTCTACCGGAAGAAAAAACACACACACGTCGTTTTCCATTTCAAAAATGAGGTGAGATCACATGGCAAATCCACTGCTGCAGCAGTATATCAAGGTAACCGAGTTCCTCGGTCTGACCCTCGGACCGGACTATGAGGTCGCGCTGCACGACATGACCGACAAAAACCGTTCCATCATCGCCATCGCCAACAACCACATCAGCGGGCGCGATGTCGGTGCGCCGCTGACCAACGTCGCGCTCAAGATCCTGATGGACAGGAGCTACGAGACGCAGGACTACCGCCTGCACTACTGCGGCATGTCCGCAAAGGGCAAGGTCCTCCGCTCCTCGACCATGTTCATCAAGCAGAACGGCAAGCTCATCGGCATGCTGTGCATCAATTTCGACGATTCCAAATACCGCGAAGCGAGCGACGCCATCCTCAAGCTGTGCCACCCCGACCGCTTCGTCGAGGCGCATGTGCAGATCGACGAGTCGCAGTTCTCGGACAAGCCGGCGTGTCCCCCCGCAGTCTCGCCCGAGAGCTTTCATAACTCCATCGGCGATGTGGCTGAGGACGCCGTCGCAAACGAGCTGTCCCGTCTCGGCGTGACCGCCGACCGTCTGACGCCCGAGGAGCGCCTCAAGATCGTCGCCTCTCTCAAGGAGGGCGGCATCTTCCTGCTCAAGGGCGCGGTAAAGGACGTCGCCACGGCGCTTTCCTGCTCGCAGGCGAGCATTTACCGTCATCTCGCGCAGCTCAAGAGCGAAGTCCCGGAAGAATGAGGAGGTGACGCCATGCTGCGTGATTACGTGCGCCGCCTGCTCCGGCTCGCAGCCGGGATCGCCGTCAGCTCGTTCGGCATCGTGCTCATGCTTCAGGCAAACGTCGGTCTGGAGCCGTGGAGCGTGCTCCAGCAGGGCATGACGCTCGTCCTGCCGATCTCCTACGGCCTCGCCTCGGTCATCGCGGGCGCCGCCGCGATCGGTCTGGCTGTCCTGTTCGGCGAGAGCTTCGGCGTCGGCACGATCGTCAACATCATCGGCTGCGGCGTGTGCATCGACGCGATGCTCGCACTCGACTGGGTGCCGCAGCTGCATTCGCTCCCCGGCGGCATCGCGATGCTGCTCGCCGGACTGGAGCTGCTCGCGCTCGGCACATGGATGTATATGCGCAGTGCGCTTGGCGCAGGGCCGCGCGATGCGCTGATGGTCGCGCTCGCGAGAAAGACCGGCCGCTCCGCCGGTGTCTGCCGCATCTGTGCGGATATTCTGGTCACGGTCTCCGGCTTTCTGCTCGGCGGCCAGTTCGGCATCGGCACGGTCATCTCCGCGCTCGGTCTCGGCTCGCTCATCAATCTGAATTTCAGCCTGCTGCATTTCCGCCCGGCGAAGGTGCATCAGGAAAACATTGCGGAAACGCTCCGCTATCTCCGCTCATAATTTCCGCACCGCCCGCAGACAGCTCGCCTGCGGGCGGTGCTTTTCTGGCGTTTTTCGAATTTTCTCTTGCGCAGACCGCGAAAAAGCGCGATAATAGAGAAAGAAAACCGGTCTCTCAGCAACGGAGGAACGATTATGTCAGTGACACTCAAACAGATCGCCGATATGGCGGGCGTACATAAATCCACGGTCGACAAGGTCATTCACGACCGTCCGGGCGTGAGCGAGGCGAAGCGCGAGCAGATCCGCGCCCTGCTCGAACAATACGGCTACGAGTCCAACCCGCTCGCAAAGGCGCTCAATTACCAGAAAAAGAAGCTGACCGTCGGCATTCTGCTGGCGCACACAGCAGCTTCCGCCGCGCTGCGGCACGGCATCGAGCGCGTGCGGCAGGATTTCGCGAGCTTCAACATCGCGCTCGACCTGCGCGAGACCGAGGCCGCCGACACAGAGCAGCAGGCCGCCTGTCTGCGGGAATTCCGCGAGAGCGGAGCGGCCGGCGTCATCGCCTGCACGGCGGATGATGAGGCGGTGAAAACCGCGCTCTGCGCCCTGCACGATGCGGATATTCCGCTCATTCTTGTTCACAGTGCGCCGGAAAACGTACCGTGCCTGTGCCGCATCGAGCAGGATGTGCAGCAGGCAGGCCGCACGGCGGCGCGAATGCTCAGGCTTCTGCTCGGCGGCAACGGCAGGGTCGGCGTACTGCGCACCCCGGGCGGCGTCACGCCGCAGGAGCAGTCGCTCGCAGACGCGCTCGATGAAAATCTGCCGCTCGCCGTGGCCGCCGAGACCAAGCCCTCCCCCAAGCTCGCCTACATGAACACCCGTGCTCTGCTCAGCCGCTGTCCCGGACTCGATGCGCTCGTCATCCTCTGCGGCTGCGTGCCCGAGGTCTGCCGCGCGATTCATGATGCAAATCCGGCCGCTCGTCCCGCGCTGCTGTGCTTCGAGAACAGCCCGGAGATCGCCGCACTCCTCCGCAGCGGCGCGGTCGCCTGTGCGGTCAGCTGCGACGCGGCCGAGCAGGGACGGCTCGCCATGCGGCTGCTGTTCGAGCACCTCGTCTACGAGCGCACGCCTGAGCAGAGCACGGTCTGCACGCCGAGCCTCATCACCCTCGCGGAAAACGCATAAAAACCGCGCGTTATCTATAAACTCTCGCTCACCGTCACCGGCAGGCGAGAGTTTATAATTTTTTTGTGAACTTTCCATCCTGTAAATTGACAACGGTTTGCGCGTAAACTATACTGTAAAATGAAAAAGAATGCTGAGGCAGCACCACATCATTTTACGGTGCCGCCCTTAACCCAAGGGGAGATTTACTATGCTGAACGAGGACACGCGCCTGCTGCTCGCGCGCTGTCGCAGGGGAGATGCCGAGGCGCAGAGCGAACTGCTCCGCGCGATACAGCCGCGTCTCTATTTTTACTGCCTGAAAATGCTGAAGGACGAGCGCCGCGCACAGGATACCGAACGGAAAATCTTCTGCGAGGTGCTGAACGGCCTTTCTGAACTGAAAAACGACGAGGATTTCCCGCTCCGGACGGTGAGCACCGCCGCAAGGCTGTGCCGCGCCGCGGCAAGGAACGCCGCGCCCGAGCAGGCCGACTCCGCGCCGTTTATTGACGGCCCGGCGCAGGTCCTGCCGGACAAGGCGCTCGACAGCGAGGAGAACCGCTGTCTCGCCGCCGCGCTCACTGCCGCCCTGCCCGATGTACAGCGCGAATGCGTGCTGATGTACTATTATCTCGAAATGAGCATCAGCGAGATCGCAGCCGCTCTTGCCATTTCCGAAAGCGCGGTAAAAACGCGCCTCGGCGGCGCGCAGAGCGCCATAGAGCGCGGCGTTCGCGGGAGAGAGACCGCCGACCCGGCGCTGCGCGGCGTATCCCTTCTGCCTTTTCTGCGGCATTTTCTGTGCCTCGATGCGGAACTGACCGAGCTCGACGCACAGACCGCCGCAAGGCTCGTTCAGACCGCGCTCGCGAGCGTCGAAAAGAAGGCCGCAGCCTCTTCCGATCTGGCGCGCTCCGCTGCCCGGGACGCCGCGAAAAAAGCAGGCAAGTCTCCGCTGCTGCTCCTCCTCGCGAAGCACCGCCATGAAACGTTTGCGGCCGTTTTTGCGCTCGTGCTGTGCTCTGCGGCGCTCATCGCATGGGGCACGCAGCCGAAGATTGAAAACGTCCCCGACGAGACAGCCTCCGCCGAGATTGAGGCACAGACCGGGGAGGACAGCTTTTCCAATCCGTGGGCGGACACCGATACCGACACGGAGGACGCCGAGGCGGGCGTTGTCCTGACCGTGCACCACCGCGTGCTCGCCGCACGCAGCTGTCCGCTCGTTACCTATGTGTCCGCCTACGACCGCGCGACCGGCGATGCCATCCCGGAAAACGAGCTTGAATGGTCGGTCAGTCGCCGCTCCCTGCTGCGCTTTAACCCGGATGACGGCAGCGTCTCCATCCCGGGCGACCCCCTCGGCGAACAGGTCTCCACCGGCACGGTCGAGCTGACCGTCAAATGGGGCAAATATACCGATACCGCGGTGTTTGATCTGGTGGAGCAGCACGAAAACGCGATTCTCGACCGCACCAACATCACGCTCCCCGCGAACACCGAAACGACCGCCGTGCCGACGAAGATCGACATCACGCAGGACGGCGTTATCGTCCTGCGCCAGATTTTTTCCGGCAGCGAGTTTTATTTCGACAAGGCGACCCAGAGCACGGTCATGACCGACCAGAGCTATACCGACGAGATCGAGAGCGTGGAATGGATCGTAGACGACCCGTCCATCGCGGAAGCCGTGCCGCAGGTCTCCCCGAACGGAAAGACCTTCTACTGCACCTTCCGCACATACCAGCCCGGCCAGACCTGTCTGACCTGCCGCGTGACGCGCACGGACGGCTCGACGGCCTACCAGTACTGCGACATCACGGTCGTAGAGCCGACCGAAGAGCAGCAGACCGCAGACAGTACGCAGACGGACGAGACCGCGCCGGTCTCTCCCGATGCCGCAGCGGCCGAATAAAAATAGATAAAATTTCAGCCTCGACATTTCTGCCGAGGCTGTATTTTTGTATTTCGTTCTGTAATATTTATCGGATTTATTCCGTATCGTATTTTGCTGCCGGGTCGAGCACGACCGCGCGCGTCGCGTTATCGTAGGCTACGCCGCAGTCGAGCGCCTGCGCCAGATCACGCAGCTTGACATAGTTCGCGTCGTCGATCAGATAGCTTTTCAGCGTCAGCGCCTCCCCGTCAAGGGTAATGCTCTGAGAGCCTGCGCCGGCCTGCACGACCGCCGCATCGCGCATACCCGAAAGCTCGGTCCCCAGCGCCTCGTATGCGCCGCCGCGCGACAGCTGTACGCTGTCCGACGCCGCGTCATACGCGACCGCAAACGCCTTCTCCGTGCCCGAGAGGGCCGCTGCGGCATCGCGCAGCTTGATATAGTTTGCATCGTCGATCAGAAACGCAGTAAATGCCGCCCTTTTTTCCCCGACAGCGAACGCCGCATCGTTCGGCAGGGCGTTGACGGTCGGGTTTTTGATGCCGGGCAGAGCGCTCAGCGCCTTGAAGGTGTAGCCCTCGGCTTTCCAGCCGGAAATGAGGTCGTTCAGGATTGCCGCATTAGTCGAGGAGACCGCGTGCAGCAGGATGATGGCTCCGTTGTGCGCGCGCGCACGGATGGTCTGCTTCGCGGAAGCATAGGACGGCTGCGACGCCGGGTCCCAGTCTGCATACGCGACGCTCCACAGCGTCGTGTGGTAGCCGAGCGACTGTGCCCAGCTGAGATTATCATAGGTATACGAACCCTCCGGCGGACGATAGAACGGCGCGATGCGGCGTCCGGTCAGCTGCCTGTACTGCGAGCTGACCGCCGTCAGCTCGGAGGTGAAGCGCTCCTTCCCCACCTTGCTCATGTTAGGATGATTGTTCGTATGGTTGCCGACGAGATGGCCCTCGTCGCCCATGCGCCTGACAAGTGCCGGAGCGGTCTTGAGGTAATCGCCCACGACGAAGAACGCGCCGGGAACGTGCTGCTTTTTGAGGGTATCCAGTATTTTGGCAGTATTTCCGTTCTCGTAGCCGCAGTCAAACGTAAGATACAGCGTTTTCTCGTCCGCGCTCCCCATATAATAGGCGCCGTACTTTGCGAGCGTCTGCACGGTATCCTCGCCGTTCGGGGGCTGATGAAGGCCGTTTCCGTACCAGAGACCCCAGTTGGTCGCTCCTGCCGGGAGCAGCGCCATACCAAGCGCGAGCACTGCGCAAAGCGTCCGTTTACAGATGTTTTTCATGCTGTTCTCCTCCTTCGCCTTTCGACAGCTATCGGCGGACGATCCCCGTGTCCGCCATCCTTTTCTTTATCATAGGCGAAACTGCACCTGTGTGCAAGCGGTGTTCAGAAATGTAACTGTAAAAAATCCTGTCAAAATCTTATGCATTGTGCTATACTTTTCAGCAGAAAGAAGGAATTTGCATGTCAGAGAAACTTGCCGTCCTGTTCCCGGGCGTTGGCTACCAGATCGACAGACCGCTGCTGTACCACAGCGCGAAGCTGGCGCGTGAGCGCGGATACGAGGTCTGCACAGTCAGCTATCCGCCGCTGCCGACCGGTCTGCGCGGTAAGCCGGAGAGGATCCAGCAAGCGATTGAGCTTTGCAGCCGCGCCGCGGCCGAACAGCTGTCCGGAATTGCGCCCGATCAGCACAGACAGCTCCTGTTTATCTCTAAAAGTCTCGGAACGGCAGTTGCGGCGGTCTGCGCCGCCCGGTTTTCTCTCTCTCCGCAGCAGGTCTACTACACGCCGGTCGAGAACTCATTTGCGTATTTCAGACGCGAAGGTCTGGTTTTCCACGGTACCGCAGACCCCTGGGCGCGCACCGAGGTCGTAAAAAACGAATGCAGGCGGCTCGAACTACCGCTTTTTCTTGTAGAAAACGCAGATCATTCGCTCGAAACCGCCGATACACTGCATGATCTTGAGACCCTCCACCGCGTCATGGCGCGTACCGCGCAATATCTGGATGAACGCTGATTTTTCCACAGGCTGTGCATATTTTGCGCGAAATGGACATATTTTGTCCATAGCACAGGATATAATAAAGGGGAATCCGTGAAATGCTTTATTTGCGGATTTCAATTTTCATTCTTCATTTCTTTTCCGAACGGCATCATGATGCGATGCCGTTCATCTATTTTTATGTGAAAAAAGCAAAAAAGACTCAGAACCAAAGTCCTGAGTCTTAATTGTGTGCGCGTTGAGTTATCTTCCCGGGCCGTCGCCAGCCAAGTATTGTCACCGTAAATGAGCTTAACTACTGTGTTCGGAATGGGAACAGGTGTACCCTCATCACCATTAACACGCACTTACTTTCTTGTGAACAAGAAAGTAAGCAAAGAAAACTTCAATGAGTGCTCCGCACTTTACCTTCTTATCCTGAAAGCTATTCGATTTTAACACATTCCTCACGTCTTGTCAACTGTTATTTTGGTGACCCGTGGGAGAATCGAACTCCCGTTTGCGGCGTGAGAGGCCGCCGTCTTAGCCGCTTGACCAACGGGCCATAACAGCAAGACCTTCGGTTTGTGCTCTTTGAAAGTCTCACCTGTGAGGTCATCTCTGACCTCACAAGCGTCTTTCCTGGTACACCATCACGGGCTCGAACCGTGGACCCACTGATTAAGAGTCAGTTGCTCTACCAACTGAGCTAATGGTGCATACTTTCTTGTGAACAAGAAAGTATGCAAAGAAAACTTTACTGAGCGCTACCGCGCTATACTTTCTATATTCACAACTGAAAGTGTCAGATTTTCTTCTTTACACCTTCAAAACTGAACAATCTTACTCGCAATCGCTATTCTTCATCGAGGTTACACCTAATTTTTTAGGTCAAGCCCTCGGCCTATTAGTATCAGTCCGCTCCATACATTACTGCACTTCCACTCCTGACCTATCAACCTTGTAGTCTACAAGGGGCCTTACTCCCGAAGGATGGGAACACTTATCTCGAGGGGAGTTTCACGCTTAGATGCCTTCAGCGTTTATCTCGTCCGTACTTAGCTACCCAGCTATGCCCTTGGCAGAACAACTGGTGCACCAGCGGTACGTCCATCCCGGTCCTCTCGTACTAAGGACAGCTCCTCTCAATATTCCTGCGCCCGCAACAGATAGGGACCGAACTGTCTCACGACGTTCTGAACCCAGCTCGCGTACCGCTT
>ENA-ORSQ01001743-ORSQ01001743.1-human-gut-metagenome-genome-assembly--contig:-NODE-1743-length-10793-cov-3.934718_pt1 | contig 10793 bp, 8 predicted proteins | sample MGYA00241900_ERZ509164 | MGnify/ENA primary metagenome ERZ509164 (study PRJEB26280, sample SAMEA2338807) | human gut metagenome | biome: human gut; feature: human-associated habitat; material: faeces...
TAAAAGTCATATCCGCCTCTTCGGCAACCTGCGGATTCTTCATAAACTCCAGAGCAAAACGAGTGCCAAAAAATATAAGCAAGCTTACTCCGGTTATTAATCCCACTCTTTTTTGTAAATGGTATGTATGGTACATCATCCAGGCAGTTACACCGGCAACCAGGCAATACAGCATTTCATAAATCTGAGTAGGATGGCAAGGCAAACCTTCATACAGCTGATGCCACTCCCGGGAACGGACAAATTCAAATCCCCAAGGCAACGTGGTGGGATATCCGAATATCTCGGAATTCATTAAATTACCCAAACGGATACAGAAGCAGACAATCGCCACAGCAGGTATCATGCGGTCAAACAACCACCACACACTTTTCCGGGTTACTTTTTTTGAATACCACATCAGAGCCAGAATGATGGCAAACACCCCTCCATGACTTGCCAACCCACCTTTCCAAATCTTGAATATTTCAACAGGATGGGCGCTATAATAGTCCCATTCATAAAATAAACAATGCCCCAGACGGGCGCCAATGACCGTACTGACTATGCAATAGACGAAAAGCTTGTCCACCCAGTCTTCCGGATACTTCTCTTTTTTGAATAAACGGCTTACTATTTCATAAGCTAATATGAAACCAAGGCCCCACATCAGCCCATACCAACGCACTTCCCAACTACCTACTTTAAATAAGATAGGATCCACATCCCATACAATACTTGCTATCATTGTTCTATTTCTTTGTTTATGAGCACAAAGGAAATAAAAAAAACTCTTCTCCGAAATAAAACGGAGAAGAGATTTTCAGAATATCGTTCTTTTTGAGGAAACCTCTTTATACCAAATGCGCAATCAGTTCCTCACGGTCGCCGCACAGCAGATCAATTACAGGAACTTCAATCATGGTATAACATCCGGGCTGCTGTTTCATGGAGGCACGTGCCACGCAAACCAGCACCTGTGCGGTAAGAGCCGGATTATTAATCTTCATGTCAAACTCGAACAACTGATTATGGGTCTTGCCCGATACCCCTTTACGAACCAGGTTAACGCCATGACCCACGTCATTCAAATCGTCCACACATGGAACTTGTTTTACATGTGTCTCGTCATTTACAAAATAAGGATCCGACTTGATGGCGGCTTCCACAGTCTTGAAGTCCGCACCTTCCTCCAGTTCCACATACACCATACGGCGATGGATACCGGTACCCACAGGAATAGTCATGGACAAAGCATCCTTCACTCCATCAATGGCACGGACTGCTACGGAATGCCCCATGCTGCGTCCCGGACCGAAATTGGTATAAGTAATGCCCTTCGGAGCGATGGCTTCCAACAGTGTACGAACTACAGAATCGCTTCCCGGATCCCATCCGGCAGAAATAATAGCGACAGCCTTACCGGTCTTTGCCGACTCATCCAATGAACGGCGGAGAGAAGTGATTTGTGTATGAATGTCGAAACTATCTACCGTATTGATACCCATTGCCAGAATCTCTTTAGCATATTTTTCCACGCTACGGGTCGGAGTAGCCAGCACAGCCACATCCACATCTTTCAATTCCTTTATATCTTTCACCACAGCGTATGCTTCCAACTCGGCAGGCTTGTTTTCCGCACCGCTACGACGGACGATACCTGCAATCTCAAAATCGGGAGCAGCTTCCAAAGCCTCCACTACATACTGACCAATGTTACCGTATCCAACCACGGCCGCTCTTATTTTTCTCATCTTTTATTGGGTTTAGTTTACTATTATCTGTTAATTCGCTGCAAAAATAAACATTTTGCCTCATTTTTTTGTTCACTACGACCTAATAATTTAAAAATATTCTTGCCGAACTTATAATTTAAAAGATAGATGTCCTATTTTTGCAAAGAACTGTAAATTTTCAAATGAAACAACCATGATAGAATATATTAAAGGAGACATTGCGGAGATTACTCCGGCAACGGTAGTTTTAGACTGTAACGGGATGGGATATGGCATCAATATCTCATTGAATACGTATTCGGCCATTCAGAATCAGAGCAATACGAAATTATATATTTATGAAGCGATCCGGGAAGACGCCTACGTACTCTACGGATTCTCGACCAAGCAGGAACGGGAGTTATTTTTGTTACTGATTTCCGTATCGGGCATCGGCGGCAACACGGCACGTATGATTCTGTCGGCTTTATCCCCTTCCGAACTGTGCGGAGTAATCAGTTCCGGTAATGACAAGTTATTGAAAACGGTGAAAGGCATCGGCCTGAAAACTGCCCAACGCATCATAGTGGACTTAAAGGACAAGATCGCCACTTCGGGCGTGGAAACAGTGAACAGTGAAATGTTTGCCAATCCGGCCAATACAGAAATTCATGACGAGGCTGTCTCCGCACTCACCATGCTGGGATTCGCACAAGCCGCATCACAAAAGGTAGTGGCTGCCATACTGAAAGAGGAGCCTGCCGCCCCGGTAGAGAAAGTGATCAAGCTGGCCTTGAAGCGATTGTAAGGGCTATACATGAAACAAGGGACACGGACAATGCGGACTTTGGGGAATCTTTTCAAAATCCGCTTTGTTTGTGTTCCGATTTACATCACTTCTCTTCCTCCTGTTCCTGCATTTTGCGGGTTACAAACTCTATTTTCAAGTTCGCTTCTTTCTTATCTTTACGGATTTGTTCCATGCCGGACAGGATGCGCGCCAATTCTGTTAATTCTGCAATCGCCTTACGGTCATTGGGTTGCATAGCCGTTTTATAAGTACGGTCTCCGATAAACTGAAGTTGAATATTCTTATCTTTGTTCGCTACAATAAAAGCGATAACGCCGCCGTCTTCCCCCATCTTATAATCGGCCTTCTCGATTGCACGGCCCAAGTCAGTGGTTTCATAGCTGTCTTTCGAGGCGGGAGTTTCGGCAAAGGTATCCCCCACACTCACTTTCACCGCCGTGTGATGCAACGTGCCTCCTGCACAATAAATAGAGGTAAGGGACATTTCCCCCTGCTCGTTCACTTGTCCGCGCAAGAATGAACGGCCTATATTCTTTTCTACCGTCTGGGTAGGATAAAAATAGTTACCCACCTCCTGATATGCAGTATCTTTCTCAAGAACAAAATTACCTTTGACGGAATCCAGCTGAGCTTGTCTCACCACCATCATGCTATCCAGGTAAATCAGACTTTTCTGCTGTTCTTTCAAATCCACCTGCTGCATCAGCTTGACTCCCTGTTTTCTGGCTTCAAACGCTTTCGGATAAAGGATGCGGATACTGTCTATCTGCAATTTGGCCTCATTAAAGTTCTCTTTTTCCAAAGCCGCTTCAGCCTTACGCAAATTTTCTTGCGCTTTCTTCTCGCCGCCATCATCACAACCGGCCAGCAACAAGGCAAATAATGCTACTAATCCTATCTTTTTCATGTACTTGATCATTTTATATGCAGGCAAAAATACAATTTAATTGCGTGATTTCTCCTTATCCTGCGCAAAAAATCGTAAATTTGCCCCTCTTTAAGATGAATATGGAACTAAAAGAACATTTTAATAATAAGATATTCAAGTTAATCTCCGAAACGGCAGACGAACTGGGATTGGAATGTTACGTTGTAGGAGGTTATGTACGAGATATATTTTTGGCACGTCCCTCTAAGGATATAGACGTTGTAGTAGTAGGAAGCGGAATTGAAATGGCACAAGCCCTCGGCAAGAAGCTGGGACGCGGAGCACACGTTCTGTTTTTAAGAATTTCGGCACGGCACAAGTTAAATACCATGACACGGAAGTGGAGTTTGTCGGTGCCCGTAAAGAGTCGTACAGCCATGACAGCCGTAAGCCCGTAGTAGAGGACGGCACCTTGGAGGACGACCAAAACCGGCGCGATTTTACGATCAATGCCATGGCAGTGTGCCTGAACAAAGCACGTTTCGGTGAATTGGTAGATCCTTTTAATGGACTGGACGATTTGAAAGAGAGAACTATCCGTACGCCGCTGGACCCGGACATCACTTTCAGTGACGATCCGCTCCGCATGATGCGTTGTGTCCGGTTTGCCACACAACTGAATTTCTATATTGATGACACCACTTTCGAAGCACTGTCACGTAACAAGGAACGCATTCATATTATCTCCAAAGAGCGCATCGCCGACGAGTTGAACAAGATCTTGCTCGCCCCCATACCGTCCAAAGGCTTTATAGAACTGGACCGCTGCGGACTGTTACCTTTGATTTTTCCTGAACTGGTAGCGTTGCAAGGAGTGGAAACCCGGAACGGCCGTGCCCATAAAGATAACTTCTACCATACCTTGGAAGTTGTGGACAATATTTCCAAACATACCGACAACCTATGGCTACGTTGGGCCACTCTGTTGCATGATATAGGCAAGCCACGTACCAAACGCTGGGAACCACGTATAGGATGGACTTTCCATAATCATAACTTTATCGGTGAGAAAATGATTCCGGACCTCTTCCGCAAGATGAAACTGCCCATGAATGAGAAGATGAAATATGTCCAAAAGTTAGTCAGCCTGCACATGCGTCCCATTGTTATCGCAGATGATGTAGTAACTGATTCCGCCGTGCGACGTCTGCTTTTTGAAGCCGGAGATGATATTGACGACTTGATGATGCTGTGCGAAGCGGACATCACTTCAAAAAATGAAGCACGAAAACAAAAATTCCTGGATAACTTCAAACTGGTACGCCAGAAACTGAAAGACCTGGAAGAAAAAGACCGGATACGCAATTTCCAACCTCCGGTAGACGGAGAAGAAATTATGCGGATATTCGACCTGCAGCCCTGCCGTGAAATAGGCAGTCTGAAAAGTTCTATCAAGGATGCCATACTGGATGGAATCATCCCTAATGAACATGATGCTGCTTTAGAACACATGTTGAAGAAAGCAAAAAGCATGGGATTAACACCCAAAAACTTATAAGAAATTGACCATACACTATACCAAAGGAGAAGAGTGGGCCAATACCCTGTCACATGGTGTTGGTATCCTGATAGGTATCGCCGGCGGCGGTTATCTGTTGCTTACTGCCATGAAAAGTGGCAATCCGTGGGCAACAGGTGGCATGTGGCTCTATCTATTCGGTATGCTGTCTTCCTATATCAGCTCCACCTGGTATCATGCCAGCAAACCATCTCCTCACCGCGAAGTGTTGCGCAAATTCGATCATGCTTCGATTTATCTGCATATCGCAGGAAGCTATTCCCCCATCATGCTGATAGCCTTGCGGGAAGCAGATTATTGGGGATGGGGAATTCTTAGTTTCGTATGGCTATGCGCCCTCGCCGGGATCATTCTATGTTTTTGTAACCTGAAAGAACATAGCAACCTGGAAACAATTTGCTATATAGCCATGGGATGCAGCATTTTTGTAGGTTTCAAGCCGCTCTGCCAACATGTACCTCCTGTTTTTATTTATTGGTTAATCGGCGAAGGAGTGTCTTACATCACCGGAGCTGTCTTTTATTCCTTCCCCCAATTGCCCTATATGCACTCTGTTTTCCATCTGTTTGTATTAGGAGGAACAATCTGCCATATGATGGCATTGTGGTACATTTTATAACCCTCCCATCTTCAATAAGTTATCCGTTTTGGAAAACTTTTATTTATTTTTTAAACAGAAAGTTTCCCAAAATGTTATACCTTTGTAGCCGTCCGACAAGGTGAAGTTAACCCCTTCTAAGAGGGAATGCCGTGAAAATCAGCAACAGTACCCGCTGCTGTAATTCTCGTTGAACTGAAACAATATGCCACTACAAAACTATTTGCGGGAAGGCGTTTTAAGGGAGAGATAAGTCAGAAAACCTGCCTGGAAGGACAGCCAAGTTTTTTAAATTAACAATTAATTTTTCCAACAATGAATTACGCTGAGATTTGTATTATTAAGCGTGATGGAAAGCGGGAAGACTTTTCCATCAGTAAAATTAAGAATGCAATCGGCAAGGCATTCCATGCCTCCGGAATTGACAATGAAGACAAACTGATTGCTGAAATTACCATGCGGGTTATCAGCAATTTTGTATCTCCAACCATCAGTGTGGAAGAGATTCAGGATCTGGTAGAAAAGGAACTGATGAAAGTACGTCCCGAAGTGGCTAAGAAATACATTATTTATCGCGAATGGCGGAATACGGAACGCGACCGTAAAACGCAAATGAAGCACATCATGGACGGCATTGTAGCCATCGACAAAAATGATGTCAACCTGAGTAATGCCAACATGTCCAGCCATACTCCCGCCGGACAGATGATGACTTTTGCCTCGGAAGTTACTAAAGACTATACCTATAAATATTTGTTGCCTAAAAAATATGCCGAAGCGCATCAGTTGGGCGACATACATATACATGATTTGGATTACTATCCCACCAAGACTACCACTTGTATCCAATATGACCTGGATGACTTGTTCGAACGCGGCTTCCGCACTAAAAACGGAAGTATCCGTACTCCACAGTCCATTCAAAGTTATGCCACTCTGGCCACCATCATATTCCAGACAAACCAGAACGAGCAACATGGCGGACAGGCTATCCCCGCCTTCGACTTCTTTATGGCGGAAGGGGTACGGAAGACATTTCGCAAACATCTGAAAACTTTAACCGAGTTTTATATAGAAGTAGAAGGAAAAGAACCCGGAACAGAGGCTCTCAAGAAAATTGAAGAGAAAGCATACGCCATGACGCGCAAAGATACACATCAGGCAATGGAAGGATTCATCCACAACCTGAACACCATGCATTCGCGAGGGGGAAATCAAGTCGTATTCAGTTCCATCAATTATGGAACAGACACTTCTCCCGAAGGCCGCATGGTCATAGAGGAACTGCTGAAAGCTACCATCGAAGGCCTGGGTACCCGTGGCGAAGTACCAGTCTTCCCCATACAGATATTCAAAGTTAAAGACGGAGTATCTTATTCCGAAGAGGACTATAAGAAAGCCATGGAAAATTTCGAAGCGGCATTGGAAGGCAACATGGAATTCCAAGCTCCCAATTTCGACTTGTTTCTGAAAGCTTGCCGTACCACCGCAAAAGCCTTGTTCCCTAATTTTATGTTTTTGGATACTCCTTATAACAAAAATGAGAAATGGGATATCAAGGACCCTAAACGTTACCGCTATGAACTGGCAACTATGGGATGCCGTACCCGCGTATACGAAAATATAGCGGGTGAAAAAAGTTCATTAGGACGTGGCAACCTATCATTCACCACTATGAATATGCCCCGGCTGGCCATCGAAGCACGCATCAAGGCAGAAAGTCTGGAAGAATCAGGCAAAAAAGAGGCCATAGAAAGAAAAGCAAAAGAAATATTCATAGAAAGTGTACATGCTTTGTCCGAACTAATCGCCGAACAATTGTATGCACGCTACCAGTATCAACGTACAGCCTTGGCACGCCAGTTCCCGTTCATGATGGGGAATGATGTGTGGAAAGGCGGAGGAAAACTTTCGCCCAACGACCAGGTGGGGGATGTATTGCGTCAAGGCACATTGGGGATAGGCTTTATCGGCGGGCACAATGCCATGATGGCTCTTTATGGAGAAGGTCACGCACATAGCCAGAAAGCATGGGATACATTATTCGAAGCCGTTACGGAAATGAATAAAGTGGCAGACGAATACAAACAGAAATATCAGTTGAATTTCTCCGTACTTGCCACGCCTGCCGAAGGACTTTCCGGACGATTCACCCGTATGGACCGCCGCAAATACGGCATCATTCCCGGCGTGACGGATAATGACTATTATGTAAACTCTTTCCACGTAGATGTAAAAGAGCCCATCACCATCACCGAGAAGATAAAACGGGAAGCTCCTTTCCACGCCATTACCCGCGGAGGACATATCACTTACGTAGAACTGGACGGAGAAGCTCAGAAAAATGTAAAAGCCATAGCCAAGATTGTAAAAGTAATGCATGACGAAGGCATTGGATACGGTTCCATCAATCATCCTGTTGATACTTGTCAGGCTTGCGGTTACAAAGGGGTCATTTACGACAAGTGCCCTGTTTGCCAGAGCGAGAATATAATGCGAATGCGTCGCATTACCGGGTATTTGACAGGCGACCTCAGCACTTGGAATTCAGCCAAGCGTGCCGAAGAGCGTGACCGGGTAAAGCATGGATAATCAGCATGAACTTGTTATTTACCTATCCTGAAACAATAGTCGACGGTGAAGGCATCCGCTATTCTATCTATCTAGCCGGATGCCGTCACCATTGTCGCGGTTGCCAGAATCCCGAATCCTGGAACCCATCGGCAGGTACTCCGCTCACACCGGAAAAAATAGAAAAAATTATCTGCGAAATAAATGCTAATCCATTATTGGACGGAATCACCTTTTCCGGTGGAGATCCACTTTATCATCCTCAAGAATTCCTGGCTCTAGTCAAACAGATCAAAGAAGCTACCGGACAAAACATCTGGTGTTATACAGGATATACATTTGAACAAATACAAAACGATGAAATGTTAAAACCGGTACTGGATTATGTGGATGTTATAGTAGACGGACGATTCGAGCCGGATTTGTACTCTCCTTACTTGGAATTTAGGGGAAGCAGTAACCAACGCATCATCCGTGTGCGATAACGCTAAAAGAAATAAAAAAAGGGTGTTTTCTTGATATATATCATGAATTCACCCTTTTTTATGTTTTTCAGCATCTATTTACTTGCTAATATCAAGAAAAGCCGTACCTTTGCAATGTGGTTGTGAAACCAAATATTAAGTTAATAAAGAAAAGAACAAAATTAGGTATTAAGTATTAAGGTAAAGATTTTAATTTAAGGTATTAGATTTAGGTAAAGAAAGATTGATTTAGAAAGGTATTAGCAGCAAGATTTAAGGTAATTAGAAAAAGAAAGTTTTCAGGAAATTAGTTTTATAGGTATTAAAAGAGTTGTTTTTTTAGGTACAAGAGAGAGGATAACGCAACTGAGACGAGAAAGATGAAAAGAACCCCATTATGGAGGGGGGTTCTTCAGGATGTGAGCGGGTTTGATAAGAACTTTCGCTCTTTTTTTATGTCTTTTTTTCACCACGGGAGAAAAACAATATAAAAAACGCAGATTTCCGCAAAGATGATTGATTCAATCTTTGCGGAAATTCGTGCCTATCGGCATTGTTATAAAAATGCCGTGTCCTTTTCTGTCATGCAAACTTAGAACAAGAATCGCATGATATCATTAAAGTTCGCCCAAATGAGCAAGGCAAACAATAGAAACATACCTACCATCTGCGCATATTCCATAAATTTGTCACTCGGCTTACGACGGGCAATGATTTCATAAAGCAGGAATAATACATGTCCGCCATCCAATGCCGGAATAGGCAGAATATTCATAAACGCAAGGATGATTGACAGAAAAGCAGTCATTTCCCAAAAACGATGCCAATCCCATACTTTCGGAAAAATACTTCCTATCGTTCCAAAACCACCTACACTCTTGGCTCCTTCTTTGGTGAACACATATTTCATATCGTTCACATATCCTTTTAATGTATTTACTCCTAATTGTACCCCTGCAGGAAAAGATTCAAAGAATCCATATTCACGGGTAGTTTCTTTATAATCGGCCAATGAAAGAAATGTTGCCCCCACTCTAAACAGTGAGTCCGTATGCACGGTAACCGTATCACGCAATCCTCCACGAGAATAAACCATTTGCATAGCAACTCCTTTATCTCCGGTAGTTTCCGCATCAGCCTGCATATTATCTAGTTTTTCCACCAATGCATTCCATGAGTTCAACATTTCACCGTTGACCGCAATCAAACTATCTCCCTTCTGTATACCGGCCTTATCCAAGCCACCGCCCGGTATCACCGAGTCAACAACATTAGGAACTAACGCCGTAACAAACATCGGATCATCCTTTGCTATATCCAACAAGCTGATCTCAGGCATATATACTTCGGTTTCCTTTCCATCGCGCGATACAGTCACTGTACGTGCCTCAGCAATATCACGAAGCATATCCATCCCGAAACGCTCCAATGGTTTTTCATCTGCGCGAAGGAGAATATCACCGTCACGGAAGCCTATTTCCCGAGCACGCTCATTAAATTTCATACCATGAGTCATGTCTTGCAGCGACACAAAAGAATCTCCCCAATGGAATAAAATCATGGAATAGATGAAGATAGCCAGCAAGAAATTCATCAAGACACCACCCACCATGATAAGCAGACGCTGCCAAGCCGGTTTTGAACGAAATTCCCATGGTTTAGCAGGCTGTTTCATCTGCTCGGTATCCATCGACTCGTCAATCATACCGGCTATCTTGACATAGCCACCCAACGGCAACCACCCGACAGCATATTCTGTTTCGCTTTTCTTTGGTTTGAACTTGAACAAAGTGAACCAAGGGTCGAAGAATAAGCAGAATTTTTCCACCCGCACTTTGAACAAACGGGCAAATAAGAAATGCCCGCCTTCATGAATGATGACGAGCAACGAAAGGCTCATTATCAATTGCAGGGCACGAATCAAAAATGTTTCCATGTTTATTATTTACAAATTACTAATTACAAATTACTTTCTATACATTATAAAAAAGAGAAACGTTTGTTCTCTAAATAAGTTTGCAGAATAATAGTTGCACTGATTTCATCCACCAGTGCTTTATTTTGGCGGTCTTTCTTTTTCAATCCGGCCTCAAGCATCGTCCGATGAGCCAGAACAGAAGTAAAACGCTCGTCTACATATTCAACCGGCATGTCAGGCAGTTTCTTCTTCAGCGAACGGACAAAAGGTTCGATATTCTTCATGTTTTC
>ENA-ORSQ01001765-ORSQ01001765.1-human-gut-metagenome-genome-assembly--contig:-NODE-1765-length-10690-cov-3.925905_pt1 | contig 10690 bp, 8 predicted proteins | sample MGYA00241900_ERZ509164 | MGnify/ENA primary metagenome ERZ509164 (study PRJEB26280, sample SAMEA2338807) | human gut metagenome | biome: human gut; feature: human-associated habitat; material: faeces...
AGAATCAAAATAGTGCGTAATCTGTTCTCGTTCAAAATTATCGAGTGCATGTTCTCTTGTTGAAGATGTTGCTACTCCAATTTTTAAATTCTTTTCTTTTAACACTTCCAAAATCTCATGCAGTCCTTTTTTTGCTGGTGTCCCATCTTTTGCCAGATCATAATATGCCTTTCTGTATGTCTGTAAAAATTCATCAAATGGAAAATCATTTCCGTAATGTTTAAGAAAATATTTCTTTCGGTTCGTAAGATTGGTTCCTAATGTATTTACTATATTATACCCTAATGGTCCGTATCCAAGTTTCTCTCCTGCGATATCCCAAGATTTCTGTACGTAGTGTTCGCTGTCAAACATTAAGCCATCCATATCAAAGACAACTGCTTTGATCGTTTTTAACTTTTCAAGATCCATCGTTTCATTTCCGCCTTTCTGTCTGGTCATTTTCTTATGATACCACGGATTTTGTTAGATTTCATCTTGTTTACAAAAATATATCAGACTGTTATCATTATTTTGCAGGAATAAAATTTTCTGCTTTATCTTAAAGGAGGAATTATTTATGAAATCATCATCAGATTTAAGATCTATGTTAAAAAATATCGACCGGAAAGGATATCCGGCATATAAAGGAACTTATGGAATTTATGATTTTGGAAATTATTATTTATCGATCGATCATGTACAGGGGGATCCTTTTGCATCACCATCGAAATTAAGTATTGAAGTTAAAGGGAAAAAAGCTGGATTCCCTGCTGAATTTTATAATGCAAAATACAAACGCATTGCTCTTTGCGATCACCTAACTCGTCTGTTTTATAATGCTTTGTCCAAAATATCTTTTCGTGCAAAAGGTTCTGGAAAAAGTGGGTTATTTTCTATCAGCAAATGTGGACAGGAAGTTTTGGAACGAACTGCCTGTACGATCAATCCTTCAAATGGAGATATTTCTATTCATTTTGAAGCCGGTTTCCCTGCAAATGGTCGAACTGTCAATGGACGTGAATTATCTAAAATGTTATTTGACCTTCTGCCTTCCTGTGCAATCTCTTCATTGTTTTATAAAAATATAGATCAAAAAGCCTTGAAATCTGCGATTGATCTATCTGAAGATCAATATAATATCCGAACAAAACTAGATTCTATAGGACTTGTTGCATTTATTGCAGATGGTTCTATTTTGCCAAGAGAAAGCGGAGTTTCACAAAGGCCTATGAAACATTGCGTTGCTTTTAAATCTCCTGACAGTTATCGTGTATCCTTTGATCTTCCACATCATGGGAAAATTACTGGTATGGGAATTCCAAAGGGTATTACTTTGATCGTTGGTGGAGGTTATCATGGAAAATCAACGTTACTGAAAGCTTTAGAACTTGGTGTCTATGACCACATCAAAGGAGATGGCCGTGAATTTGTGATCACTGATCCTACCGCCATGAAAATACGTGCCGAAGATGGCCGAAGCATTACAAATACGGATATTTCCATGTTTATCAACAACCTTCCAAACGGAAAAGATACGATATCTTTCTGTACCGAAGATGCCAGTGGAAGTACCTCTCAGGCTGCAAATGTAGTGGAAGCGATCGAAACTGGTTCTTCTTTATTTTTAATTGATGAAGATACAAGTGCTACTAACTTTATGATCCGTGATGAATTGATGCAACGAGTGATTCTTCGTGATCAGGAACCGATCACTCCATTTATTGAACGTGTCAGAGAATTGTATGAACGATATGGTATTTCCTCTATTATTGTAGCTGGAAGCTGCGGTTCTTATTTCCACCCAGCAGATCATATTATCCAGATGGATCAGTATATGCCAAAAGATATTACAATGATTGCAAAAGAAGCAGCCAAGGATTTCCCTATAGTATCACTTCCTGAAAACAAACATCCTGATCCTTGTTTTGACCGATGTTTTAAAGCTGGAAATGATCTGAAAAAAGATCGGAGAATTAAAGTGAAAACTCTTGGAAAGGATGCCTTTTCTATTAATAAAGAAACTGTAGATCTTCGTTATGTGGAACAGATTGTTGACAGTGAGCAGACTGCTGCTCTGTCTTATGCTTTGTTATATGCAAAATTGCATTTAATGGATGGAACAAAGAATCTTCGCCAGATTATTGATGAATTAATGAAATTAATTGATACGAAAGGCTTAGCTGCTTTGCTTAATTGTAAATATGTCAATACAAACCTTGCTGTGGTTCGGAAACAAGAGATTATGGCTGCAATTAACAGGTATCGTAAATTGTGATTTGTAGGTAGTTTGATAAGCTGAAGTTATTGGTGGAATATTATAAAAAGGGTTATATGTCTGTGACGCGCTCTCGCTCGACTCACACGTAGTGGACACTAAATTCGACAGCGATGATAAATCATCACTGCTCATTAAGTGCCAACGTGTTCCTACGGTCGCCGACATATAACCCTTTTTATAATATTCAATAATTTCAGTTATCGAAACCACTAGAGATGTGTATGTTAAACGGTATTGGCTAATAATTTTTGTATTCGCTGACAAAAGATTTTCTTTCTTACGAGGACCTCCATGAGACTGGTAGCTTCTTTTTTATGTCGTTATCATCATGGAGGTTTTTATCAGTCTATTTATGAAATATCTTGGCTACAAACCTATGGAAAAACTGACTCTTTTGGATGCCAGAACATTTATCCTGGATAAACGCCGCTGTGGTATTTCTGCTTCAACCTGTAACTTTTATAATTCATCCATTGCTTTTTTATACAAATATGTCTTGCACATCCCATGGGATCAGGATCTTGTTCCAAGAATGAAGCGGGATACCAGACTTCCTCAGCTTCTTTCGATGAAACTGTGCCGGAAACTTTTAAACTGCAGGCAGTATATTTCGAAGCTTCGGGGACAATATTATTTTCCATACACACCACCTCAAATTTTCCAATCTTGTGAATTGTCCACTCTATAGACTTCAGCTATATGATAAAAAATAAATAAGCATCGTGTTCGGTTGCTTATTTATTTTTTATCATATACTCGAAATCTACAGTTGGCCAACCCGACAAATTAGAATTTAAAGTAAGTTATCAGCCAATTCTTCCATAGTCTTAACATTCTCATCATTCATCGTAGACTTGATCGTAACAACAGGATCAACGATCTCAATATTCTTAAATCCTTCTACGATACCCTTCATAATCTTCGCAGCCATTGGTGCCCAAGATCCATTTTCCATGAATGCTACTTTACGTTTCTGATAGTTCTTAGCTTTTAAGTGATGTAAAAAGTCTTCCATGCATGGGAAGATTCCTGCATCGTATGTTGCTGCTGCCAATACGAGTCTGTCATAGCGGAAAGCATCTTCGATCACTTCTGCCATGTCATCTCTTGACAGATCTGCTACTACGACTTTTGGAGCTCCTTTTGCTTCTAAGATCTCTGCTAATTTCTTTGCTGCAGCTGCTGTATTTCCATGGATAGATGCGTATGCGATCAGAATTCCTTTATCTTCTGGTTCGTATTTGCTCCATGTATCATATAATCCGATATAATATCCAAGGTTTTCTTTTAAGATTGGTCCGTGTAATGGACAGATGATCTCGATATCTAATCCTGCTGCTTTCTTTAACAGATTCTGTACCTGTACTCCGTATTTACCACAGATGTTAAAGTAATAACGTCTTGCTTCACATGCCCAGTCTTCATCTGCATCTAAAGCACCGAATTTACCAAATCCATCTGCTGAGAATAAGATCTTCTCTGATGTTTCGTAAGCTACCATAACTTCTGGCCAGTGAACCATTGGTGCCATAACAAACTGTAATGTATGTGATCCAAGAGATAATGTATCTCCTTCTTTTACTACCACTTTACGTCCTTCTAGATCGAATGCGAAGAACTGAGGGATCATATTAAATGTCTTGGCATTACCAACAATCTGTGCTTCTGGATATTTTTCTGCTAATACCTGTAAGCTTGCAGCATGGTCTGGTTCCATATGAGATACTACAATGTAATCTACGTTTCTTCCATCTAATGCTTCTTCTAAGTTTACAAGCCATTCATCTGTCTTGCGTGCATCTACAGTATCCATAACGGCTACTTTCTCATCTAAGATCACATAAGAGTTATAAGAAACACCATTTGGTACTACATACTGGCTCTCAAATAAGTCAATGTCATGATCGTCTACACCAATATATTTTACTGAATCTGTAACTTTAATATCCTTCATTGTCTTACCTCCAAAATTAAATTCATTTTGCTTTTTTCAACTTTTCTTACTATAACATAGTTTTACCAAAATATCTAGTAGTAATAGTTACTATTTTTAATACAATTTCTTTTCAGATACAAAAATCCCCGAAACAAAACTTCAATCTTGCTCCAGGGATTCTTTATCATCTCTTTGGATGCTTCCTGCAACTCTAATTATCTATGCATTGAAAAGCTATCCATATCATAACGTTTTAAGTTGTCTGTAATCTTGCGATCATCTGCGGATTTGATCATTGTTTCTCTGACTTTACGAGCTTTGATGATCTCTTCGTTACGGCTTGGTCCACCAACGCATCCGCCTTCGCATGCCATACCTTCGATGAAGTCTTCTGGTAATCTTCCTCTCTGTAAGAACATTAATGCTTTCTTACATTCTGCTGCTCCGTTGGCTTTGCATACTTTGATATCTTCGTTCTGTTCTGTCTCTTTCATGTATTCTAATACAGAATCTGTTACTCCACCAGAGTTTCCATAGAATTTACCGAAGATCGTAGAATCCTGATATGTATTCTCTGCTGGTTCTAATTCTACGTCTTTTGCTTTCAGAATTGCTAAGATCTCGTTGTAGTTTAATGCATAATCTGCATTTCCTTCGATCTTCTGGTCTGCCACTTCTGATTTCTTGGCTACACATGGTCCAACAAATACTGTAACTGCATCTGGATCTTTTGCTTTGATCATTCTTGATACTGCACACATTGGAGATACTGTTGTAGAAATCATATCTGCAAGATCTGGATAATGTTTGCGAATCATGTTTACGAATCCTGGGCAGCATGAAGTTGTTTTCTTCTCACCGTTTCTGTAAGCTTCTAACCATTCTTCTGCTTCGCTGCATGTTGTCATATCTCCACCTAAACCTGCTTCGATCAGATCTTCAAATCCAGCTTTCTTTACTGCCTGTCTCCAGCTTTCCATTGTAATATCTTTACCAAACTGTCCTTCTGTTGCTGGGGCAAGGATCGCGTAGACTTTCTTACCTGCTTTCAAGTCTGCGATAACGTTTGTGATCCATGTCTTTGTTCCGATCGCACCGAATGGACATTTTGCTGCACACTGTCCACAACGGATACATTTTTCTTCATCGATTACTGATACTCCATACTCATCATAAGAAATTGCATCTACTGGACAGCTGTCTTTACATGGTCTTGATACATGAGCGATCGCATTGTATGGACAGGCTTTCGCACACATACCACATTCTTTACATTTCTGAGAATCGATTCTTGATCTTGTATGTCCTGGTTCGATTGCTCCGAAACGACATGCTTTGATACAGTCTTTTCCAAGACAATTCTGACAGTTGTTTGTTACAACATAGCTTGAGATCGGACAGTCAGCACATGCTGATTTAATTACCTGCACGATATTTCCATCATCTTCTGCTCCTGGAGCTTTACCTTCTGCTAAACGAATTCTCTGTCTTACGATTTCTCTTTCTTTGTAGATGCAGCAACGGAATGTTGGTTCTGGTCCTTCGATCATCTTCTCTGGGATCAGATCTCTTTCTTCTTCTAAAGTCCCTTCAAACGATGCCTTTGCTACAAAATACAGTACATCTTTTTTCAGATTCTGAATGCTTGTTACATCATACATAATAGTTTACCCTTCCTTAAAAAACACTTAACTAAAACACCCTAGATATTGTTATTTTTTTATCTATGTGCATTATAACAAATATTTTCTTTTTTCTCTACAATGCTTAAAGAAAAGTACAAAAAATATGCAATTTTTTTAAAATTGTACAATTAACATTTTCTTAACGATGACTTTGTCCGTATATTGCATACAATTATTGTTAAAAGAAAGACACAATTATCTGAAAATTTTTATCATTATAACTTGAAGTTATGGCAAACTATTATTTTTATGTATTTCACAAGCCTTATTCTATCTGTTATTGTATAGCTTATCGATAGAAAATTATTAGACTTATATAAATGGAAAGGATAGATTTATGAGACCATACAGATATGATATTGTTGGTAGTTTTTTAAGACCAGATTATTTAAAAGATGCACGTGCTGAATATGCAGAAGGAACTTTATCTGCAGACCAGTTGCGTGAAGTTGAAGATAAAGCGATCAAAGAGTTAGTTGAAAAAGAGAAAGCTGTTGGATTAAAAGCAGTTACTGACGGAGAATTAAGACGTCGCTATTGGCATCTTGATTTCCTTGCTTCCTTAGTCGGAGTCGAGGAGATCAAAGCTGATCACTGGTCTGTTGCTTTTAAGGGACATCAGCCAAAAGCCGCAACTCTTGAGATTGTTGACAAAATTGATTTTGATGAAAACAGTGAATTCTTAGATCATTTCTCTTACTTGAAAGAAATTGCTGGGGATGTTGACTGCAAGATGACAATTCCTTCTCCTGCAATGCTTCATCTGATCTGTTGTGTTCGTGGAAGCGAAACTTACAAAGCGATCGATCGTTATAAAAATGAAGATGATCTGTATCATGAGATTGCTCTTGCTTATCAGAAAGCGATCAAAGCATTCTACGCTCGTGGATGCCGTTACTTACAGTTTGATGATACATCTTGGGGTGAATTCTGTGATCAGAATAAACGCGACGATTACGCAAGCCGTGGTCTTGACCTTGACCAGATTGCTAAGAATTATGTGAAAATGATCAATGAAGCTTTAGAAGCTAAACCTGAGGATATGACAATTACAATGCATATCTGCCGTGGTAACTTCCGTTCTACATGGTTCTCTTCTGGTGGTTATGAGCCAGTTGCTGAGACTTTATTCGGTGGATGTAAGATCGATGGTTTCTTCTTAGAGTATGATAGTGACCGTTCCGGTGATTTCAAACCATTACGTTTTATCAAAGATCAGAAGGTTGTGTTAGGTCTTGTTACTTCTAAAGATCCAGAACTTGAAGATAAAACTGAGATTAAAGAACGTATTAAAGAGGCTGCTCAGTATGTTGCACTTGACCAGCTTTGCTTAAGTCCTCAGTGTGGTTTCTCTTCTACAGAAGAAGGAAATATCTTAACTGATGAAGATCAGTGGAAGAAGATGACTCTTATTAAGGAGATTGCTGAGGAAGTTTGGGGATAGGATATCCGTGATACATATTTCATAATAATATAGTAAATAAAAGAATCCGGCATTACATTTTTGTGTTTGCCGGATTTCTTTATATCCAATTTTCATCTATTTCTTTTTTCAACTGGCAAAACATATCATAAAATTTTTCTTTTGCCTGTGAAATAATTGATAATGCGATATTCTGATTATAAGAATGTGTTACATTTCTATCCAAATAAGTGCTTTCTATTATAACATACTCTCTTATATTTTTTTGTAAAAAATCAAAGAAAAAAGCCTCTGGATACTAAATCCAGAGACTTAAAAGGGCTATTATTTACGTTTTTTATAATTGTGTTCTTCTTATTTTACGTTGAAGGCTTTGATTCCAGGATATACGGCACTGTTTCCTAAAGCTTCTTCGATTCTTAATAACTGGTTGTATTTCGCAACACGTTCTGATCTTGAAGGTGCTCCTGTCTTGATCAGGCATGTATTTAATGCGACGGCTAAGTCTGCGATCGTTGTATCTGCTGTTTCTCCAGAACGATGAGATGTTACAGCTGTGTATCCTGCTTTGTGTGCCATCTTGATTGCTTCTAATGTTTCAGAGATAGATCCAATCTGATTTAATTTGATCAGGATAGAGTTTCCTGCTCCCATTTCGATACCTTTAGAAAGTCTTTCTGTATTTGTTACAAATAAGTCATCTCCTACTAACTGCACTTTATCTCCAAGTCTTTCTGTCAGTTTCTTCCATCCTTCCCAGTCTTCTTCATCTAATCCGTCTTCGATCGAGATAATTGGGTATTTCTCGCATAATGCAGCCCAGTGCTCGATCAGTTCTTCTGCTGTGTATTCTGTTCCTGCTTTCGGCAGTTTGTAATATCCTTTACCTTTTTCACTCTTCCATTCTGAAGAGGCAGCGTCCATAGCGATCTTGAAGTCTTTTCCTGGCTCGTATCCTGCTTTTTTCACTGCTTCTAAGATTGTTTCAATGGCTTCTTCATCTGATTTTAATGCTGGCGCAAATCCACCTTCATCACCTACGGATGTAGCAAGTCCTCTTTCTTTTAAGATTGCTGCTAATGCATGGAATACTTCAGCACACCATCTTAAACATTCTTTGAATGATGGAGCTCCAACTGGCATGATCATGAATTCCTGTACATCAAGTCCTGATGATAATGCATGACATCCACCATTTACGATGTTCATCATTGGCACTGGAAGTCTGTTTCCTGACACCCCACCTAAAAATCTGTATAAAGGTACTTCAAGAGATGTAGCTGCTGCTCTTGCTGCTGCGATCGATACAGCTAAGATTGCATTTGCTCCAAAGTTTGATTTATCAGCTGTTCCGTCTGCATCAATCATTGCTTTGTCTACTGCATATGTATCAGAAGCATCTAATCCGATGATTGCTTCACTGATCTTTGTATTGATATTTTCTACGGCTTTTGTAACACCTTTTCCTAAATATCTTTCTTTATCTCCATCTCTTAATTCCAGTGCTTCAAATTCTCCTGTCGATGCACCACTTGGAGCTGTTCCTCTTGCGACTGTTCCGTCTACCAATGTGATCTCAGCCTCAACTGTTGGATTTCCTCTGGAATCTAAGATTTCTCTTCCGACTACTTTTTCAATTTCTAAATAATTCATTTTCGATTGTGACTCCTTTCCCTATACATAGCAGTACTCCTCGCTGGAAGAAGGGTAAGCTTCCAGTTTGAGATCATTTTGTTGCAGGTGTCGATCTCAATCGAGGAGTCCACATGATTCATTCACGTTTTAGTTAGTGTTGTCTAACTGATATTTATGATACTAGATTTGTCTGAAAAAATCAATGGGGATATATGATAATAATTATCATATATCCCCTGGTTGATTATTTTTTTAATTTCATTGGTTTCTTAAATCCCGTCTTTGATGTAAATAACTTTTTATATTTATTATACTGCTTCTTTGGCACTTTGATCACAGCTTTCTTATTGATAGATACAACTTTACATTTTACTGTGACATAATCTGGAATCACGATGGATGATTTCTTTTTATTGAAGCTCTTGATCATCACCTGTGCATTTTTAGTATTTACTACTTTTGTAACTTTATAGGTAATTCCATTGATCGTTGCTGTCTGATTTACCTTGATTCCTTCCAACTATCTCCTGCTGTATCCTTTGCAGTTACATAAATTATATAAGTTCCCGCATTAGAAGGCTTCCATGTGTAATCTGCATCTTTTGTATAATCTCTGATAATCTCTTTTTTGCCATTATTATCAATTGCAGGTTCTGTGCCTTCTTTTGGAATTACTGTGATTCTATCAGTTAATGTTATATGAACTTTAAATGTAATATCTTCATAATTATTGCTGTGGATCGTAAATTCAATCTCTGCCTGATTACCAATATTTCCATTTTTGCTTACATTATAGCTATAGCTTGCATCTGTTTTCTGTGCTTCTGTCACAATTTCATTAGATACATTTGTTATCTTTGCTTCATAAAATGTATTGGAAATATCGGAAGGAAGATAATCTTTTAGATTGTTCCTGTCTTCTGTTTCCATCCTCTTTCATACCACCAATAAGAATCATCGGTTGCCTCACTGTTTCTCCAATACACTTGATCTAATACAATTTTCTTTTCTATCTTTTGGGCATCACATGCTGTACAGCGGAATGTGATCGTATCATCTGTGTCAGAATCTAGATCATAGGCATACTGATGTCCATTATGAATCTCTGTTATATGGTTGACTGATAATCTCCATTATTATCAACCATTGTGTAGTATACTTGATCCCCTCTGGTCCATAACTCCTGTATAAGAATCTGTGATCTTCATCTTATCAATATCTACTTGAATCGTAACATTTGCCTGATGGTTATATCCGTCATCACTTTTGTACATTTCATGACATGTATGAATGATCATATAATTTCCTGAAACATCTATTCTACATGATCCTGCATTAAATGGTTTTGTTGTATTGCAGTTTGTTAATCCTGTTGATGTTATCTTGTTCCAGTGTTTATTGTATTTTGTAATTCGATATACTTCTTTTGTATTGTCTTCGTCTGTGTTATTCTCTCCTGTTACGACATAATAATTATCTTTTGTTGCATAAAATCCACCAAAAACTGGTAATTCCTTACCTATAATCTTAGTTCCTGTCAGATTAAAATCTTTGTCATAATACTCAACTAATAATCCATTAATCTTACTTCCATACTGTACCCTCATAAATGAACCATCGTCCAATGCTGTCAGGTATGACTTCATAGAACTGCTCCATCTGGAATATTGTAGCATTTTTGAATACAAAAAGAAAAGCCTTCCAGTAGATTTCTCCACTGAAAGGCTCTGTATATTCTTTGTATCTTCCGT
>ENA-ORSQ01001772-ORSQ01001772.1-human-gut-metagenome-genome-assembly--contig:-NODE-1772-length-10661-cov-6.679992_pt1 | contig 10661 bp, 8 predicted proteins | sample MGYA00241900_ERZ509164 | MGnify/ENA primary metagenome ERZ509164 (study PRJEB26280, sample SAMEA2338807) | human gut metagenome | biome: human gut; feature: human-associated habitat; material: faeces...
AGCTCATCGGCCAGCGTGCGGCGGCCCTTTTCCTTATTTTTGAGCGCATCCCAGCCATTTATTCCGGCGTTTTCCGCCGCCGAGGAGGTGAAGATGTTCGGGTGGCGGAAGACCAGCTTCTCGCACACCTCGCGGCAGACCTGCTCGAAATCGAACCGGCCCCGCTCCTCCTCCATGACGGTGTGGAACGCCACCTGCATCAGCACATCACCCAGCTCTTCCCGCAGCATGGCCGCGTCGTCGGCATCGATGGCTTCCAGCGCCTCGCAGGTCTCCTCCAGAAAGTTCTTCCGAATGGACTGATGCGTCTGCACCTTGTCCCACGGGCAGCCCGCTTCCGGGTCCCGCAGGATGCGGATGATCTGGATGAGGTCTTCCGCCGTATAGTGTTCGCGCTCCGGCCAATCCTGCATGGGTGGTGTTCCTTTCTGCTCCAAAAGTAGGGCTTTATTGTATCGCAGAATCCGCCTTTTTTCAAGGGGACAAGCCCATTTTCCGACCATTCGCCCGAAATGTTTCCAGATTTTTCACACTTTGGCACAAAAACGGGCGGCATCCCACGGGGACACCGCCCGGTCTGGGCTTTGATTTTCCGGTTTTGGTCACAGCTGTGCGCCGCACTTGTTGCAGAACAGCGCATCCTCCGAAACGGGAGCGCCGCACTGGGGGCAGGTCTTCTTTTCTGCCTTCTGCTCCGGCTCGATGGGGAACTCGATGGTGGTGCTCTCGGCCGCAGCGGGGGCCTCCGGCTCTGCGGCAGCTTCCGCCGCCGGGGTGTCGAGGCTGGCACGCAGGTCGGCCAAGTCCTTCTCGATGGCATCGATCATCTCGATGTACTTATCGACGAGGGGCTGGTTTTCCTCATTGCCCTTGGCGAGGCTGTAGACCAGTGCGCCCAGTTGGCGCTGCGCCTTGGCGAGCTTGGTCTGCTCGTTCACGATCTTTGCCTGCGTTTTGCCGCGTTCAGCCAGATCCATGGCTACATTTTTGCCTTTTTCGGCGTATTCCAGACCCATTTCCTTGAGCTTGTTAAAATCCATAATAGACACCTCTCTCAGCGGAGGGTCTTCCCCTCCTGTGCTTTCCGGATGATGGCCCCATTATAGCGCACTCCACCGCTGATTGCAACGAATCTGCCGCAAGTTTTACAGTTTCGTGCGGATTTGGAAACAGTTTTTTCGCATTTGCACAAAAGGCGGACGAAGGGTCGTCAGTTTACCTCACCGCCGTAGAACTCCCGCAGCATACTGTCGGCGGGCAGCAGGTCCAGCGGCAGGGGTGCCACATGCTCGAAGCGGCGGGCCGTCTCGTCCCACAGCTCGGCGTTATGGCCCTCCAGCACGAACTGGCGGCGCACCTTCTGCAAAAGCTGGGCGATGAGGCCCATCTCGTAGGTGAAGGAAGTGTCCAGCAAAAAGTCCGCCGTGGTCTTGAAGCCCTTGATATACCGCGTCTCGCCGTCCATCACCCGGTCCCACATGGCAAGGGTCTTTTCGGGGCTGCGGCCGCGGGCGGCAGCGTCCCGCAGGGTGCGGCGGCACAGGCGGATGTCCTGCGTGTTGATGACCCGGCGGCCGTCGATGCAGTATTCCTCCCGCAGTCCAGCATAGATGCGGTACACTTCCTCGCCGGGGACGAGGCTGGTCAGCTCCGGATTGAGGGCGTGGATGCCCTCCACGATGCAGACGCCGCCCTGCAGATCGACGGCTTCCGTCTCGTCCGAGCGCTTTTCCTGCGTGAAATCGTAGATGGGCAGGCGGGTCTTCCCCGTCTCGCTCAGCTCATGCAGACACTGCTTGATGAGGGGCAGATCCATGGTATCGGGGTTCTCGTAGTCCAGCGTGCCGTCGGGCAGCCGGGGGTAGAACTCCGCGCCCCGGAAAAAGTTGTCGAGGCTGACCACATGGGCCGGTGTCCCCTGCCGGACGAGTTCCTCGGCCAGCTTGTGCGCCGAGGTGGTCTTGCCGCTGGCCGACGGGCCGGTGAGCATGACGATCTTGGTGCCGGAAAAGCGGACCTTCTCCGCCGCGTAGCGCACCCGCTGGCGGTAACTGCGCTCGCTCATTTCGGCAAGCTGCTCCGGGCTGCGGGCAGCGATGTTGTACAGGTCAATCTCTACCAGACGTTTCGGGACCCAAATCGTGATCATAAAAATCAGCCACTCCTTTTTTCCGTTCCAGAACCTCCGCAAAGCGCTGGATGTATTCGGTCGGATACTTAAAGTTGAAGATGCGCTGCATCCGTTTCCCGCCGTCGGCCACCAGCTTGGTGCTGCCGCCCGCGCCCGCGGAAAGGATGGTCTGGACTTCCTCCATGATATAGATGTTGTAATACCCTTCGTGGCCCGGCTTGCACCAGCCCACGTTTTCGAGGTTCTGCAGGGTGTTCTTCTGGCGGTAGAGGTAGTAGGGCCGGTAGCCCGCCTCCGCCAGCAGATGACATTTTTCCAGCATAGCGGCGACGTCGGCGTAGTCGTTCTCTTTCTGGTCCTCGATGACGATGCGGGAAGCCCGCTTGAGGGTCAGGGTATGGACGGTGATGTTCTCCGGGTCCAGCGCGATGGCCTGACGGAGACTGTGCTCAAAGCCTTCCACCGTGTCGCCGGGCAAACCCGCGATAAGGTCCATGTTGATGTCGTCGTGGCCCGCCCGCCGGGCGTCGGCGTAGCAGTCCAGAATGTCCTGCGCCGAGTGCTTCCGGCCGATGTTCGCCAGTACCTCGTCCGAGAAGGTCTGGGGGTTGATGGAGATCCGGGTAGCCCCGTACTCCTTGATGACCGCCAGTTTTTCGGCGTCGGTGCAGTCGGGGCGGCCCGCTTCCACGGTGTACTCCACCACCTTGGAGAGGTCGAAATTCTCCCGCACGGTGCCCATGAGCTGCCGCAGTTGATCTGCCGAAAGGCTGGTGGGGGTGCCGCCGCCGATGTAGATGCTGCACAGCCGCAGCCCCGCCTTTTCGGCCTGAGCCCGGATCTCCTGCACCTCGCGGCAGAGGCAGTCCACATAGGGCTGCACCAGCTCGCGGTCCCGGTCAAGGTTGCAGCTCACGAAGCTGCAATAGCTGCACCGGGAGGGGCAGAACGGGATGCCGAGGTAAAGGCTGTAGGTCTTGGGCTCGCTGCCGAGGCGCAGGATGGGCTCCTGTAGATCGGCAATGGCCTTGGCCATCCGATACTTCTGCTCCGAGCAGTCGAACCGGTCAAGGAAGAAGCGGTCGATCTCCGCTTCGCTCCAGCCCGCCGCCCGCTTGTCGTGGACGAGGCGGACCGGCCGCACGCCGGTCATCTTGCCCCACGGCGGGCGGATGCCCGTCCAAGCCCGCAGCAGGTCATAGATCAGGCTGGCAAGGGCAAAGGCTTCGGTCTCGCCGTCCGGCCCCGGCAGCGGGGCGGATGCCGCCTTCTCTGCGCCGTGCTCGTGCACCCGCGCGAAGAGGCCGTCCGCCCTGCGTTCCGCCCAGACGCAGTCCTCGCCGTCCTCCGGCGGGGTCAGCGTAAGGGGAGCCATGGGGTAAAACAGCCGGACAAGGTGCTCGACCTCGTACCCAGATGCCAGCCCTGTGATATAAATTTTCATGTTATTCCGCCTTTTTATGCGTTCCGCAGTGCATTTCGGATATAGAAATTGTTCTTCAGCTCCTCGCCGTAGGTAGAGAAATCCCCGTGGCCGGGCAGAAGCTGGGTTTCCTTGGGGATGGGCAGGGCCGCGAACTTGCGCAGACTCTCGTCCATTTTGCGGCTGCTGCCGCCTTCAAGGTCGGTGCGGCCGATGCTGCCCTGAAAGACCGTATCCCCCACGAAGAGATATGTGTCGCACAGCAGCACGACGCTGCCCTCGGTGTGGCCGGGGGTGTGCCACACGGTGAAGGTCAGTTCATCCACCGTGAAGCTGCCGCCCTCCTCGTAGCCAAAATCGGCACCTTTCAGGGGGAAGAGCTGGGTGCCGCCGCAGTCGGCGGGCTCGCACCAGACCTTTGCGCCCCACTCGCGGCTGAGGACGCCCGCGCTGCCCACATGGTCGTAGTGGCCGTGGGTGCACAGGATATGGGTCAGCACCGCGCCCTTCTCCCGCAGGATCTTATCGTACTCCTGCACCTCGGCGGCGGGGTCGATGATGACCGCGTGATCTGCCTCGGTGATGAGCAGGAAGCTGTTGGTATAAAACGGCGCAGCGCCGATCAGATGAAATGCCTGCATGATACGCTCCTTTTACTCCTTCTTTTTCCACTCGTCGGTGTCGATGACGATGGTACAGGGGCCCTCGTTCACCAGCGCCACCTGCATGTCGGCCCCGAACTCTCCGTGCCGGACTTCCTTCAACCCCTGCCGATCCATCTCGGCGAGGAACAGCTCGTAGGCATCCACCGCCAGCGGGGCCTTGGCCGCGTGGATGAAGCTGGGCCGGAAGCCCTTCTTGGTGTCGCCGTAAAGGGTGAACTGGCTGACCACCAGCGCCGAATACCCAAGATCCTTGGCGCTGAGGTTCAGCTTGTCGTTTTCATCCTTGAAGATGCGCAGCCCCGCGCATTTTTCGGCCAGCTTGGGCACGATGTCCAGCGTGTCGGTATCCCGGACGCCCAGCAGGATGACGAGGCCGGGGCCGATGGCACGGGGTTCGCCCCCGTTGACCCGGACACTGGCCGACGAAACGGCCTGAATGACTGCACGCATATTAACTCCTTGTGACCTTGAGCACATCCTTGATCTTGGAAAGGCGGGCCACTACCCGGTTGAGGTGCTCGGTGTTGTTGATGCCGATGGTCAGGCTGACCACGGCACAGTTGTTTTCCACCTGACGGGCGTTCATCGTGTAGATGGGCACCCGGATATCGGCCAGTGCGCTCAGCACATCCCGCAGCAGCTCATTGCGGTCCAGCGCCACGATCTCAAGGCCGGCCTTGTAGCTGTCCTTCACGCTGTCGGCCCAGTAAGCCTTGACCCAGCGGGGGGCGTTGGAGGGGTCCTTCATGCTGGCGATGGCGTTCACGCAGCTCTGCTTGTGGATGGAGACACCGAAGCCACGGGTGATGAAGCCCACGATGGGGTCGCCGGGCAGCGGCGAGCAGCACTTGGCAAACTTGATGGGGGTGTTGTCGAAGCCCTCCACCACCACACCGTCCGTGGCGTGGACACGGCTCAGGTCCACCTTGGCCAGTTGCTCGCTCTTGTCTTCCTCGCTCTTGCGCTTCTGCCACTCCTCTTTCAGCTTGGGCAGACAGTTGGCGATGGTGATGCCGCCGTAGCCGATGGCCGCATACAGCTCCTCGGCGTTGTTCTGGCGCAGGCGGCGGCAGCAGCTGCTGATAAATTCATCCAGCTCGTCGTCCGGGATGAAGATCATTTCCCGGCGCAGCTCGCGGGCCAGCGCATCGCGGCCCTGCTGGATGTTCTCCTCCCGGCGCATCTTCTTGAACCAGTTGCGGATTTTGCTCTTGGCCTCGCTGGTGCGCACGATTTTGAGCCAGTCGCGGCTGGGGCCCTTGTCCGCCGGGCCGAGGATGACCTCGATGATCTCGCCGGTGGACACGATGTGGTCGATGGGGACCATCCGGTTGTTGACCTTGCAGCCCACCATCCGGTTGCCGACGGCGGAGTGGATGGCATAGGCGAAATCGATGCAGGTGGCCCCGGCGGGCAGGTTGATGACATCGCCCTTCGGGGTGAAGGCGAAGACCTCTTCGGGCAGCAGGTCGCTCTTCAGATCATGCAGCAGGTTGCCGGAATCCTCGCTGACGCGCTGATTTTCCAGCAGCTGACTGACCCACGCCAGCCGCTCGTCCAGCTTGTCGTGGCCGTCAAGGCCCTCTTTGTACTTCCAGTGAGCCGCCACGCCGTACTCGGCCTGTTCGTCCATCTTGCGGGTGCGGATCTGCACCTCAAAGGGGATGCCCTCGTGGCCGATGACGGTGGTGTGAAGGCTTTGGTAGCCGTTGGGCTTGGGGGTGGAAATATAGTCCTTGAAGCGGTTGGGAAGCGGGTGGTACATATCGTGGATCAGGCCCAAGGTGCTGTAGCACTCGGCCAGCGTATCCAGAATGATGCGGACCGCATAGATATCATAGATCTCGTCGAAGGACTTGTTCTGCATGATGGTCTTGCGGTAGATGCCGTAAATGCTCTTGACCCGGCGCTTGATGGTGGCCCCTTCGATGCCGCTTTCCTCCAAGCGGCGCTCAATGACACCCGACACCCCGGCAAGGAACTCCTCACCCGCCCGCTCGCTCAGCATCTTGCTGATCTCGTTGTAGCCCACGGGGTCGAGGTAATGGAGGCTGCGGTCTTCCAGCTCCTCCTTCACGTTCAGGATGCCCAAGCGGTTGGCGATGGGAGCGTAGACCTCCATGGTCTCGCGGGCCTTATCCCGGCGCTTCTGCTCCGGCCAAGCGTCGCCGGTGCGCATATTGTGCAGCCGGTCGCAGAGCTTGATGATCATGACCCGGACATCCCGGCTCATGGCCAGCAGCATCTTGCGCAGGTTCTCGGCCTGTAACTCCTCGATGTTGGAGAATTGGATCTTGGTCAGTTTGGTAACACCGTCCACCAGCAGGGCCACTTCCTCGCCGAAGGCGGCTTTCAGGTCGTCCAGCGTGGTGGGGGTATCCTCCACCACATCGTGCAGCAGAGCCGCCGCGATGCTCTCGGTATCCATGCCGAGGTCCAGCACCAAGCGGGCCACCGCAAGCGGATGGCAGATATAAGGCTCGCCGCTGCGGCGGCAGACGCCCTTGTGGGCCTCGTTGGCAAGGTTATATGCCTTTTCGATCATCTCCATGTTGTAGGCTTTGCCGCTGGCATGGATCGCCTCCACCAGCTTTTCCCACGTGACGATCTCCGGGCGCACCTCACTGGGCAGGGCAGCCTCCGGCGCGTCGGCGGGCAGAGCCGTGGCCGCTACCGTGGCCATTTCCGGCACTGGCTGGTGCAGATGGGTCTTTGCAGAATAGGAATCCTCCGGCTTGACCGGGTCCAGCATACTTTTTCCCTCTGGCATCTTATCGTTCCTCCAGACATTTCAAGATGGGCGCATCGGCAAGGTTCTTCTTGCCCTCGGCGGGCACCAGCTCCCAGAACTTTGCCCCGCTGCGCTCGCGGACCGCGATGAGCCCCACCTGTTCGAGGGCCGTGATCGCGACTAGAATTTTACCGGTGTTTTCCTCTCCCAGTTTTGCGAACAGGGGCTGCAGGTCCTCGGCGTGCCAGCGCCGGGCCTGTAATTCGCGATACACCGTGATGATATCGCTCCGTTCCGGGGCGATCCTTGCTTTTTGTTCTGCCGAAAGCGGGGTGCCGCGGCGCAGCGCTTGGACCAGCGCCGTCTGCTCGGCGGCAGCGTTGCCGAAACCCGCCGGGTGCAGCTCCAAGATCCGGCCCGAAAGCTGGGCCCCACGGAGCGATTCGTAGACCGAGAGGTTCACTGCCGCATCCACCACATCGCCCATGGTGTAGGGCAGCTGCTCCGGGGGCATCCCGAACCAGACCGCGTAGATGCTGGCGTTCCCCTGCCGCAGACGGAGGCGGCAGTGCTTGCCCTCGGAGACGGAGAAAATGCCGTCGATGACGGCCTTTTCCAGCACGAAGACCGGGGTCGGGTTCTCCGCCCCATAGGGGGCCAGCTGCTCCAGCCGGCGCACCGACTCCACCGTGATGCGGTCGAGGTGGATGGACAGGTCACATTCCAGCGGCGGCGTGAAGAGCACTGCGCATTCCCGCGCGGCCCACTCGTTCAGGCGGCGGCGCAGTTCGGGCAGATTTTCCTCCCGCACCGAAAGGCCCGCCGCCATGGCGTGCCCGCCGAAGCGGAGCAGGATGTCCTCACAGGAGGCGATGCACTCGTGGAGGTTGAAGCCCTGCACGCTGCGGCCGCTGCCCTTGCCCTCGCCGTGTTCGTCCACGGACACCACGATGACGGGGCGGCCGGTCTTTTCCACCAAGCGCGAGGCCACGATGCCGATGACGCCGGGGTGCCAGTCCCGCCCCCAGATGAGGATGACCCGGTCTTCGAGGATGGCGGGTTCCGCGTCCAGCTGCTCCTGCGCCGCCTTGACGATCTCCTGCTCGGTCTCCTGCCGGGCGACATTGATCTCGTTCAGCTTATGTGCCAGCTCCGCGGCGCGTTCCTCGTCCTCACAGAGCACCAGCTGCAATGCCGTCACTGCGTTGTCCATCCGGCCCGCCGCATTGATGCGGGGAGCGATGGCATAGCTGACATTTTCGGCCGTGATGGGCTTGCCCCCAAGGCCGACTTCCTCCAGCAGGGCCGAGATGCCCGGCCGGTCGGTCTGCTGCAGCAATTTCAGGCCCGCCTTGACGAGGGTGCGGTTCTCGCCCGTCAAGGGCATCACATCCGCGACGGTGCCCACAGCGGCAAGGTCGCCGCAGTAATCCAGCATCTCCTCCGGCGGGCAGCCGTCCAGCGCCGCGCAGAGCTTGAAGGCTACCCCGGCACCGCACAAACCCTTGAAGGGGCTGTGGTCGTCGGCGCGGCGGGGGTCCACCACGGCCACCGCCTTGGGCAGGGCGTCGTGGGGCAGATGGTGGTCCGTCACGATCAGGTCCACGCCCAGCGAAGCCGCAAACTCGGCCTCTTCCAGCGCGGAGATGCCGTTGTCCACGGTCACGATGAGCTGGCAGCCCTTGTCGTGGATGGACTGGATGGCGTTTTTCGAAAGGCCGTAGCCGTCGCCCTCCCGGCTGGGCAGCATACATTTGACGCTGGCACCCATCCCCTTGAGGTGCTGGTAGAGCAGGGCGGTGGCGGTCACGCCGTCCACGTCGTAGTCGCCGTAAACAACGATGGTCTGTTCCTTGTCGATGGCTTCGAGGATGCGGGCACATGCTTTGTCCATGTCGGTCAGAAGCATGGGGTCGCTGAGTTCTTCCTCCCCCGCCAGCAGGGTCAGCGCCTCGGTGGGGTCGGTGATGCCGCGGGCGGCAAGGATGCCCGCCAGCAAGCCCACTTCCTTTTGCTGGGCGGCCAGCGTGGCGGCGTACTTCTGCTCGCTCCACGGTTCGTCGTCCATGGCGTTCATTTCCAGCTCTTCGGTGTTCTGCTCCGCGATGGCAGCGGTCAGATCCTTGAGAGCGGCCCGGTCAAATTGTTTTAAGGTCCACGCCCGGTAGGTCATTGCAGTCCCTCCCCGGTCAGGCCGTCGTTGGCCAGCATTCCCTGCAATGCCGCGATCTCGCTGGAAACATCCAGCGCCACATCGGACAGCAGGTTGTCATAGAGGTTGCTGTACGCCTGATTCAGCGTGTGCAGGATGCCCGCGATATCCCGGCGGATGCTCTCGGCGTTATCCCCCTTCTGGCCCTGCACATCGTTGTAGGTGTGGAGCAGCTTCAGGGTGGTAGGGATATAATATTCCGCGAACCGCCGCGCTTTCGGGAGGCTTTCCGGGTGGGTCTCCAGCCAGTCGCAGATGGCCTCGGTGGTCTTCTGCATATGGGCCAGCTCCTCTGCGCCCTGTGCGTCCTGCATGAGCTGCTGCTCCTGCTCCAGCACCTTGGCAAAGCGGCGGGCCGTTTCGAGGTTGAGGGGCGTTTCCGGCGCGGCCTCCTGCTCCGGCTGCGGGGCCGGGCGGGCGCGCTGGGCGGCGAGGGCCTCCTGTGCCGCGCGGTAATCCTCGGCGGTCAGGTAGAGTGTATCCGTTTTGTCGTCCAGCCATGCGTTCAGCCAGCCTTTGCGGATGTATTTTTGCAGCCGCTTGTGCACTTTTTTCGGTTTCTGGTGGGTCAGGTCGGCCAGCATCGAAACAGGCAGACCCTTATGGTAGTCCACGCTGTCGGCGTAGTCGGCAAACTGGCCCATCTGCCTGCCCGCCTTCATCCGGGCTGCACCACAGGCCGTCATCCAGCCAAAGCCCGCCGTGGCAAGGCCCAGCACGCTGCTGACGATGCCCAGCACGTTGTAGGCTGTGTTCATAACGTAGTCCGTGCCCGTCATCAGGATGCCGCCGCCCTCAGTAGCCGACACCACAACGTCACCCAAAGCAGCCGGCGAAATAGTGCCCAGCCCGATGAGGCAGCCCAGCGTCCCCAGCCCGAAGATCACTGCAAAGGTGATGCCCACCGCCAGCAAAGTGCAGCCTGCGCTATGGCGTTTTTTTGCGCTGATACGGATACTTTCCACCGGGGTAGGCTCCGGCTTTGCAAAGATCTGCCGGAACCAGTCGGGCATCCCGGCGGGGTCGGCATCCGCAGCACCTTCGCGGAAAGACTGCTTTGCATCCCCGTAGGGATAACCTCTGCGCCCCTGCCGGAAAGCCTTTGCCGCCTCCCCGATGCCGTAGTTGGCTGCATGGACGGCGGCCTTGCCCACATCCCACGCCCGGTCACCGATGTCCATGCCCCTGCCCTCAAAGCCGTGGGCAAAGGCATCGGTCATGGTGTCGCCAAAGGCGCGCAGCTGGTCTTCCAGCTCCTGCTGTACCTGCCGGCCTTCGTTATTTCGGTTATCGTTTTCACGATCGTACATCAAAATTTTCTCACCCTTCTGCCGGTGCATACCGGCTGATGATGGCGCGGGCCACCCGCAGGCCATCCACGGCGGCGCTCATGATGCCGCCCGCATATCCCGCGCCCTCGCCGCAGGGGTAAAGCCCTGCCAGCTGGGTGCACTCGAAGTTCTCTTCCCGCTTCAGCCGCACCGGGCTGCTGGTGCGGG
>ENA-ORSQ01001778-ORSQ01001778.1-human-gut-metagenome-genome-assembly--contig:-NODE-1778-length-10642-cov-1.992632_pt1 | contig 10642 bp, 8 predicted proteins | sample MGYA00241900_ERZ509164 | MGnify/ENA primary metagenome ERZ509164 (study PRJEB26280, sample SAMEA2338807) | human gut metagenome | biome: human gut; feature: human-associated habitat; material: faeces...
GGACTACCTCCTGAGACACTGCGCAATGTGACAATGGCGCTCTATGCCATTTCACCCGAAGAGATTTGGCACAGTCAGTGGCTTCCCGCCACCGACTTTGCTCGGATTGACAAACTCTTCAAGGAGCTGCGCTTCGGTCCCTACGAATATCTTCGCCATTGGACTGCAGAACGGATCTGGAAAGAATACAGCCTGTGGATTCTGCTTTTTGCCGCAGCGCTCCTCTTTGGCCTTCTCCACACCATTCGCAGCGACATGCTCGTACGCAGGCGAACCGCGGAACTGGCAGCTGCATCAGACCGGCTCAATCGATTGGAAAAAGCGAGCGTAACTGCTCAGCTCTCCAACATTGTCGCTCACGAACTGCTGCAGCCTATTTCAGCCGCAGGCTATTACTTGGCGGCCATTGACAAACTGCTGGCACGCAATCCGAACGCCTTTAATACAGCCCTAGGGCAGCAGCTGAGCGCACTTTGCGGCAAAACACGCACAACACTTCAGCGCTGCAGCACGATCATCGAACGCGTTCGTCTCTACGCTCGTTCGCGCGCCAGCACGCCCGCCAAGATTGAACTCTCAAGCTTTATCAGAGTGCTGGCTGATCGCCTCAAACAGATGCACTCGCTCAAAATTCCGCCGCTCCTCAAACTGCAGCCCGGCGTCGTTCTGGCCGATGCCGTAGAACTTGAAGTGCTGCTCACGAACCTCCTGAAGAACGCCTCGGAAGCGGCCGCTTGCGCAGATATCCCTTATGTTGAGCTGTACATGGACACCCTCCCAAACGGGGCTGTGAAACTCACTATCACCAACAGCTGCCAGCCATTAACGCCGGCAGAGCAAGAGGCACTTTCGTCGCCGCTGCATTCCTCTAAAGAGAACGGACTGGGTCTTGGACTCGCTGTCGTGCGAAGCATCGCCGAACGAAATGAAACTGATCTTCTCCTCTCAGAGGATGTTCCCGGGATATTCAGAGCGGTGCTGACCTTTCAGCCGACGGATCCGCGTCAAGAAGGAGCTGCGCCATGAAACCGACTGTCATTCGCATTGTTGACGACGATTCCGATGTCTGTGACTCGCTCTCCTGCCTGCTTTCACTCGAAGGCTGGGAGATTCGCATTTATACCGATCCGAAGGAATTTCTTGCTGGTGACCTTCTGACCGATCCGGGCTGCCTCATCCTCGACTTCCGCTTCCCGACGACCAACGGGCTGGAGGTGCAGAAGGTTTTGATTGAACGGCAGATTCGCATGCCGATTATTTTTCTCACGGCGCACGGAGACATTCCGCTTGCGGTCAAGGCCATGCAGCGCGGAGCCGTTGACTTTCTCACAAAACCCGTAGACACGGATCATCTCATCGCGGCTATCGAGCGAGCACTGCGCGTAGACACGCTTCATCGGCACGGCTTCAACACCCAGGCCGATCTCGACTGGACGTTAAACGACTTGCGGGATCGAGAAAAAGATGTTCTGCGGCTGCTCCTCCTGGAAAACTGCTCCAATAAGCAAATTGCCGAAAGACTCCGGCTTTCTGAAAGAACTGTTGAGAATTATCGAGCCAATATCTACCGGCGTCTGAATGTGCATGGGACCGATGAGCTGCGGCAGCTGCTCAATCGCCCGCAGACTTGAGAAACAGACGCTGCGGACCTCACGGTTCCTCCCACCCAATGCTCAGCGGCAAGCCTGGCATTGGATGGGAAATTCCGCTCGAACCGTTAAAGCGGCCAAATGACCGGATCAAATGTCCCGGCAAAGAGAATCGCCGCACGCAGCGAGAGTGCGCCGATGATCGCAGCTGCGCCGCCCAAAGCTGCTGCCGGCAAGCTCTTCAGACAAGCTGTAATGCACGGGATCAGAAGGCCGCAGCCGACCGCACCGCCCCAGAACAGCAGACTGGTGCTGCCCGAGATGAGGCTTTCTGCACCTGCTGCCGCACCCGGCGTACCTGAAAGCGCCGTGAGAACGAAAGCAAAAAGCACAAAGGCTTCGCCGCCGTGCACCGCCCAGCCCGCAGCATGCAGCCAGCGGGGAGACTCAGCGTCGAGCTTCCCGGCCGCTGCCAGGATTTCAATCAACCCTACCGCACAGGCCAGTCCCGAAAAAATCCAGAGCACTGGAATCGCCGCTGTTGTCCAAAGCGGCACACCCACAGCCTGAGTCAGGAGAAAGCCCGAATATGCCGTAGCGGCAACGCCCAGGACTGCGTCAAAAGCAAGCAGTCCGCAGCGCATGCCGAGGGCTGACCCTTTCGTCAGCAGCCATGCCTGAAGCACAGTAACAACGCAAAGCACAGCGAGAATGCAGATGCCGATAAACATCCAGCTGGTGAAACCAAAACTCCAATGAATGAGCGCATTGAAAGCTGCCGCGGGTAAATTGAGGATGCGTCCAAGGTGGCTCACGACCAAAAGCGTGCCGACGACGGCAGCTGCCGTTGCCGCGTAATGGATCCGCCGGCTTCTAACCCAATAATTGAGAAAGAGCGACATGCCGGAGAGACCGACAAACCATAGGAAGAACGCAATTGTCCATCCCCAGTGGCTGGTGGCCGCCTGTGCGGTCAAATTCATGTATTCAGCCGTCATTTGTTCACCACCACGAAGAAATTAGGACGAGTACCTTTTTGCGGCATCAAACGTTCGGAGCGACCGTGCTGCAGACGCTGAGAAATAGCGCTTGAAGGATCGTTGATATCGCCGAATGCACGGGCCGATGCCGGGCAGGCCGCAACGCAGGCCGGATCCTTGCCGGCCTTCAGAAGCGACTCACAGCCTTTGCCCATGCATTTGACCGGAAGTCCCGTTTTTGGATGCATCCACCGTGCATCGTACGGACACGCCGTCACGCAGTAGCCGCAGCCGACACACCGGCTGGGATCGGTTTTCACCTGTCCCGTTTCCGGATCATGGCTGTTGGCGCCGAACGGACAGACCGTGATGCAGGGCGCATTCTCACACTGCTGGCATTGGACAAGCAGTTCAACGGGGCGTCGGGCGAGTTCTGCGGATACGCGGCGAATGTTGGCCGGCAGACTTTCCCATCCGGTATTTTCAGCATTAAGCATGTCCGGATAATTGGTTTGGGCACAGGCCACAATACAGGCCGAGCATCCCACGCACTGGGTAACATCAAGAAGATGCGCCAGCTTTTTATGATTTTCCATGGCTTTCTCCCGGATGACCGTCAGACGCGTACGCGAACCGAACAGTTATTGGACAATGATCCGACCACCGGTTCACGGTAGCCCGTGCAGAACCAGTGCGAATTAATGCCTTCACGCACCCATTCGTATGCGCCGAGGTTCTGCTTGGTGCGAACGCCTCCCGAGAATCCGTGAGAGAAGAGAACGCCCGGCATGACGCGGTTGGTTATTTTCACGGTCGTGCGCCCCTTCACCCCGGTGTCGAGCCCCTCGAGCTCAACCTCCTGACCGTTCTTAATGCCGATTCGTTCGGCATCGGCCGGATTCATCCAGATGCTTCGGTCACCCAAGAATTTCGTGGGCCACGTCCACATGGCAACACCCGAGCAGGAAGAACTGTCTTTGCCCGAAATCAGCACAAACTCGTTGGAGCGCGGCTTAGGCGGCGTAAATCCCGGCGATTCCACCCAGCGGGGCAGCCCTGAAGCACCTTTGTCTTCGTACTTCTGCGTGAAATAGAAGGAAATGAGTTCAGCCTTGCCGGTAGGCGTGCCAAAGGGCTTCACGTAGGGATAAACACCCCACTTCTTCACCGCGGTCTGAGACCACCCTTGCGCTTCGACTTCCGCAGCAATACGGTCGCCGTCGCCGGGCTTAGCCTTATTCTTCGCTGCGATGAACTTGGCCCAGGCCGCATCCATCATGCCGTCGTACCAGGCTTTAAACGCCTCGCGCGTCTTCAACTCCTCCTCAAGCCCCAAGCGCTCTTTGGCACGATCCGGATAAGCACGGCGGAGGATTTCCGCAAACTGCCAGACCTCTTCGCGCGCTTCGCAGCCCTGAGGCGGCGCAATGCCCGCATCGTTTTTCTGAACGTTGCCGTTCAAAGCCCATTTGACGCCTGCATACTCATGCCACTCCAAGAAGTATGTGCACGGCAGCACGTAGTCGGCGTAGTCACATATTTCATGCGGGAAAATATCCTGAACGACAACGAGCTCCAGCCCCATCAGCGCCTTGGCGAGCCGCGCGGAATTAGCCTCGCGGTGGAACATCGTCGTGCCGGTGAAAAAGGCAGCGCGCACCGGATAGGGCTTGCCGGTCTCAATGGCCTCAAAAACGGCAGAATACGTGCCGGACCCTTCCGGATAAAGAATCTTGTCGAGAGACTTCTTCTCGGGAGCGGTCCAAGTCTCGCCGTGCGGTCCCTTGCCTTTGCCGCCCGAAAGCGAAACGCCCGGCGCCTTAAAGCCGCCTCCCTGCGTAACCACGAAGCCGCCAGGCTGGTCAATGCGGCCGGTAAAGGCATTAATAAGGGAAAGAAGCGCAAAGTCGTGCGTGTCGTTGCCGTTACGCGAGGCATACCAGCCGTCATCGGCCACGCCGCCCTGCGTGAAGAATTCACGCGCAACGCGAGTGATCGTTTCGGCCGGAATACCGGTTGTGCGCGCAGCTTCCTGCGGCGTCCAATGCGCTGCCGATGCCGCGAATGCCCGGAAGCAGGTTTCAGCTTCGAGTTCCCGACCGTCAAGCGCCGTAATCCGAGCCGCATGATCAAGCTCAGGGTCGACCCCCTCGGGTTCCGCAAAGCCTACAGCATTGCCTTTGTCGTCTTTTTTCAGTCCCATCACGACATAGGAAGCCGTCTTTCGATCCATGACGACAAAAGCGTCTTCAGGCGCGCCGGCAATTATTTCTGAAGCCGCAATCGGACGGCGCGTACCCGTCTCAACGAGATAGGGCGCGTTGGTATGCCGACGAAGGAATTCGAAGTCGACAAGCTTCTCCGTAATGCCAATATGGATGAGCGAGAGCAAGAAAGCCGAGTCTGCGCCTGGGCGGATCGGTATCCATTCAGAACCCGTCAGCGCGCCTTCAGGCATGCGCGGATCAACAAACACGACTTTGGTGCCTTCGGTCTTCGCGCGGGCAACCACCGCAGCGACGCCAATCGCACAATTCAATGTGCGGCCGACGCAAAGCAGATATTTCGCGCGCGCATAGTCGGGTTCAACCTTTCCGGCGCCGTCAAAGCCCTTGCCGAACACCATACGGCGACCGGCAATAGATGCGGAATTGCAGGTCGATGAATGGCTGATCACATTGGGCGTGCCCAAGGCGCAGCCGAACCACTTCTGCATGGCCGAAAAATTGTGCGAAGACATGGTGACAGCTCGTTCACCGTCTTTCTCAACGATCGCCTTTACACGTTCGGCGATTTCATTCAAGGCCTGATCCCAGGAAATTTCTTGAAATTTGCCGTCACCGCGGGCACCAACACGCTTCAAGGGCTTCTTGAGGCGCATCGGATGATTCCAAACCCACATTGCCTGTGCTCCGCGCGCGCAGCAGCCGCGCTGCGGATGGGTTGGATTCGGCATGATGCGCACCGTTTCCTGAGAAACCGGCGCACCTTTCTTATGCATGGCCAAAAGACCGCAGTAGCCGCCGCAGACATTGCAGGCGCAAGGATGCGCCTCCCATCCGTCTGCCTTCAAAGCCTCAACCTGTTCGGCAAGCGCCTTATCAACGGGCATAAGCGCCGAGAATCCGAACGTGCCGGCCGCACCAGCCGCCGCAGCGCCGCTTAACAGCGATCGACGTGAAAAGCCGATGCTGCCCGGTCCGTCGACGGTTTTGTCTTCTCTCATGAGGGGATCTCCGTGGAAGGTTGCGCCAAAACCGTTCTTGCCGCCCACCTGCGAAGAGGTTCAGCCGCCCAACAGTTCAGCGCGGAATGACCGCTTCAGCCGTTTTTATTTTTCTCATCAGCCAAAGGATGTAAGACTTTTAACCTAGCCGCTCCCCATAGGACCGCAAGGAATAACCCTTTGAAAACAGCCCTCGATATTCAATTTGCGAATAACGTATATGCTGAGAATCGCTCTCAACACAAATAAAGCAACACAAAATCAACGCTTGACAAATGAATGATTCTCATCCGCATCTATTTTGTACAAGTGATATCCCGCAGTAATCTGGACGCCTAATCATTTATTTTATTTTTCGTTTTATTAGATAAATCCTATTGATTAAGGTGCTTGCAGTTCGCCTACAATTGTCAGATTGAACATCCCGTCGGCGTATTCCTCTGGAAACGCCTGCATTTCCCCATTTTGAAGAAAGGCTTCATCACAATGTCCGCCATCATTCTCGGCCATAAGCACCCCGATACCGACAGCATCGTCTCGGCCATCGCCTGCACCGACCTCTACCGCCAGCGCGGCCTCGACGTCAAGGCTGCGGCCCAGGGAACGCCGGCTCCGGAAACCGCCTTCGTGCTTGAGCGTTTCGGCCTGCAAGCGCCTGAAGTCGTGACGAGCGTCGCGGGCAAGGACGTGTACATCGTCGACTACTCCGACCTCAATCAGGCGCCCGATGATTTCAAAGACTGCACGCTCAAGGGCATCGTTGACCACCATAAGCTCGGCGACATGACCTCTTCCGCGCCGCTCGAAATCGTCATCATGCCCGTCGGCTGCACGAATACGATTCTCAAGCGCATGTATGACTACCTCGGCTTTGTGCCGCCCAAGAATATCGCCGGCGCCATGCTCTGTGCGATTCTCTCGGATACGGTGATCTTCAAGTCCCCGACCTGCACCCCGGCCGACAAGGCTGCTGCGGCCGAACTTGCCGAAATTGCAGGCATTGAAGACATTGAAGCGCTCGGCATGGAACTCTTCACCGCCAAATCCGCTGTCAAGGGCGTTGCCGCACGCGACCTCATCATGCGCGATTTCAAAGACTTCAACATGTCCGGCTCGAAGGTCGGCATCGGCCAGCTTGAGCTCGTCGACCTCAAGCTCCTCGAAGACCGCATCCCTGAGCTGCTCGCTGACCTCGCCGCGCTCAAGGCCGAAGGCCGCCATACCGCCATCCTGCTCCTCACGGACATCATGAAGGAAGGTTCGCTTCTGCTCATGGTCTCCGATGATCCCGCGAAGATTGCCGGTGCGTTCGGCACAACTGCAGAAGGCACGCCGTGGCTGCCCGGCGTCATGAGCCGCAAGAAGCAGGTTGTCCCCAACCTTGAAGCCGCCTTTAAGGCCTGAGACTGAACAAGCCTCATCACAGGCAAAGCGAGGAAGATTAAAGATCTTCCCGCTTTCAAGCCGTCATGAAAAACCCGCCGGAAGCTCATGAAACTTCCGGCGGGTTTATTTGCTGCGGAATTTGCAGTTGTTATTCGTCCTTGACTGCCGTTCCCTTTTGAGCCTTCAGCAGATCGCGGATCTCGCGCAGAAGCTCAAGTTCTTCAGCCGAAGGAGCCGGAGCAGGTGCCGGAGCAGGAGCAGCGGCTTTGGCTTCTTCCTCTTCCTTATGCTTGGCATTGAGCAGACGATCCGCTTCAGCTGCAATGCGGGTACGAGCCGTCACAACAATTTTAATGAGCCAGAAAACGGCAAATGCAAGGAGCAGGAACTGCACAATGGCCGTTAAAAATGCGCCGTAGCCAAAAACCGTTGCGCCGGCCTTGACGAGGCCTTCATAAGTCTGCGGACCGGTGTAATTCGGGGCATCCTTGAGCACCACAAACAAATTCGTAAAATCCGGACGACCAACGAGCACGCCGAGGATGGGATTGATGATGTCTTTTACGAGGCTGTCGACGATTTTTGAAAACGCAGCGCCGATGATCACGGCCACAGCAAGGTCTAGAACATTGCCTTTAGAAATAAAGGCTTGAAATTCTTGAAAGAATTTACGCATCTTTTGTTTTCCTTTGTTTGTGTGGTGAATACTCTTTTTAGGACAAAATCTAACCTACCTATAGGTTATACAGCGGTACTTGGAGGCGTGCCTTTGAGGAGCTTCCTTCGAAAGGCCGGTACGGCGCCCGCGGGCTTGTTGTTCCGGATGGCAGGCAAGGTGCCTGCCGGGATGCCGTCGAGCGCTTTCTGAATATTCTGCGACAACAATGCTTTTTCTGCCTGAGCCGAGCGAAAGGACTCGCGAACTTTCTGTGCCGTCCGCCGAGCTGTCGCGGGATCGATACGTTTGTTGACAATGAGGTCCACGACGACCCGCTCCACAAGACTGAAATCATGAACGGCGTAGACGGAGAATGCCCAGGCAAGCCCCATTGAACCGTAATAACTCTGAGCGGCGCAGGTCAGCACTTCGGGGGCTGAGGACAACTGAACGGCCCGCTCAAGCGGTCGTGAACCGGCCGGCGCCATGTGCGCGAGCATAAGCACCAACGCAAGCCGTATGCGCCAGAGATTTCTCGACTTGATGAGCGCATCCATAAAGGCAAACGCTGATGCTTCATTCTGTGCAAGCGTGAAATCCTTGACCGCTTCGCCCAGAAGGTCGCAGGAAGCCCAGTTGTCTACGCATTGGGCAAGCTTGTCGAGCCACTCAAGGCGTTTTGCAAAAGGAATGCCCTCTACCTGGCTGGCAGCGAGCATTACCGTCCACAAAACTTCCTGCACATATCCCCTGCCCTGCGTACGTCGGCACTGTGCATCGCTCAGAAATGCCGCAAGCAATGACTCCACATTTCCCGCGCCCAAACGGCAAAGACGCTTCGCAGCGCTTCGGTATGCCGAAGCACGACAGCCGATTCGACCGGCAACGCCCGGCATCATGACGCCGATGGTGTCGTACTGCTGCGGGATGGCGGCATGGAGGAGCTCCAAATGGAGCGCATCGAGCTGACTCGCGTGAGAGGAAGCGTTCATGGGCAGTTTTCGAACCTCAAAAAGAAAGGAACACCGAAGATTAGCGCAGAAGTCACGCGTGATTACCCATCATTTTGTGCTCAGCGTGCTCGGAGGTTATTTCGCCTGATGCAGAATCGGCCATACCTTCTCCTTGTTAGCACCCATTACATTGAGTCACATTCCGCGGGTAGAATTCGCGCACAATCGCCGCGCCGCCGCTGCTGCCATTCGTCAACACTTGGCGAACCTCGCCGCGTCCAGCGTAAAACAGACTGAAATACTTCAAGAGGACGCCAATGAGCGATACCCCCAAAAAAACAACTGCCGATCAAAGTGCAGAAGCGGAACTTTCAAAGGCTCCCGGCATCGGCGGCTATATTTCCTTCATCGTCGCCATCCTTTTTTTCTCGGGACTGCTGATCACCGACAAATGGTGGGGCATTTTTGACTACACCATCCTCAACGGCAGCTTCGGCAACGTTGTGGCGAATGTGACGGATAAGGGCGGCGAGCTTTCGACCACCTTCTCCAACTTCCGCGGCAAGGGCGGCTCCGGCGCGATTGACGGCTTCGTCTTCGCACTGACATTGGTTCCCTCAATCATGCTCGCTACGGCCATGATTGCCGTTTTTGAATACTACGGCGCCATCCGTGCCGCCACCCGCGTGCTTAACCCGATCCTGCGCCCGCTGATGGGACTGCCGGGCTCGACCTCGCTCGCTATCGTTGCTTCACTGCAGTCGACAGACGCCGGCGCAGCACTCACCCGCGCACTTAAGGACCGCGGAGAACTGACTGAAGATGAGGTTTCTATCTTCGCAACGTTCCAGATGACCGCCGACGCAGCATTAGGCAACTTCCTTGCCACCGGCGTAGTGTTCTTTACGCTGAAGAACGCTGCCGGCGACCTCGTCGTGCCGACGACGATCGGCGTCTGCCTCGGCATCATCCTGCTCGGCAAAGTCTTCGCAGCGAATGTTATGCGTCTGCTCTGTCTGCGCAGAAGAAAGCCGTCGGCCGCGGCATAAACGCAACGAATAACGCTTTCCCCCAAACGCCTTTGCACACCAGTGCAGAGGCGTTTTCATATGGATGGTGCGATGCTTCATGTTCGCCGACAGCACTCCTTAATGAGCCCGCACGACAGCATTCGTTAAAATTAAAAAATTGATGCTACGTGGAACTTCTTTTATGCGCAGCTGGTCCTACCACCTCCTAGCCCTTTTTGTTGTCCTCTGCTGGGGCATGACGCTCGTGAGCAGCAAGGTGCTTCTCAATTTCGGAATGCAGCCCTGGGCGCTCGTTGAACTCCGCTCGGTGCTGGCCTACGGCATCCTCATCTTCCTCGCCCCCATGCAGCTCTACTCGGGCACCATGCGAGGAGAAATCACCGTAGCGCTCCTCGGCCTTACCAGTATTCCTCTCTTTTTCGGCCTACAGACGCTGGCATTGGAACACGGAGTCGTTTCGACAACAGCCAGTCTTATCGCCATGGGGCCGCTTCTGAGCGGCCTCTTGGCCATGGCTGCGCTGCGCACCTGGAAACTTCACTGGATGACCTTTCTGGGGATCTGCACGGCAGCAACCGGTACGTTTCTGCTTTACTTTGACAACGCCGTTCTGCAGGACCTGCCGCGGCTTGGGTTTTATCTCGGCCTTGCCGCAGCCGCTGCCTACGCCGTGTATTCACTGGTCCTACGAGCGCTTGCTGATCTGCCCGCCCTTTTCGTCATGCGCAAGTCCACGGGCTACGGCATCCTGGGGGCGCTGCCTTTTTACCTGAATGAACAGCCTACTGACGCGGCCATTCTCTTTGAAGTGCCGGCTGC
>ENA-ORSQ01001780-ORSQ01001780.1-human-gut-metagenome-genome-assembly--contig:-NODE-1780-length-10634-cov-6.954533_pt1 | contig 10634 bp, 12 predicted proteins | sample MGYA00241900_ERZ509164 | MGnify/ENA primary metagenome ERZ509164 (study PRJEB26280, sample SAMEA2338807) | human gut metagenome | biome: human gut; feature: human-associated habitat; material: faeces...
TTGCAGTGCCAGTGTGCCATTCAGCCGGGCAGTCTGCCAGCCAAGACCAAAAAACAGATAGAAAACAGCCCAGAACGCTAATAAATTACAACGAATAAACGACAAAAAACACTGTTCACAAAAATTTTATACTTCAAGGGGTTGATTTTTGGCAAAGGAACGCTATAATAGATTTAGCACTCAAGAGAAAAGAGTGCTAAACAAAATGTTTCAAAGAAACTTTAATTATAGGAGGATATTTCATCATGAAAATCAAACCTCTTGCTGATCGCGTTGTGATCAAACTCGTTGAAGAAGAAGAAACCTCCAAGGGCGGCCTGATCCTGACCGGTTCCGCCAAGGAAAAGCCGCAGGTTGCTGAAGTTATCGCAGTCGGCCCCGGCGGCAATGTCGATGGCAAAGACGTTGAGATGATCGTCAAGGTTGGCGATAAGGTCCTCACCAGCAAGTACTCCGGCACCGAAGTCAAGGTTGACGGCGAGGAATGCACCATTGTCCGCCAGAGCGATATCCTGGCAATCGTTGAGTAAACTTTAACTGTTCTTACTGATAAAAGGAGATGCTGATTTATGGCAAAACAGATTAAGCAGGGCGAAGACGCCCGCAAGGCTCTTTGCGCCGGCATTGACCAGTTGGCTGATACCGTTAAGATCACCCTGGGCCCCAAAGGCCGCAACGTTGTTCTGGGCAAGAAGTTCGGCAGCCCGGTCATCACCAACGATGGCGTTACCATCGCAAAGGAAATTGAGCTGAAAGACGCTTTCGAGAACATGGGTGCACAGCTCGTGCGTGAAGTTGCCACCAAGACCAATGATGCTGCCGGCGACGGCACCACCACCGCTACCGTTCTGGCACAGGCTCTTGTTACCGAGGGCATGAAGAACGTTACCGCCGGTGCAAACCCGATGGACATCAAGCGCGGCATGCAGAAGGCCGTCGCCGCTGCTGTCGACGCTGTCAAGCAGCACAGCCAGAAGGTCAACGGCAGCAAGGACATTGCCCGTGTCGGTACTGTCTCCGCAGGCGATGCCGAGATCGGTCAGCTGATCGCTGACGCAATGGAGAAGGTCACCGCTGACGGTGTTATCACCATCGAGGAGAACAAGACCACTGCCGAGACCTACACCGAGGTCGTCGAGGGCATGCAGTTTGACCGCGGCTATGTGACCCCCTACATGGTCACCGATACCGAGAAGATGGAGACCGTCTACGACGACTGCTCTGTCCTGATCACCGACAAGAAGATCAGCGTATTCCAGGATGTGGTTCCTCTGCTCGAGCAGGTCATCCAGTCCGGCCGCAAGCTGCTGATTATCGCAGAGGATGTCGAGGGCGACGCTCTGTCCAACCTCATCATCAACCGTCTGCGCGGCGGCCTGAACGTTGTCGCTGTCAAGGCACCCGGCTTTGGTGATCGCCGCAAGGAGATGCTGCAGGATATCGCTACCCTGACCGGCGGCACCGTCGTGTCCTCCGATCTGGGCTATGAGCTGAAGGATGCCACTGTTCAGATGCTGGGTCATGCCCGTCAGGTCAAGGTCACCAAGGAGAACACCACCATCGTCGGCGGCGCTGGCGACAAGGACGCTATCGCAGCCCGCATCGCCCAGATCCGCAACCAGATTGAGGCAGCCACCAGCGATTTCGACCGCGAGAAGCTGCAGGAGCGTCTGGCAAAGCTGGCTGGCGGTGTGGCCGTCATCAAGGTCGGCGCTGCCACCGAAGTTGAGATGAAGGACAAGAAGCTCCGCATCGAGGATGCTCTGAACGCTACCAAGGCAGCCGTTCAGGAAGGCGTTGTCGCTGGCGGCGGCACCGCCCCCATCAACGCCATCCCCGCTGTCCGTGAGCTGTGCGACACGCTGGAAGGCGACGAGCGCACCGGTGCAAAGATCGTCTTGAAGGCTCTGGAGGCTCCTCTGCGCCAGATCGCCAAGAACGCCGGTCTGGAAGGCAGCGTCATCATCGACAAGATCATCTCTGCCAACAAGCCCAACTATGGCTTCGATGCCCAGAACGAGGTCTTCGTGGACGACATGATCGCCGCCGGCATCGTGGACCCGACCAAGGTCACCCGTTCCGCTCTGGAGAACGCAGCTTCCGTCGCTGAGATGGTCCTGACCACCGAGAGCCTCGTGGCTGACCTGCCGGAACCTCCGGCTGCCCCCGCCGCTGGCGGTGACATGGGCGGTATGGGCGGCATGTACTAATAGCTGCCCAAAAACCGCATGAATCCTTGATTTTTGGAGCGCGCAAAAGCGGATTTACGCCAAACTTACGCCACTTACGCCAAAAATCAAAGCGCACTATAGGGTAACAAAATCGGCACTCGCTGAAAAGCGGGTGCCGATTTTTTGTGTCTAGGGGATTTGAAGACTCGTGAAACCCACTGATGGATTCTGCGAGCGGCAGACTGTCAGCGGCTTTATTGTTGACGAAAAACAAAGGTAGAGATACAATAATAAAAAAGAATGTAAAACCGGAAGGGAGTGTGCCGCTGTGGAAAACCAGAGAGACTTCTGCACAGAATGCCGCAGAGAAACGAGCTACACCCTGAAGAAAATCAAAATCAACCAGACCATCCGGGAAAAGAAATACACTTTTGAGATCACGGCTGCTTTCTGCAACGAATGCGGCGGCGAAATGGGAATCCCCGGCCTGATAGACTACAACATGAAGGAAATCGACGAGCAGTATCGCAAGGCCAGTGACAACATTGGCGAATAAGAATAGAAATAATCAAAAAGAGGCTGATAATATGTCAGAAGAAATTATTCGGTATGAAGAAGTTTCACCAACGGCCAAACTTTGGCGTTATATGGATTTGGCTAAGTTCATTTCTTTGATTGGAAAGAAAAAGTTGTATTTTGCATCATTGGAATCGTTTGAGGATATATTTGAAGGTGCAAAGGGAATTATAGAACGTAAGGGAATATGGAACGAATTTTACACGGAGTTTCTTGAGTGGGCTATACGAACGCCACCGGAGGGAAATATGAGAGATTTGAGGGATGAATATGTGGAAAAGAATGCGGCGATGATTTTGTCAAACCTTGAAAGAGCGGGCGTAAGCGAAAGAAAATATATCTTCGTAAGTTGTTGGCATTGTAATCAATATGAATCAGAGGCTATGTGGAAATTATACTCTGCAAATGTGAAAAATGCACTTGCGATTCAAACGACAGGGCAGCAATTATATGAAGCACTTGGAAAAGACCCATCAGTAGAAATCGGAAAAGTACGGTACATTGACTATACAAAGCAGTTTGCACCTATAAATGGCTCGTATTGGTATAAACGAAAATCATTTGAGTATGAACAAGAAGTAAGGGCAGTTACGTATGTAAGAAAAGCTGCTTGCTGCGGCATTGAAAAAGATGTCGATATTGAGAAATTGATTACTGGAATCTATATTTCACCGTATGCACCTAAATGGTTTGGAGAAGTAGTACATGACATTGTAGAGAAGTATGGATTGAACAAGCCAATCTTTTATTCAGAAATGGCAGCTAAACCATTTTACGGATAGGATATTATAGAAACAACCAGCCGCCCAGCAAGACCATAGCGGTCAACTGCTGGGCGGCTGTTGTTGTATTTATAACTATACTTACGCCAGATGGAGTTTCTCTTTCAGCGCATCCTGAAGGACGCCGGAAAAGTTGATGTGTGCCGATTCGGCGGCATCGTTGAGCCAGCCGGGAATGGAAAGGGTTTTCTTTACGGGTCTGTACCGCTTTTCGTACTCTTCCATATCGAAAGGCACCATCACTACAAAATCTTCCGGGTCAACATGGAGTGCAGAAGGGATAGAAGGCTCCGGGCAGACTTTGCAATCTTCCAGCATAAGGCCGATGGCATCCTGTGCCATGCGGACAGCTTCGTCCATGGTATCGCCTTGGGTGAAGCAGCCCTCAATATCGGGGATCTCAACAGAGTACCCGGTTTCTTCTGGGTGAAAAATTGCGGGATAGAAAATAGCATTCATAATGTGACCTCATTTATTGCATCATATACGTATTTTACGTATTTGTCAATAGGCAAAAACAGCCGCCCAGCGACCTTACGGTCTCGCTGGGCGGCTTATTTGCATCCGGGGGATTTGAAAAAAGAGGAAACGCGCTGGTGATTCTGTGTAAGGCAGACGGTCAGCGACTTTATTGTTGACGAAAAAGTAGAGGAATACAAGAATCAAAAATCTTTTTTGTTTGAGGTGGACTCGATGAATTTCGATGGAGTTTTTGTAAATTCAATTCGAGAAATCTGCTTCGTCGGGGAGATAGACAGCGACTTCTTCAAGTTTGCAATCTAAAATAGAGCAAAGCATATCCAAGGTGTTAGTGCTTACGCTGTCGTTTTTGCGTAAGCGGTCGAGTTGGCCGGTGCTGAAATGGTAATCCTTGATAAGTTTGTATTGTGAAATTCCACGATTTTTCATCGTAGCCCAGAGCGGTTGATAGGAAATCATAGAATACACCATCCAAAAGTTACTTTAATTGAATGGTAAGACCATAGCCGTACATTGACAATTGCCCGACATCGGGCTATACTAAAGAGAACATAGCCCGAATTTGGGCTATTATACATTAAAAACGGGAGGAACTCATAAAATGGCAAAAAGCAAAATGACGACATGCAAGCACTGCGGCGCGGAAATTGCGGCGAGCGCAAAAGTGTGCCCGCACTGCGGTGGTAAAAACAAGCCGCCGATTTATAAACGGTGGTGGTTCATCCTTATTATTGTGATCGTTGTTCTATCTGTTATCGGAGGTTCTGGAAGTAGTTCTGGCGATTCGAGCAACAGCAAAGCGACCTCGACGAAAACGAGTGGTGCGTCTACTGCATCGTCGATTGAACAGGCTGAATCTGAACCTGAAATCAGTGAGGACGATTATAAGGCTGAATGCCAGAGCATAGACTACAAGGAACTTTGCCGTTACCCGGATCAGTATGTGGGAGAGAAGATCGCTGTGAAGGTTAAGGTTTCGCAGATTATCGAAACCAATTTCTCCGGCACCGAAAAGGCGTGGAGAACTTATACGGATAACAGTGGATATGGATTCTACGCAGACGATGAATATTATATGCTGGATAAGCGCGGCGACGACGCTGTGAAAATTCTGGACGATGACATCATCGTTGTTTATGGTGAATTTACGGGTCTTGAGAAAATCACCAGAGCATTGACCAGTACAACCGATGAGCTCCCCCGCATCGAAGTAAAATATGCTGACCTCGTAGAAGAGTAAAAACACCTTAGAAGCTAGTGACTAGAGCGAATCTTGTCACTGGCTTTTCTTGTTGTGCGGCTTACATCAACCGTCATCCTTTGCGCTCTCCCTGCATATACTGAAAACCAAAGCGTAAAGTTTTCAGCGTACAAAGAGGAGGAAGCTGCATGATGACGACCCAGCAAAAACCGCAAACGTATCTTTCGAACCGCATCCCGCGGGATTCGGAGCATGAGCGCTACCACCCGGAACTGGAGGAGGAGCTGAAGGAGTGCCTGTTCTGTCTGCACCGCAACGAGATGATGTTTGACTTGGAGGTGGACACCGACCTGATCGAACAGCGCATCTACGAGCGTCAGGCGCTGTTGTGCCGCTACCGGTACTTACTGGCCAAAGCGCGGGAGCTGGGGCTCCACACGATTTTGAAAAAATACCAGCCTTTAGAATGATGGAGCATATCCCCGCTTTCTGCGACAAAAATCTTGACATTGGGTAGGATGTGTGCTATCCTACATAAAGGTAATATCGTGTGCGGATGGTTCCGCGCATAAAACTTTATGATCTAGTGAGGTTATATATTATGGAACGTATCAAGACGATCGCTACTCGTGACCTGACCAAGAGCGTTGTGACCGGTGGCTGCGGCGAGTGCCAGACTTCCTGCCAGTCCGCTTGCAAGACTTCCTGCGGCGTGGCAAACCAGAAGTGCGAGAACAGCAACAAGTAATTTCTGCCAATCGGATGCCGCCTTTGCCGGGCGGCATTTTTTTATGGAATAATGGAATGGAGAGTAAAATGGTACATCAGTATCAATTGAACGGTTATAACATCGTGCTGGATACCTGCAGCGGCTCGGTGCATGTGGTGGATGATGTGGCGTATGATGTCATCGCAATGTACAAGGAGCACTCCGCGGACGAGATCGTGGCCGCCATGCTCAAAAAGTACGGCGACCGCCCCGATGTGACCGAGGCCGACCTGCGTCAGTGCTTGGAGGATGTGGCCTCGCTGGAACAGGCGGGCAAGCTGTGGAGCCCCGACACCTACGCTGACATGGCCTTCGATTTCAAGAACCGCAACACTGTGGTCAAGGCGCTGTGTCTGCATGTGGCTCACACCTGCAACCTGAACTGCTCCTACTGCTTCGCTTCGCAGGGCCGCTATCAGGGCGACCGCGCCCTGATGAGCTTTGAGGTCGGCAAACGGGCCATGGATTTCCTGATCGAGAACTCCGGCACCCGCCGCAACCTCGAAGTCGATTTCTTCGGCGGTGAGCCGCTGATGAACTTCGACATGGTGAAAAAGCTGGTGGCCTACTGCCGCGAGCAGGAGAAGATCCACAACAAAAACTTCCGTTTCACCATGACTACCAACGGGATGCTGATCGACGATGACGTTATCGACTTCTGCAACAAGGAGTGCCACAACGTCGTTTTGAGCCTCGACGGCCGCAAGGAAGTCCACGACCGCTTCCGCAAGGACTACGCGGGCCACGGCAGCTATGATACCATCGTGCCCAAGTTCCAGAAATTCGTGGAGAAGCGCGGCGACGAGGGCTACTACATGCGCGGCACCTACACCCATTTCAACACCGATTTCACCAACGATATCTTCCACATGGCCGACCTCGGCTTCACCGAGCTGAGCATGGAGCCGGTGGTCTGCAAGCCGGATGACCCCAGCGCTCTGACCGCCGAGGACCTGCCCATCCTGAAGGAGCAGTACGAGATCCTCGCCAAGGAGATGATCAAGCGCGACCGCGAGGGCCGTGGCTTCACCTTCTACCATTACATGATCGACCTGACCGGCGGCCCCTGCATCTACAAGCGCATTTCCGGCTGCGGTTCCGGTACCGAGTACATGGCCGTCACCCCGTGGGGCGACCTGTACCCCTGCCACCAGTTCGTCGGCGATCCCAAGTACCTGATGGGCGACATCTGGAAGGGCGTCACCAACACCGCCGTGCGGGATGAGTTCAAGCACTGCAACGCCTACGCCCGCCCGGAGTGCAAGGACTGCTGGGCCAAGCTCTACTGCTCCGGCGGCTGCGCGGCCAATGCCTACCACGCCACCGGCAGCATCACCGGCGTGTACGAGTACGGCTGTGAGCTGTTCCGTAAGCGGATGGAGTGCGCCATCATGATCCAAGTGGCGAAGAATCAGGAGCTGGCAGCACAGGGCATCGAAGTGCCCATCGAGCTGGGTTCCACCTGCAATGCCTGTGCCGACGGCGAAGCCTGCGAATGAGTATGACCACGCCCATCGTGGACTTTGTGCGCAGCTACGCAAAGTCCGGCACCTCCCGGCTCCACATGCCCGGCCACAAGGGCCAGAAGCTGCTGGGCTTTGAGGATGCCGATATCACCGAGATCAAGGGCGCCGACGAGCTGTACGAGGCCGAGGGCATCATCGCGGAGAGCGAAGCCAACGCCACCAAGCTGTTCGGCACGGCCCACACCTATTACAGCACCGAGGGCTCATCCCAGTGCATCCGGGCCATGCTCTGCCTTGCGCTGCAAGCGGCCCCGGCGGGGCAGCGACCCGTTCTGCTGGCCGCCCGCAACGCCCACAAGGCGCTGCTCTACGCCGCCGCCCTCCTCGATTTCGATATCGAGTGGCTCTGGCCCGCGCCGGAAGCTGCCGGGGCGCTGTGCAGCTGCCCGGTGACGGCGGGGCAGTTGGAACAGGCGCTGGAGCGGCTTTCCGGGCAGCGGAGAACCCCCTTTGGCGTCTACGTCACCAGCCCGGACTACCTCGGCGGGATGCAGGACATCGCGGCCCTTTCCAAGGTCTGCGACGCCCACGGTGCTCCGCTTCTGGTGGACAACGCCCACGGCGCGTACCTGAACTTTCTGGTCGGCGGCAGCAAGCACCCCATGGCGCTGGGGGCCGCTATGTGCTGCGACTCCGGCCACAAGACCCTGCCCGTCCTCACCGGCGGGGCCTACCTGCACCTCGGCCTCAAGGCTCCGGTGCAGGACGAAACGGCGGTGCGCAATGCGCTGGCGCTCTTCGGTTCCACCAGCCCTTCTTACCTGATCTTGCAGTCCCTCGACCGGTGCAACCGGTATCTGTCTGAGGGGTATCCGCTGCGGCTCTACTCCTGCTGCGGGCAGTTGACGCGGCTGCGGCGGGTGCTGAACGAGGCGGCGGCTGCGGCGGGGAGCAAGCTTTCGTTGGCCGTGGACGACCCGGCCCGCGAACCCCTCAAACTGACGCTAGACGCCGCCGCGCTGGGCCTGACCGGCACGGCATTGGCTGAGGCACTGCGCAAGTATGCCATCGAGTGCGAGTATGCCGACCCCCGCTATGTGGTGCTGATGTTCACACCCGAAAATCCGGCGCAGGACTACGACCGGCTGGAAGAAGCCATTGCAGCGGTCTGCGCGGCACTGCCCGGTGTACCGGAATGCCCTGAGCCGGAAGGGGACAGCTTCACCGTATTGGCGGCAGAAGCGGGACCGGTCTGCTCTGTGCGCGCGGCAGTCTTCGCCCCGCAGCAGACCATCCCCGCCGCCGAGGCGCTGGGCCGGGTCTGCGCGATGCCCACCGTCTCCTGCCCGCCCGCGATCCCCATCGTGGTCAGCGGGGAGCGGGTCGGCCCGGCTGCAATCGAGCTTTTTGCACGTTACCACGTTGAAACGGTGGCCGTCATCCGAGAATAAAACGCAGGGTCAAAAGCTGTAAAGAACATATGCTTTACAGCTTTTGACCCTCTTTTTGTGTCGCAAAACCTTGACAGCGCCCGCCGAATGTGGGATGATTTTTACAAATGGGATCAAAGGGGGAAGCGAAATGCTTCAGATTCAGCAGTTGACCAAGCGCTACGGGGAGAAGACGGCGGTGGACGCCCTGACGCTGACCATCCGGCCCGGCGAGATCTTCGGCTTCATCGGGCCGAACGGTGCGGGCAAGACCACTACCCTGAAATGCTGCTGCGGCATCCTCCAGCCGGACAGCGGCGAGGTGCGGGTGGACGGCATCTCGGTGCGGGAGGACCCGCTTGCCGCCAAGCGGAAGCTGGCCTATCTGCCCGATAACCCCGACCTTTACCATTACATGACCGGCATCCAGTACCTCGATTTCATCGCGGACATCTTCGGGGTGTCGGACGCGGCCCGCGCCGAGCGGGTGCGGGGGTACGGGGAGCGCTTTGGTCTGACCGGGGCGCTGGCCCAGCCCATCGGGGACTACTCCCACGGCATGAAGCAGAAGCTGGCCATCATCGCGGCGCTGCTCCATGCGCCCAAACTGATCTTGATGGATGAACCCTTCGTCGGGCTGGACCCGCTGGCGGCGCACCAGCTCAAGCAGGCCATGCGGGCTTTCTGTGACACGGGCGGGGCCATCTTTTTCTCGACGCATGTGCTGGAAGTGGCGGAAAAGCTCTGCGATCAGGTGGCCATCATCAAAAACGGCAAGCTCATCCGGGCGGGCTCCATGGCCGAGGTGCGGGGCGACGCCTCGCTGGAAACGGTCTTCTTAGAGTTGGAGGGCGGCGCCGATGAACGCTGAGACGAAACGCTGCTTTGCCGCCCTGCTGCGCAAACAGCGGCGGGAGCAGAGCGCCTTTTTGAACCGGAGCGCCCGCACCGGGAAGCAGCGCACCCAAACGGGAAAGCTTGCCTTCGGGGCGCTGTATGGGGCCATTGCGCTGGTGCTGATGGCGAGTTTTGCTTCACTGTCGTGGCCGCTGGCGCAGCTTCTTCTGCCGGGCGGCTGGGAGACCCTCTATTTCCTCGTGCTGGAACTGCTGGCCCTTCTTGTCAGCGTGCTGGCCGGGGCGCTTTCCAGCTATAACAGCCTTTTTCAGGCCAAGGACAACGACCTTTTGCTGGCTCTGCCCATCCCGCCGTGGATGATCTTTGCGGTGCGGCTGTGGGGTCTGTATGAGATGAGCCTGTTCTATCTGCTCCTCGTCTGGGTGCCTGCCGAAGCGGCCTATGCGCGGTTCGCGCCGCATCCGCTGGGCGGTATCCTGAGCGCTGTGCCGATGGCTCTGCTGCTGGCCGGGGCGGCGTCGGTGCTGGCGGCGCTGCTGGGCTGGGCGGTGGCTCTGCTCGTGGCGAAGGCCGGGCGGCATAAAGCGCTCTTCACCGTGGCGGCGTCGCTGGGCTTCCTTGGCCTTTATTTCCTCGGCTATCAAAAGAGTGGTGCGCTGCTGAACGCCCTGCTCTCGTCGGCGCTGTGGGGCGGAGGGGAAGGGCTGCCGCAGGGCGGCTGGCTGCTGCTGGGCCGGGCCGCGTGCGGAGATATTCCGGCGCTGCTGGGGCTGTTGATCTCGCTGGCGGCGGTCTGCGTCGTGCTGGGGAAGCTTCTCTCCGGCCCCTACCTCCGCCTGATGACCACCCGCACCGGCGGCGCGGCATCGAAAATGAAGGCAGCGCCCAGCCGCCGCGTCTC
>ENA-ORSQ01001790-ORSQ01001790.1-human-gut-metagenome-genome-assembly--contig:-NODE-1790-length-10567-cov-4.770738_pt1 | contig 10567 bp, 4 predicted proteins | sample MGYA00241900_ERZ509164 | MGnify/ENA primary metagenome ERZ509164 (study PRJEB26280, sample SAMEA2338807) | human gut metagenome | biome: human gut; feature: human-associated habitat; material: faeces...
CCTCGGGCTCATTCACCGGGGGAGCTGCAACCGCTTCCGGTTTGGCAGCTGCCCCGTGTTCAACCTCGGCCTGAATGGCCTCCTCGGCCACACGTTCCTTCTCCTGCGCACGCTGCTGCGCGGCGGCCTCGGCGTTGCGATAGGCACGCTCCAGTAGAGCTTCCTGCGAGTTGAAGGGTTTCTCACCCTCTGCACGCTCCACGGGGACCCAGGTGCCGTCGCTCGTGAGGCTGCGGGCCTTCACGTTGTCCCGCAGCTGCATGCCCATATACTCGTGCACTAGGGCGCGGCAGGTGGGGTCGAGCACGGGGAAGGCGATCTCCACGCGGTGCTCGGTGTTGCGCGTCATCATGTCTGCCGAGCTCAGGTAAATCATGTCCGAGTCCACGCCGAAAGCATAGACGCGCGCGTGCTCCAAAAAGCGTCCGACGATGGAGCGGACATGCACGTTCTCGGTCTTGCCCGGAATACCGGGCTTGAGGCACGAGATGCCGCGGATGATCATGTCTACGCGCACGCCGGCACACGATGCCTCGGCGATCTTGTCGATGACCTCGCGGTCGGTCAGCGAGTTGAGCTTAAAGAACACGCGGGCGGGCTCGCCGGCAAGGGCGCGCTGAATCTCGCGGTCAAGCCCGCGCATGATGAGCGGTTTCAGTCCGACGGGCGCCACACCCAGGAAGCGGTAGTCGCCGCGCAGGTTGCCCAGCGACAGATTGCGGAAGAACAGGTTGGCGTCTTCACCGATGCCGGGATGGGCTGTCATGAGCATAAAGTCGCTGTAGAGTTTGGCCGTCTTCTCGTTAAAGTTGCCGGTGCCCAAAAGCGTGAGGCGGGTGAGCGCCATGCCCTCGCGATAGGTGAGCTGGCAGATCTTTGAGTGGCATTTAAAGCCCTCGGAACCATAGATGACGGTGCAGCCCGCCTCTTCCAGACGCTCGGCCCACTCGATGTTGTTCTGCTCGTCAAAGCGGGCACGAAGTTCCATGAGCACCGTGACCTCTTTGCCGTTCTCGGCAGCATCGATCAGCGACTCGCACAGGCGGCTCTGCTTGGCCACGCGGTAGAGTGTGATGCGCAGCGAGATGCACTCGGGGTCGTAGGCGGCCTCGTGCACCAGATCCAGGAAGGGGTTCATGGCCTCGTAGGGATAAAAGAGCAGCTTGTCGCCCTGCAGCACCTGTTCGCGGATGGAGCGGGTCATATCGATTGTGGGGTTGGGCTGCGGCTTAAACGGCGTAAAGAGGAGCTCGTTGCGCAGGTGCTCGGGAATCTTGCCCTCAATGCCAAAGACGTAGCCCAGGTCGAGCGGGATATCGCAGGTAAAGACCGAGCGGCGCGAAAGCTCGAGCGCCTTGCGGATGGTCTTGAGCGTCGCCTTCTCGAGCGACCCCGAGACCGCGAGCACAACCGGCTGCAGACGCAGGCGCTTCTTGAGAATGCGCTTCATGTGCTGGCGGTAGTCCTCTTCCTCTTCGACGCCCTCGCCGTCCGGATCGATGTCGGCGTTGCGGGTGACTCGGATGAGCGCGCGGTCGAGTGGCTTGTAGGAGCCAAAGCAGCTGTCCAGGCAGGCGAGGATGACATCCTCGAGCAAGATGTAGGAGTAGGTGCCGGTGGGCGAGGGGATCTCGACCACGCGGTTCATCGAGGCGGGAATCTCGATCAGGCCCAGCAGGCTCTCCTCGTCGGTGATGCCGTCCAGGCCACAAGCCAGATAGAGTGCGCCGTTGCGCAGGTTGGGGAAGGGATGGCGCGGGTCAATGACCAACGGTGAGATAACCGGCGACACGTAGGCCTGGAAGTAGCGGGTTACAAAGGTGCGCTCCTCGGGCGTAAGCGAATCGATTTGCGCGCGGTGAACGCCCAGAGTGTCGAGATTGCCCTCGATGCTCTTAAAGATGGACTCCCGACGGGTAAGGAGCCCGGGCAGCTCGGCCATGACAGCGTCGACCTGTTCGGAGGCGGTCATATTGCTCTTGTTGTCGACAGGCTGTTTTTTGAGCTCGGCAAGGTCGGACAGGCCACCCACGCGCACCATAAGGAACTCATCGAGGTTTGACTCGAAAATCGATACGAACTTTAGACGCTCGAACAGCGGAACGGTCTCATCGAAGGCTTCGTCAAGCACGCGGTTGTCAAAGCGCAGCCAGCTAAGCTCTCGGTTTTGCGTGTACGAGAAGTCGCGCGGCGGTTTGCGCAGCTTTGCGGCGGCTTGCTTCTTTTCGATTTTGCTCGGCATATGCATCTGTCCGTTCAGTCCCCACAGAGGACGGTAGCCTAACACTTTTCACTATTGTCTCAATTTAGTCGACCGCTGGCACGAACGTATCGCGTGAACGGTATCTTTACCTACTTCTTACGCTGACAAGTCATAGGACTGACGCCCTGCTCGTCTGCAAGTGGTCTATATCCACACTCAACTGGTACGTAAGTGTGAATAAGAATGATAGATAGCTGAATATCATTGAATGCAGGCGGAAACGTAAACAAACATCATTAATATACATAAAACCGATTTAGCTATGCAATTCTGAATCAAAAGTTTAGAGATGCAATTGCAAATGGTTTTTAGGAAAAAAGAGCGTTTACCTTAGAAAAGTTACTTTAGAACGCCGAAGTACATCATGGGGGAATCACATGCGATATACCGTTCATCGCACTTTGTTGACCGTTCGGGGGCGAGGTGGAATTGCGGGTGGAATTTGGATATAACTAGAGCTGTCAGCAAGCAGCGTCCGCTATGGAAGGGCGCTGAGAGATTCGGCCGAAAGGCCCGAAAGAAAGGTAGGAGGCCATGACGAAAGGTCTGCACGTGCCTTCCGAGATCGGCAAGCTCAGGAAGGTCTGCCTGCACCGTCCCGGCGACGAGCTCCTCAACCTGCCGCCCGACGAGCTCGAGCGACTCCTGTTCGACGACGTCCCGTTCCTGGAGGTCGCGCAGCAGGAGCACGACACCTTCGCCCAGATCCTGAGGGACCAGGGCGTGGAGGTCCTCTATCTCGAGAACCTCGTCGCCGAGGTGTTCGACCAGGTCCCCGGCGCCCGCGCCGAGTTCACCGACCAGTACATCGCCGAGGCCGGCATCCGCGGCCAGCACATGCCGCAGATCGTCCGCGAGAAGCTGGACTCCATCGAGGACAACCTCGAGTTCGTCAAGAAGACCATGGCCGGCATGACCAAGTCCGAGATCGACATGCCCCTCACGGCGTCCACGACCCTCGACTCCCTGGTCAACTCCGAGTCCGAGTCCGACCTGATCATCGACCCGATGCCCAACCTCTACTTCACCCGCGACCCGTTCGCGGTCATCGGCGAGGGCGTCAACCTCAACCGCATGTACTCGGTCACCCGCAACCGCGAGACCCTGTACGGCAAGTACATCTTCAAGTACCACCCCGACTACAAGGACGTCTCGCTGTACTTCCGCCGCGACTGCCAGTTCCACACCGAGGGCGGCGACGTGCTGAACATCAACGAGAAGACCCTCGCCGTCGGCATCTCCCAGCGCACCCAGGCCGCCGCGATCGACGTCATGGCCCAGAACATCTTCTGGAACTCCGACTCCAAGGTCGAGCGCATCCTGGCCTTCGATATCCCGGTCTCGCGCGCCTTCATGCACCTCGACACGGTCTTCACCCAGATCGACGTCGATAAGTTCACGATCCACCCCGCCATCATGGGCACCCTGCGCGTCTACGAGCTGACCGCCGGCAAGAACCCGGGCGACGTGAACATCCGCCTGATCGAGGACACCCTCGAGCACGTCCTGGAGGACGCCACCGGCGTCGACCAGGTCAAGCTGATCCCCTGCGGCGGCGGCGACCCGATCGCGGCCTCCCGCGAGCAGTGGAACGACGGCTCCAACACCCTGTGCGTCGAGCCCGGCAAGATCTGCGTCTACGCCCGCAACACCGTCACCAACGACGTGCTGTACAAGGAGGGCCTGGACCTTCTCGTCGTGCCCTCCGCCGAGCTCTCCCGCGGCCGCGGCGGCCCGCGCTGCATGAGCATGCCCTTCTGGCGCGAGGACCTCTAGGGTCTTCAAGGACCCCTACAGGTCATAATATATACATCTAGCTGCCATTAGATGTCTCCCATTGGGGCGGTGCGGGTTTTCGCACCGCCCCAATCTTGTATGAGGAACGTCAACACGATTGGATGACTGCTTTTGTAAGGAGCTTGGCCATGGACATCAAGACGATTGGCGTTGAGGAATGGCTCAACGTTTGGGAGAAGAGCGCCACGTGGGACATCGCCCAGTCGACGATCTCGTCGCTCACCATGGGCGAGCTGCGCGCGCTCGATGAACAGGGCGGCGCCACGTTCTACGAGCGCCTGGACCGCGAGAAGATGAACTACGGCTGGATCGAGGGCTCGCCGGAGTTTAAGGCCGTGGTTGCCAAGCTGTATCGTCGGGAGGTCAATCCCGATCACATTCTGCAGACCAATGGCTGCACGGGCGCTAACCTCAACGCCATCATGGCTGTGGTCGAGCCCGGCGACCACGTTATCGCCGAGTGGCCCACCTACGCGCCGCTCTACGAGATTCCGCGCACGCTGGGCGCCGAGGTCGAGTATTGGGAGCTTCGCGAGGAACTCGGCTGGAAGCCCGATATCGAACAGCTTAAGCGCCTGGTTCGCCCCACCACCAAGCTCATCTGCATCAACAACGCATCGAACCCCATCGGTACGGTGCTCGATGCCGATATGCTCGACCAGATTGCCGAGATCGCCCGCTCGGTGGGCGCCTATGCGCTGTGCGACGAGGTGTACTTGCCCCTCGAGAACACCGAGTCCTTCATGTCGATGGCCGATGTGTACGAGAAAGCCATCGTCACCAACTCGGTGTCTAAGACTTACTCGACGCCTGCGGCCCGCGTGGGCTGGGTCGTGGCAGACGAAGAGGTGTCCAACCGCATCCGTACCTATCGCGATTACACCATGATCTGCGGCGGTGTGTTCAACGACGCCCTGGCGACCTATGTGCTTGAGCACAAGGACAAGATCCTCGAGCGCAATCGCAAGATCGTGTTTGGCAACCGCGATATCGCGCAGGCTTGGATCGATACGCAGCATCGCGTTTCCTGGACGGCCCCGCAGGGCGTGTCTACCTCGTTTATCCAGCTGGACATTCCCGAGGATGACGAGGAGTTCTGCAAGCGCCTGCTGTCCGAGAGGGGAGTGCTGCTGGTACCCGGCAGCCGCTTTGAGCTTCCCTGTGGCGCACGCCTGGGCTACTGCGCGAGCGAGGACGTTCTGCGCGAGGGCCTGAGGCTTTTGGGCGAGGCACTGGCGGAGTTTGATCGCTAGGATTCCGATGATCTTCGAGGGCGTTATCTAAATTGGCCAAAGATAATCGAAAACGGACCCGTTTCCCTAGTGAAGCAGGTCCGTTTTTCTATACCGAGAAGTCAAGTTGTTACAAATGGGGCCGTAAAGCGAGCCGGTATCCGCTGGGCCTTATACTGAGTTTCCGGTGAACGGTATCAAGCGACTGGTAAACGGTAATTTATTTACCAGAAATGAATAGGACAAACTTTTTTCTGAATAAAAATGAAAATGGTTGAGACGCGGTATGAACCGCTAATTCTATTCATAGCTTTATTAGAAATATGCAATTTGAGGGTGGTTTAATAAAGCTTAGTTCCATTTACTATCTGGACTGAAAACGCGTTTAAGCACGTAAATACACTTTATTAAATCAAAGTGTGCCATGCGTGAAGTATATGTGTATGCCGTTCACCCCTTATATAAAACCGTTCGGGGGCGAGGTGGAAGTATGGACTGATTTTGGATATAAATATGTCGTCAGCAATAACGCCTCACACGGAGGGGCGCTAACGAATCGGCCCTGACAGGGGCCCGAAAGAAAGGTAGGAGGCCATGACGAAAGGTCTGCACGTGCCTTCCGAGATCGGCAAGCTCAGGAAGGTCTGCCTGCACCGTCCCGGCGACGAGCTCCTCAACCTGCCGCCCGACGAGCTCGAGCGACTCCTGTTCGACGACGTCCCGTTCCTGGAGGTCGCGCAGCAGGAGCACGACACCTTCGCCCAGATCCTGAGGGACCAGGGCGTGGAGGTCCTCTATCTCGAGAACCTCGTCGCCGAGGTGTTCGACCAGGTCCCCGGCGCCCGCGCCGAGTTCACCGACCAGTACATCGCCGAGGCCGGCATCCGCGGCCAGCACATGCCGCAGATCGTCCGCGAGAAGCTGGACTCCATCGAGGACAACCTCGAGTTCGTCAAGAAGACCATGGCCGGCATGACCAAGTCCGAGATCGACATGCCCCTCACGGCGTCCACGACCCTCGACTCCCTGGTCAACTCCGAGTCCGAGTCCGACCTGATCATCGACCCGATGCCCAACCTCTACTTCACCCGCGACCCGTTCGCGGTCATCGGCGAGGGCGTCAACCTCAACCGCATGTACTCGGTCACCCGCAACCGCGAGACCCTGTACGGCAAGTACATCTTCAAGTACCACCCCGACTACAAGGACGTCTCGCTGTACTTCCGCCGCGACTGCCAGTTCCACACCGAGGGCGGCGACGTGCTGAACATCAACGAGAAGACCCTCGCCGTCGGCATCTCCCAGCGCACCCAGGCCGCCGCGATCGACGTCATGGCCCAGAACATCTTCTGGAACTCCGACTCCAAGGTCGAGCGCATCCTGGCCTTCGATATCCCGGTCTCGCGCGCCTTCATGCACCTCGACACGGTCTTCACCCAGATCGACGTCGATAAGTTCACGATCCACCCCGCCATCATGGGCACCCTGCGCGTCTACGAGCTGACCGCCGGCAAGAACCCGGGCGACGTGAACATCCGCCTGATCGAGGACACCCTCGAGCACGTCCTGGAGGACGCCACCGGCGTCGACCAGGTCAAGCTGATCCCCTGCGGCGGCGGCGACCCGATCGCGGCCTCCCGCGAGCAGTGGAACGACGGCTCCAACACCCTGTGCGTCGAGCCCGGCAAGATCTGCGTCTACGCCCGCAACACCGTCACCAACGACGTGCTGTACAAGGAGGGCCTGGACCTTCTCGTCGTGCCCTCCGCCGAGCTCTCCCGCGGCCGCGGCGGCCCGCGCTGCATGAGCATGCCCTTCTGGCGCGAGGACCTCTAAGTCTTTCCGTTTCCGGTGCGGTCCCCCTACAACCGCACCGGCTTCGCCCGTTAAACGGGCAACACTAATACTTACGTAATTCATTTCTTCGAAAGGAAACGAACCATGGGTGTTAACCTCTCCGGCCGTAGCTTCCTCAAGCTTCTCGACCTCACCACCGAGGAGATCGAGTACCTGCTCAAGCTCTCCAAGAACTTCAAGGATATGAAGCGCGCTGGCGTTCCGCACCGCTATCTCGAGGGCAAGAATATCGTTCTGCTCTTCCAGAAGACCTCCACTCGTACCCGCTGCGCCTTCGAGGTCGGCGGCATGGATCTGGGCATGGGCGTCACCTACCTCGATCCGGGTTCGTCGCAGATGGGCAAGAAGGAGTCCATCGAGGACACCGCCCGTGTTCTCGGCCGCATGTATGACGGCATCGAGTTCCGTGGCTTTGCCCAGGACGACGTCGAGGAGCTCGCTGCTAAGTCCGGCGTGCCCGTGTGGAACGGCCTGACCACCGAGTGGCATCCCACCCAGATGCTCGCCGACATCCTGACCGTCCAGGAGAACTTCAACTACGACATCAAGGGCAAGACCCTCGTCTTCATGGGCGACTGCAAGAACAACGTCGCTCGCTCCCTCATGGTTGTCTGCTCCAAGCTCGGCATGAACTTCGTGGCCTGCGGCCCCGAGGAGTGCATGCCCGCCGACGACGTCATCGATGCCTGCAAGCCCATCGCCGAGGCCAACGGCTGCACCATCAAGCTGACCACCGACGTCAAGGACGGCGTCACCGGTGCCGACGTTATCTACACCGACGTGTGGGTCTCCATGGGCGAGCCCGACGAGGTCTGGGCCGAGCGCATCGCTCAGCTCACCCCGTATCGTGTTACCTCCGAGGTCATGGCTATGGCCAACCCGGGCGCCATCTTCCTGCACTGCCTGCCCAGCTTCCACGACACCAACACCACCATTGGCGCCGAGAAGTGCGAGCAGTTCGGCATCACCGAGCAGGAGGTCACCGACGAGGTCTTCGAGAGCCCCGCTTCCAAGGTCTTCGATGAGGCCGAGAACCGCATGCACACCATCAAGGCTGTCATGTACGCCACGCTCAAGTAAGAGCATCTAGCATCTCGCTCGGGGTGTATTGCTGCTCACCCCGAGCGGTTTTGTCTGGTAAATATCTCGCGTCGGGCGGTGGGCACGGCACGGAAGATCCGCTTCGCGCGAGACGGTTAAATGATTTATGAAGGGGGGATGAGAACCATGACTGAGACCGCTAAGAAAAAGCGCGGTATGCCTTCATCGTTCACCATTCTTCTTGCTCTGCTGGCAATTGTTGCAGTAATTACCGTTATCGTCTCCGGCACGTCCGGCGGCGCGGTTACCGCAGCCCGCCTGAGCGATTTCTGCACCGCCCCGATTAAGGGCTTCGCTGACGCTCTGCCCGTCTGCCTCTTCGTTATGATTCTGGGCGGCTTCCTTGGCATGATGACCGAGACCGGCGCTCTGGACAACGGCATTGCCGTCCTGGTGCAGAAGCTTAAGGGCAACGAGATCATGCTCGTTCCTGTCCTTATGCTCATCTTCTCCCTCGGTGGTACCACTTATGGTATGTGCGAGGAGACCGTTCCCTTCTACGCCCTGCTCGCCGCTACCATGATGGCCGCTGGCTTCGACCCCATGGTCGGCGCCGCTACCGTCCTGCTCGGCGCTGGCTGCGGCTGCCTGGGCTCCACGGTTAACCCGTTCGCCGTCGGCGCTGCCGTCGACGCTCTGACCGGCGTTGGCATTGAGGTCAACCAGTCCATCATCATCGGCCTCGGTGCCGTCCTGTGGATTGTCACTACTGCTATGTCCATCGTCTTCGTGATGAACTATGCCAAGAAGGTCAAGGCTGACAAGGGTTCCACCATCCTGTCGATGCAGGAGCTCAAGGACGCCGAAGAGGCTCACGGCAAGGCTGCTTCCGAGGTTCACAAGGAGGTCAAGCTCACCGGTCGTCAGAAGGGTGTTCTGATCGCCTTCGCCTTCACCTTCGTCGTCATGATCGTCGGCTTCATCCCGCTGGCCGACCTCAACGAGGGCGTCGCCAACTTCTTTGACGCTGGCGCTGTCTACGATGCCGACGGTAACGCCATCGTTCAGGGCTGGTCTGCCCTGATCACCGGCCTGCCCATTGGCCAGTGGTACTTCGACGAGGCTTCCACCTGGTTCTTCCTCATGGCTGTCCTGATCGGTATCATCGGTGGCCTGTCCGAGAAGCAGATTGTCAACACCTTCATTAGCGGCGCTGCCGACATGATGTCCGTTGTCCTCGTCATCGCTCTCGCCCGCGGTATCTCCGTCCTCATGGCTAACACCGGCCTCGACGTCTACGTCCTCGACGCTGCCGCCAATGCCCTGGCTGGCCTGTCCGGCGTGATCTTCGCTCCCATGAGCTTCCTGGTCTACTTCGGCCTGTCCTTCCTGATCCCCTCGACCTCCGGTATGGCCACCGTCTCCATGCCCATCATGGGACCGCTGGCTGTTAAGCTCGGCTTCTCGCCCGAGGTCATGGTCATGATCTTCTCCGCCGCCATCGGTGTCGTGAACCTTTTCACCCCGACCTCCGGTGCCATCATGGGCGGTCTCGCCCTGGCCAAGATCGAGTGGACGACCTGGCTCAAGTTTGCCCTTAAGCTCATCGTCGCGCTCTCCGTCGTCTGCGCCATCATCCTGACCGTCGCCTGCGTGTTGATCTAAGTACCCAACGGGTACCCCACGGAAACCTTGACGATCCTGTAGAGGATCACCTGGTCATCGTCTGTCCGGTGGGGTAAACCCACCGGTAGACTCCTACCTTTAGCCCCCTTCCGTTCCGTGCGCGGGAGGGGGCGCTCTCATGTTGCGCGGTTCTACGAACCGCGCAACCAGTCGACGCTGCGCGCCGTCCAGGACGACAATTTGTCATTCAAAAGGCAAGGCATGACCAAAAGGTCTATGCCTTGCCTTTTTCATGCCAACTTGTACGTCCTAGACGTCGCTCGCTGACTTATGCTCAACCTGCGACGTTCCCCTTGTTGGTACAGGGGAAGTGCGTTGGGGAGGGCGGGCTCCGTTATAATCGCCTAGAACATTAAATGGAAACGGGACGGGAGCCATATATGCGCCAGGGTTTCGACAACGCGAAGTATATCGAGCTGCAGGCTGCTCACATTAAGGAGCGCATCTCGCAGTTTGGTGGCAAGCTCTATTTGGAGTTTGGCGGCAAGCTGTTCGATGACTATCATGCGAGCCGAGTGCTGCCGGGTTTTGAACCGGACAGCAAGTTCCGCATGCTCAAGAGCATCGCCGACGATGTCGAGGTTATCATCGCGATCAACGCGAACCACATCGAAAAAAACAAGGCTCGTGGTGACCTTGGCATTACCTATGACGAGGATGTTTTGCGCCTGGTCGACCTGTTCCGCGGCAA
>ENA-ORSQ01001800-ORSQ01001800.1-human-gut-metagenome-genome-assembly--contig:-NODE-1800-length-10544-cov-2.438650_pt1 | contig 10544 bp, 8 predicted proteins | sample MGYA00241900_ERZ509164 | MGnify/ENA primary metagenome ERZ509164 (study PRJEB26280, sample SAMEA2338807) | human gut metagenome | biome: human gut; feature: human-associated habitat; material: faeces...
CCGTTCGAAGGCGGTCGGCATCAGCGCAGGATTGACAAAATTCCTTTGTGAAAGCCAATTCCTATTGCCAACGATATGGGATAACCCCACAAAAGTTAAAAAGAGAAACAACTATCATACTATCATTGAGGTTCGTATATTGTTAAAAAACAAGACATTATAGTATGATAGTTGTTGTTTTCAACTATCATTCATCTATCATTCAACTATCATTCAACGATCTTTTTTGCGCGCGAACAAGGCTGGATTCACCCAATAATCATCGGAGATTAACACAAAGACAAAACCAATTGTACGGATCAAATCCAAAGCCGATAGAGTGATAACCGCTATACTTCTATCATTAAACTATCATATCATAGAGCTTTTGACCTAAGTCGAAAACCTTTTTGCCCATTGTCGAAAGCCTTTTTGCCCAAGGTCGAAAAGGTATTCGACTTAGGTCAAAAGCTCTATGGCATTATAGTTTGGCGATAGAAGCATGGCAGTTGTAGCTTTATAACACACTTCCCGTACTCGGTTTACTTTTTTCGGTGAAGGCGGTTGGCAGATTATGGCGAAAAAACAAACAGATAGTGTGCCGTCAATCTTCGTTTGTTTAAAAAGAACATGTATCTTTATCTTCAAATAACTGGAATGTGATGGAATTACGAACAGAGAATGTGACGCGTTATATCATGCCTCTTCGGGAAGGCGGATCGTTGCCGGCATTGGCGGAAGCTGATGACGAGTTTAAATATGTCGTGAAGTTCCGTGGGGCAGGCCATGGGACGAAAGCGTTGATAGCCGAGCTGATTGGCGGTGAGATAGCCCGTGCACTTGGTTTCCGGGTTCCCGAGCTGGTCTTTCTGAATCTGGACGAAGCTTTCGGGCGAACCGAAGGTGATGAGGAAATCCAGGATCTGCTGCAAGGCAGCCGGGGATTAAACCTCGGCCTGCATTTTCTGTCGGGAGCTCTTACTTACGACCCGGTAGTGACGAAGGTCGGGGCTGAGTTGGCGTCCCGTATCGTGTGGCTGGATGCGTTTCTGACCAATGTAGACCGTACATTCCGGAATACCAATATGCTGATGTGGCATAAGGAACTGTGGCTGATCGATCATGGCGCTTCGCTTTATTTCCATTATTCATGGGTGAACTGGCAAAAGCATGCCGTAAGTCCGTTCGTGCAGGTCAAAGATCACGTGCTGTTGCCCGAAGCTTCCGGGTTGGAAGAGGCAGATGCCGAGATGAAACGCCTGCTGACGGAAGAGAAGATCCGGGAGATCGTGGCTCTGATTCCCGACGACTGGTTGCATTGGAGCGAAAGTCCCGGTAGGCCGCAAGAAATAAGAGAGATTTATATCCGGTTCTTATGTGAGAGACTGGCACATTCCGAAACATTTATAAAAGAAGCACAAGATGCAAGGAAAGCACTTATATGAATATGCCGTTATCCGTTTGGTCCCCAAAGTAGAACGTGAGGAGTTCTTTAATGTGGGAATTATTCTGTTCTCGAAAAGAGCGAAATATATCAAGGCGCTTTATAAGGTAGACGAGAACAAGTTGAATCTGTTTTCTTCCGAGTTGGATCGTGAATCGTTGTTTGCCAATCTGCATGTTTTCGATAAAATCTGTTCCGGTACGAAGGAGGGCGGTCCTATCGCTGCTCTGGACGTCCCGGAACGGTTTCGTTGGCTGACAGCAGTGCGGAGTGCATCTATCCAGACTTCACGTCCGCATCCGGGCTTCTCCGACGACTTGGACCAGACGTTGGAGATACTGTTTAGGGAATTGGTTCTGTAACGATATTGTAATTGATAGTAAACAGCGATTTAATACTCCGATTGTTCCTTTGCAGCGGTTTTAATAGGTGAAAATATATTTGTTTTAACGCAAAAAGAACAAACATGGAGATTAAGAGTAGAGTGACCCGATTTGCGGGTTTACTATGTATCGCAGGTGCATTACAGGGAATCCCTGTAATCTATTCCGCCAATCCAGGCGGAATCATAAGCGTAGCCCGGCAGGGAACGTATCATCTGACAGGTACGATTGTGGATGGATATGGAGAACCCGTTATCGGAGCCAATGTAGTGGAAAAAGGAACGACTAACGGGACGGTGACCGATATCGACGGGAAGTTTTCGCTGGAAGTAGCCCCTGACGCTGTGTTAACCATCTCTTTTATCGGATATATACCGAAAGAAATCACACTGAAAGGAGAGAAAGAGCTGAAAGTGGTCTTGGTGGAAGATATGCAGAAGCTGGACGAAGTGGTCGTGGTCGGTTACGGCACGCAGAAGAAAGTGAATCTTACCGGAGCTGTCGAACAGGTGACCAGCGAAGTGTTTGACAATCGTTCCGTTCCCAACGTGACACAAGCCCTGCAAGGTTCGATCCCCAACTTGAACATTCAGTTGACCGACGGCAAGCCGACCCGCTCGGCGAGTTATAATGTCCGCGGTACGACTTCGATCGGGCAGGGTGGTAGCGCGTTGGTCCTGATCGACGGTGTGGAAGGTGATCCCTCGATGTTGAACCCGAACGATATCGCCAGCGTGTCTGTCCTGAAAGATGCCGCTTCGGCTGCCATCTATGGCGCGCGCGGTACTTTCGGTGTCGTACTGATCACCACGAAAGAGCCGACTAAGGACAAGACTTCCATTACCTATTCAGGAAATTTCGCCATGCAGAAGCCGGTGACGGTTCCCGACTTCGTGACCGACGGATATGAATATGCCAGTCATTTCTATGAAGCCTATCATGCGTGGAACAACTATTCGGCCGACCCTAAGAACATCAACAAGACGCAGGAATTCTCCCTCGGCTGGCTGGAAGACTTCAAAAGACGGAAGGAGCAGGGCATAACTGACGAGGTGACGGTCGATGCTACCGGCAAATATGTCTACTACGGCAACGAAGACTATTACGACGCCCTGTACAAGAAAACGACTTTCGCGCAGGACCATAACTTGTCGGTGACCGGTAACAACGGGAAACTGAACTACTACGTTTCCGGACGGTTCTATGGCTACGACGGTTTGTTCCGCTATAATACCGACAATTATAAGATGATGAACCTGCGTGCGAAAGGTTCCGTACAGGTGTTCGACTGGCTGAAGATCGAGAACAATATGGATTTTTCCAATATGGATTACCATAACCCGATCAACGTCGGCGAAGGCGGCTCCATCTGGCGTAACATTTCCGATGAGGGTCATCCGACCTCGCCTATCTTCAACCCCGACGGCAGCCTGACTTTCTCGGCCGCTTATTCGGTCGGTGACTTTATCTATGGCAAGAACGGTATCGATACCAATAACAAGGTATTGAAGAATACGACCGGCTTTACTGCTTCTTTTCTGGAAAACAAGTTGCACGTACGGGGCGACTTTACGTTCCGCAATACGGACGAGGGACAAACGCAACGCCGCGTACCGGTTCCTTATAGCACTCACGAAGGGCAGATTGTCGAACTGAGTACCAAATACAATGACTTGAAGGAAAGTAATATGCGGACCGAGTATATTGCGACCAACCTGTATGCCGATTATGAGGATACATTCGGTGATGCGCATTATTTCAAAGGTATGGTCGGTTACAATTATGAACAGTCAACTTATAAGAGCACATATGTGCAGCGTAACGGGTTGCTGCTCGACGATTCGGAAAACATCAACTTGGCGCTGGGAGATGCGATCACTACGTCGGGAGGTTATAACAGATGGCGCGTGGCAGGTGGCTTTTTCCGTCTGAACTATGCGTTCAAGGATCGCTATCTGTTGGAAGTGAATGGACGCTATGACGGTTCTTCCAAATTCCCGACCGATCAGCAATGGGCGTTCTTCCCTTCTGTCTCCGGTGGATGGCGCGTGTCGGAAGAGGCGTTCTGGAAGGTGAACCCGGATTTGTTCTCCAATCTGAAAATACGTGCTTCATACGGTTCGTTAGGGAATGGTAATGTTTCTCCCTATAGCTTCCTCGAGTTGTTGAGCATCAGCACTTCCGGTCGTGTCCTGAACGGTTTGAAGAACAAGTATACGAGTGCTCCTGCCGTCATGCCTGACGGACTGACCTGGGAAACGGCAACGACGACCGATGTCGGACTGGACTTCGGCATGTTGAACAACCGCTTGCAATTTAACGGTGACTATTACATCCGTAAGACAACGGATATGTACACGGTCGGCGAAACGCTTCCTGATGTGTTCGGCGCCTCTTCTCCCAAAGGCAACTATGCCGACATGACGACCAAGGGATGGGAAATCACGCTGACTTGGCGCGACCAGTTCACATTGGCGGAGAAACCGTTCAACTACGAGATCCGTGGAACGCTATCCGACTATATCTCGACCATCGACCGCTATAACAACCAGACGGGTAACCTGGATGACTACTATGCTGGCAAGCGTGTAGGTGAAATCTGGGGATATGTGACTGAAGGGCTGTTCAAGGATCAAGCTGATATTGACAGCCATGCCGACCAGACACTGATCCAGTCTTCATCCAAGCGCATCACCTATCCGGGAGATGTGAAGATCAAGGACCTGAACGGTGACCATGTGATCGACTACGGCAATAATACCGTGGACGACCACGGTGACAAGACCGTGATCGGAAATGCGTTGCCTCGCTATGCGTATAGCATCAACCTTTCCGGTGACTGGAACAACTTCTTCCTTTCCGCCTTCTTCCAGGGGGTGGGTAAACAGGATTGGTATCCCAGTTCGGAATGTATTTTCTGGGGACAGTATAACCGCCCGTATAACAACATGCCTACTTGGCATCAGGGCAATTATTGGACAGAAGACAATACGGATGCTTATCTGCCCCGTTATGCCGGCTATAATGCTTCCCTGAAGTCTACACCGCAGACCCGCTACTTGCAGAATGTCGCTTATATCCGTCTGAAGAACCTGCAATTCGGCTACACCTTGCCACAGCCGATCGTTTCGAAAGCCAAATTGCAGAATGTACGGGTTTATATTTCGGCCGAGAATCTCTGGTGCTGGTCCCCGCTCTACAAGCATACGCGTGACCTCGACGTGACGAACATCTACGGTTCCGATCCCGACCTGACGGATGCCGATATGTCGTCCGGACTGAACGGGAACCGTGGTAGCGGTGACGGGAACAGCTATCCGCAGATGAAGAGTGTGAGTTTAGGTTTATCAGTAACATTTTAATTAAAGAACTATCAACGACATGAAACGGATTATATATTCTTTTGTATCAGTCTGTTTACTCCTTTCGTCCTGCTCAATGGACGAGACACCGCAGGCTTCGGTGGACAAAGACACAGTCTTCAGGACGGAGAAAGGGCTGGAAACATATTCCTATTCTTTCTATAATATGCTCCCTTCCGTCAGTGACGGTTTCAGGCAGGATGCCATGTGCGATTATGGAGCGGTGACCAGCTTCGACAACTTTATCCGCGAAGGGGCTTACTCGGCCGAGTTGAGCAGCGGGTGGTCGTGGAGCGATCTGCGCAACATCAACTACTTTATTGAGAACTGTACGAACGAGGCGGTCGATGAATCTGTCCGTAACAACTATATCGGCTTGGCCCGCTTTTTCCGCGCTTACTTCTATTACGAGATGGTAGTACGTTTCGGCGATGTGCCTTGGATAGACCGTACGTTAGGTGTGGACGACGAGTTGCTGTATGCTCCCCGCGATTCGCGGACTATCGTCATGGATCATGTGTTGGAAGACCTGGACTTCGCTTGTGAGAATATCTCGCGGACGAAGGACGAAACCGGTTCTCTGGTGACGAAATGGGTGGCTTATGCGTTGAAATCCCGTATCTGCCTCTTCGAAGCTTCTTTTCGCAAGTATCATACGGAGTTGGGATTGACCGACTCGGCCGACGAATGGTATCAGGAGGCTGTCCGTGCTGCCGAAACGGTTATGAAGGAAAGCGGCCATTCTATTTATACGGGTGAGGGTACGGATGCTTCTTTCCGCTCGCTGTTCATCAGTGATAAGCCGGTAACTAGCGAAGTAATGCTGGCGAGCTGTGCCGATGCCGGGCTGGCTGTGTTGGGCGAAGCTAACTGGTGGTGGACTTCAGGCACGTACGGAGCGCGTTTCAGTATGATCCGTACCTTTGTCAATACTTTCCTGAATACGGATGGGACACCGTTTACGGATCGTGCCGGTTACGAGACGATGGAGTTCTATGACGAATGCCAGAACCGTGACGCACGCTCCGCACACCTGGGTATGAACGCGACGGGGTGCCTGCCGCTCCTAACTTCAACGGTTATTCCTATACGGGCTACCAACCGATCAAATATACGTTGGATGATACCAAATACGATGCCGGTGCTTTGAATACGAATGCGATTCCGTTGTTCCGTTATGCCGAAGTCCTGCTGAACTATGCCGAGGCAAAAGCTGAGTTGGGGACGCTGACGGATGCGGATTGGGCGAATACGGTCGGTGTGCTGCGTGCACGCGCCGGTATCACTGGCGGGCTTTCTGCCAAGCCGACCAAGGTGGATGCTTATTTCCAGCAAAACTATTTCCCGAATATTTCCGATCCGGTCATCCTCGAAGTGCGTCGTGAGCGCTCCATCGAATTGGCTCTGGAGGGGTTCCGCTTCACCGACCTGAAGCGTTGGAAACGCGGTGAGCTGATGACGATGCGTTGGACTGGTATATATGTTCCCGCCTTGAATGTCCAGATGGACCTCGACAAAGACGGTACGCCGGACGTGATCTTCTATAAGGGAGAGAAGCCGACCGGTCTGCCTGCTTCCTGTACGCCTGTTTCGGTAGGAGAGGGCACGCAGCAGGGATTGACCGGGGCGGATTCGGGTAATCTGACTTGGTCGGACGATGATCCGCGTATCTGGTATGACGATGGCCGCCAGTATTACTACCCGATCCCTCAGTCGGCAATCATCAAAAATGGAAACCTGAAACAGAATCCGGGTTGGTAAATGTGTAATCGATAAATGATAAGGATATGAAAAAGACAATAAGTGTATTTGTTTCGGTCCTCCTGCTGGCAGCTTTGCTCCAGTCATGGGCCATGAAAGAATCCCATCCGGCCACTGGTGGGAAGAGCGAACTGAACGTGGCGACTTTCAACCTCCGTATGGACACGGAGAAGGATGGCGTGAATGCCTGGCCGAACCGCAAAGAGATGGTGAAAGGACTGATCCGCTTTCACGATTTCGATATCTTCGGGACACAGGAAGGGTTCAAGCACATGTTGGACGGGGTTGCCGAGTTGGATGGGTATGCCTATATCGGTGCTGGGCGCGATGACGGCGAGGATGCGGGCGAACATTCCGCTATCTTCTATAAGACCAGTCGTTTTGATTTGTTAGACAAGGGGAATTTCTGGTTTTCCGAAACACCGGATGTTCCGGGCAAGGGCTGGGATGCTACTTGCTGCAACCGTATTTGTTCCTGGGGTAAGTTTCGCGATAAGGAGAGTGGCAAGGTGTTCTATTTTTTCAATTCCCATTACGACCATCAGGGGAAGGTGGCACGCCGGGAATCCTCCAAACTGCTGATCGCTCGTATCAAGCAGATTGCCGGAACGGATGCGACGGTCTTTGCGACGGGAGACTTCAATGCCGTTCCGACCGATGAACCGATGGTGACGCTAGCATCCGACGGTCTGTTGCTGGACTCGTATGACCTGAGCGAGCAGCCGCGTTATGGTACGGAAGGTACTTACAACAGCTTCAAGACGGATTCCGAGATGATGAACCGCATCGATTATATCTGGGTGACGAAGGGGACGAAGGTGAAAAAGTATGCTGTTCTCAACGATATGCAGTACGGTCGTTTCCCGTCGGATCATTTTCCCGTGATGATACAAGTCACGTTTTAAAGTTTATTTGAATGACAGGTACGGTGTGAGCCGTTTCTTGTCCGTATCTGTAAATTCTTCTATCAATTGCAGGTTCTCCCATCCGGAGAGCCTGCTTTTTTGTTTCCGGAGCTGTTCGATCGCTTTTGCCTGTCGGTAGTCGAGGTAAGGGTGTTTGCGGAGAGCGGCGGCGGGTAAGGCGTTGACCTCTAACCGGCGTACATGGAGCGTGTCGGCAATGAACCAGGGGGCGAGGGCTTGGTAGCGTTCTTCATCGATCCCATACACTTCCGCCAACTGGCTGACATCGTAGAAGCCCCCTAAGAGTTCTCTGTATTTCATGATCCGCCGAGCGAAGGTGCTGCCGATGCCAGGGACTTTTTTCAGGATCGTGGTGTCGGCGGTGTTGAGTTCGACGAGGGTTCCCGGCGCGTACTTTTCCGTTCGAGTGTATAGGGTATATCCTTTCCTCTTCTTGCCTGTAGGGTAGGAGTTGTTACCTGTAAGGGTAGGACTTTTATCTTTAAGGGTATTCTTGGTTTTATTCGGATGAGGTCCGGATTCTTTCCGGATGAAATTTTTTCCCCCTTCGGATGTATTTTTTCCGGTGATGATCCGTCTTTCGCCCGGTGCTTGTCGGTTTTCCGTTCGATGGGCATCTGTCTGCGCTTCGATAGGCATCCGTTTCGTGTCTGTCCAAAGCAATAAGATCCAGGAAATAGTGATGAGGCAAAGGAGTAAAGCCAGTGCTCTCCGTTCGCCTTTGGAGAAGTAGAGAAGGTCGCGCCAGTTCATGGTAAGAAAGTATTTTTTCGAATGGTTTTGGTCTCCATAAGACAGTTATTATTAAATGAATACTATTTTACAAAGGTATAAGTTCCCTGCCGATATGCAAGGAACTTACGGGTTTATTTTAAAATAGTTTCTTCAGCTGGTCAAGCAGGCCGAGTTCGTTCAGGAATACGATGCCGATGGCGATCGGGGAAACGTATTTCATGAAGAAGACATAAATGGAGAAGAGACGGAACTTGATCGTCCCTTCGTTGGTCAGCTCGGCTTTCAGGATTTTCTTGTCGACACGTGTCCCGACGAAGATGCAGGTCAGCATTCCTCCTAACGGCAGCATGATCTTGGCCGTCAGGTAATCCAGTGCATCGAAAAAGATCAGTCCGCCTATCGTGAACTCTTTTAACAATCCGAACGAGAGTGAACTGAGAATGCCTAAGATGAATACACCGATCGAAACGAGCCAAGCCGCTCTTTTCCTTGTCATACGGAACTCTTCATGGATATAGGCGGTCACCACTTCATGCAAGGAAATGGTAGAAGTCAGTGCCGCCATCGCCAGCAAGATATAGAAAATAAGCGACCACAAGCTGCTGAACGGTAACTGCTCGAATACATTGGGTAAAGTGATGAATACCAGTTGGGCGCCTGCCGACGGGGCAATCCCGAAGCTGAAGACTGCCGGGAAGATCATGATCCCTGCCAGGACTGCCACAAAAGTATTGATGATCGTCACCTGCCAAGCTGTTGCCAACATGTTGGTGTCTTTCCCGAAATAAGAAGAGTAGGTGATAAGGCAACCCATGCCGAGACTCAGCGAAAAGAACGCCTGCCCGACGGCACTCAGTACAACGGATGAAGTCAGCTTGCTGAAATCCGGTTTGAACAGGTACACCAGTCCCGCTTCTGCATTTGGCAGCGTGACGGAGCGTACACACATCACGACCAGGATAAAGAACAGGAGTGGCATCATGATCTTGGAGGCTCGTTCGATACCTTTCTCCACACCTGAGGCAATCACGAAATGCGTCAGTCCGATAAAGACCGCTGTCCAGAAGATCGGCCGGAGTGCATTGGATGAGAAGTTGTCGAAGCCGGCGGTAAAGTCCACCCCCGGCGTACTGTAGAGGCTGCCGTTTACTGTCTGCCAGACGTATTCGAGTGTCCAGCCGGAAACGACCGCATAGAAGCCCAGGATCAGGAAAGCGGCTAGGATGCCGTTGTATCCGATCCAGCACCATTTCGTCCCGGGGGCCATTTTCTTGAACGAACCGACCGTATTGCTGCGGGAGTAGCGGCCGATAAAGAATTCGGTTACCATTACCGGAATTCCTAAGAATATCATGAAGAGAATATAGATAAGCAAGAATGCGGCACCGCCGTTCGTTCCTAACATATAAGGAAAACGCCAAATACTTCCCAGTCCTACGGCGCATCCTACGGTAGCTAGGATAACTCCGAGTTTACTACCGAATGTGACTCTGTTGTCCACCATGTTTGAATGAATAATTAAGAATTAAAAATTAAGAAATAATTGCCCTCTTTTCACTTTCAACTTTCCCCTTTCAACTGTTGAACCGTTCCGTCCTTGATATGGATCACGCGGTCTGTATCGGTTGCCAGTTGCTCGTCGTGTGTGACGATGACGAATGTCTGGTGCATCTGGTTGCGCAAGTCGAAGAAGAGCTTGTGCAGCTCTTCCTTGTTCTTGGTATCCAGACTTCCTGATGGTTCGTCTGCGAGGATTACGGACGGGTTGTTGATGAGGGCGCGGGCAACGGCTACGCGCTGTTTCTCTCCGCCTGACAGTTCGTTCGGTTTGTGGGACATCCGATCGGTCAGGTTCATGAAGTCGAGAATCTCCTTCGCCCTTTTCTCGGCTACAGCCGGTTTTTCACGGGCGATCAGTGCCGGGATCATCACGTTCTCCAAAGCCGTGAACTCC
>ENA-ORSQ01001803-ORSQ01001803.1-human-gut-metagenome-genome-assembly--contig:-NODE-1803-length-10532-cov-2.971652_pt1 | contig 10532 bp, 9 predicted proteins | sample MGYA00241900_ERZ509164 | MGnify/ENA primary metagenome ERZ509164 (study PRJEB26280, sample SAMEA2338807) | human gut metagenome | biome: human gut; feature: human-associated habitat; material: faeces...
TTATTCAACAAGGTCAACAGATCAGCTTTCTCCAATGATTTCAAAACATATACCTGGCAGCGGGAAAGCAACGGACGGATGACCTCGAACGAGGGATTCTCTGTCGTGGCTCCGATCAAGGTTACCACACCTGTCTCTACAGCATTGAGCAGGGAATCCTGCTGCGACTTGCTAAAGCGATGTATTTCGTCAATAAACAGGATCGGTGAAACGGTATTGAAAAAGCGATTGCCTTTTGCCTTTTCTATCACTTCCCGCACATCTTTCACTCCTGAACTGATTGCGCTCAACGTGTAGAACGGAGCTTCCAGCTTATTCGAAATAATCTGCGCCAGCGTAGTCTTTCCTACTCCCGGAGGTCCCCACAATATAAAAGAGGGGACACGACCCGCATCAATCATCTTTCTAAGGACAGCCCCCGGACCAACCAGGTGTTTCTGCCCGATATAATCGTCCAACGTTTTCGGACGTAATCTCTCTGCTAACGGTTGACTCATCATGCCAACAAAAGTCGCATATTTTATTTACTTTTCAAAGTATAAATACAGTAAAAATTCAAGGCTATTTTAATGTTTGACAACAGAAAAATATGATAAAAAGAAAGCACACACAGCAACACACACCCATAAAAACTACAATAAGATAACATTTTGTCATATTTACAACTCTTGGGCACTGAATAAAATCATGAAAGATCAGGGCAGTGTGTATCAGAGAATGCACTGCCCCTGTATCTATTACCTTATTTTATTTCAATGTGATATTTTCCAGATCACGTATAACAGTCATATCCATAATATCACTGTAGATTTCCGTTGTCCGTACACTTTTATGCCCCAGCAACTTCTGGACTGTCGTGATATTCGCTCCATTATATAATAATAAGGTAGCGTTGGTATGGCGTGCCATGTGGAAAGACAACCTTTTATCTATTTCCGCCAGCCGGCAAATCCTTTTCAACTGTTTATTCACATTCGAGTTTGCCGAAACAGAAACTCCAAACAACGTTCTTGAATAACGCTTGCAATAGCGTTCATAAACAGCAAGAGCTTTTCCGTCGAATAGCAGAAACAAAGGAAGCCGGACGTTCACATCCGTCTTGACCGATGAATAGACCAGCCATAACTTATCATCGATCAGATGAAAATTATCCGGTCGTATATTGACAATATCGGAAAAGCGCAGCCCGGTATAGCAGCTGAAAAGGAACATATCGAGCGTCCGTCTGAGCGTTCGTTGCAATTTAGGAGCGATATTCTCCAACCTTCCCAATTCCTCAGGTGTCAGATGGCCACGCTTGCTCTCCATATATTTAATCTTATACTTACGAAAAGGATATTTCTGCAATTCAAACAAATCCTTATTAATCGCCAGGTTGACATATCTTTTCAGATGCTTCATATGCTTGGCAATCGTATTCCGGTGGTACTTTTGCTCAAGAAGAAAATGTTCAAAACCACAAAGGAAATTAAAGGTAAGATCATCAAAAGAGACTTGTGGCTGATACTGGCACAAAACCTGCAAAGTGGATAAATGGTTCTTCAATGTGGAAAGTCTTAAGTTGCTATGATTGATCTCATTTTTCATAAAAGAGACAAAAGAGGAAGAGACAGACTCAAAATCTCCCCTTTCCCTCAAATACTTCAAAGAAAACGGACGTCCGCTTTGGACCATATCTAATTCGATCCGTTCCAAATAAGTAATATAATCCTCAATGTACTGATTGAGTTCATCCATATTGGGATGGTTCCTCACAGCTTTTCTCTTGCTATCCCATTGTGTGGGCTTAACATAGATTTTCGTTGAGAAATACTTCTTTTGCCTATTCAGGTAAGCCTCTACCTGAATCAAAGCCTTTCCTTCTGCATTCAACCGCTTTTTCCGATTGAACACCAGATTGTAAATAACTTTTTCCATGATATACATTATTTTCTGAATGAGAACACGAAGGAACAATAATAAGTTCTTTGTTTCGTATGAGACAAACTAAAAGTTTGTTATATTTCGTGTTTCAATAGAAGAACAACTATCTGCAAAGCTATCCTGCAAAAGCCCGGACAGAGACAAAAAAAGAGGCGTGTTTTTTGAACACGCCTCTTCATTCCTTTTCCGGATATAAACCTTATTTCTTTTATAAAGCAGGTTGTGGAGCCGCCGGATTATTATCTGCATCAGAAATACCTGTATTGGTCTCCATTTCACATTGCGGAATACGGTAGATCATTATCTGGGATTCCGGCTCCAAATTAAACTGTACGGAAGCATGATAATTCGTATTTTTACGTATAACCGGCTTCTTTAAGCGTAAAAGGTCGAACAAGGAATGACCTTCGCCCCAAAGTTCCATACGACGCTGCAGCCAGACTTCATCTTGAAATTGCTGTGGCGAAGTAGCTTTACTAACAAAAGAAGGGTCGCGATAGGCTTGCACGAAGTTTTCCAATGTAGATTTACCTGCCGCCAGATTTCCACTCATTGCTTCAGCTTCCGCTTTAATCAAATACATTTCTTCCACACGCATCAACGGCCAATCCGAAGCATTAGTCGTGTTCCCAAACACACTCTGATAAGCACCGAACTTAGTATTTACATATGGTTCAAGACCGAAATACTCAACAATAGAAGATCCTTCTATCGTTTCGTTGTCTATCAACGAAGATGTGTTATCCGGAGACAAAAACCATTGTTTACGAATATCAGTATCCGGAATCTGGTCATATAAATCCGTATTCACTTTTCTGTATCCGTCAGGAACACCTGAAGTATATCCATTCCCCGTAAAAGAACACAAATGAGAAGGCCAGTTTATAATACCGGTTTGTACAACATCATTATCCGGAGTGATCATGACACCCCATAACCAAGAATTTGCAGTAGCAGAATTAAATGTCGGAGTAGATACTTCTGCCAATGATTGCGGTGTTCCGCCGGCAATAGCTCTTTCTGCATCTTTTGCTGCATCAGCCCATTTCTGCATCAACAGATTGGCACGGGCACGCAAGCCATATACGACCGCTTCATCCAATTGGTCTTTATTCGCTCCATTATCAAAACCGGCCAACAATTCTGCTGCCTGATTCAAATCGCTCATAATCTGATCATATACCTGCTGGACAGTAGCACGCGGATTGTTCTGCATTTCTTCGTCAGACATCTTTTCCGTTACAATGGGAACAGCCAAAGCATTTTCATGACCTGCATAAGTAAACTGATAAATCTGAACCAGATTCAAATAGTCGTATGCACGAGCTGCCAAAGCCTGACCACGATAGATTTTCAAAGAAGCATCTTCTGTAGCAGGATCAATCAAGCTCAATACACTATTTGCGGCCTTCAGATGATTATAAAAAGTTTTCCAAATCAGTTCATCTGTAGAACTGTCATAAACACGGTCTGAATAATTCTGAGAAGTATTGAACCAGTTATATCCTGTAACCAGTGCTACAAGATCCTGTCCTCCAGACTCCAAGGCCATAGAGACAGCCGGGACTCCATAATCATTATGATAGGTTGTCGCATCATCGGAAATCGTTCCGAAAGCATTCAATTTAGCAGCCATGGCATTTACTTCGGCCGTGACCAAATTTGGTCTGTCCTTGATCGTTTCTTCTTTCTGATTGTCAGAAACATATTGACCTTCAGGATATTTATCCAAATCGCAAGATGCCAGCAGCAGGGCGGCTGTTGCGAACATCATATATTTGTTTGTTAATTTCATATTCAAAAACAATTTAACGGATTAGAAATTCAATGATATACCACCCGAAATTGTACGGATCGGCGAATAAACATTATCAGAAGCGACATAACCTTGACGCGGATCCAGCCCTTTGCGGGCAGTCAACAAGGCGACGTTATCTGCAACAAAGTACAAACGCACGCCTTCAATCTGTAATTTACGAGTCAGGTTTTTCGGCAGAGTATAGCCGAATGTTATATTTTGAAGGCTCAGATAATCAGAGCTTGTCAAAAAGCGATCGGACAACCGGTTTGTATATTTATCATTTACATTCATACGGGGAACATCTGTATTCTTGTTCTCGGAAGTCCATACATTCAGCATGTCTTTATGCAAAGCACTACCCGTAGCAGCCGGGCTCATCATTTCCTGATATGTGTAGTCTAAAATACGGCCACCTAGCTGATAGGCAAATGAGAGCGACAAGTCAAAACCGTATGCCGTAAAACTTGTACCGAATCCTCCATATACTTTAGGAAGGATATCTCCTGTCGCAAAACGGTTTTCTGTAGCAGTGGAATAAGAAGTCGTAACCGTGTTGCCCTCAGCATCCGGCTTCAACAAAGCCCACTGGCTTTCTCCCGTTTCAGGATTTACACCGGCATACTTCGGTAAATAAAGCTGAAACATTGATTCATCTTCGCGATAGATACGACCTGCATCAATCATCTGGCCATTCAGCTCAGGCGCCAGCTCCAACACTTTGTTTTTGAAATGAGTCAAATTCAAATTTACGCTCCATGAGAAATCTTTTGTTTCGATAATATTCGAATTCAAATCGATTTCAACACCACGGTTCACCATAGAACCGACATTTTCCGGAAAACGGGAATATCCCATCGAAGCCGCAACCGGTTTGAAATAAAGCATATCAGTTGTTTTACGTGAGAAGTACTCAACAGAACCACCTAACTTACCACCCCAAAAAGCAAAATCAAATCCAGTATTAAAGCTATGTGAAGTTTCCCAAGTAATATCCTTATTACCTTTATAATATAAAGAAGTTGAAAAATCACCATTACTGTTTGCCAATGTATACTGGTCTTGATACGGATAGTAGTTACGGTACAAACCACCTTGGAACATCAAGTTATCATTACCTTGCAAACCATAGCTAATTTTAAATTTCAACATATCAATCCAAGACTGGTTTTCCAAGAATCTCTCTTTGCTCAATAACCATCCTGCTCCTACAGACCAGAAGTTACCCCAACGATTATCCGGGTGAAAGCAAGAAGAAGCATCACGACGGAAAGAAGCTGAAACAAAATACCGTCCATCATAGTCATATTGCGCACGGAACAACCATCCTTCTGTTGCATAATTACGAGAATATGAATTATTGCTCTGGTTCATAATACCATTGCCTAATTCAGGAACATTCGGATCGTACAATTTCTCACGTTGTCCGTACAAATATTGATATTTATAGTCATAACTTTCATGTCCGGCCAAAATATCCACATTATGAACATCATTAAATGTTTTGTTGTATGTCAACAAATACTGCTGATTTACACTAAATGTACGCTCAGTAGCTACACTGATCAAACCTCCGACTCCGCTAGTTTCGGAATACTGTCCGTAGAAGGGGTTAACCATATTTGTAGAACGCACATTATTTACATCAACACCTATATTCACTTTTGCCTTGATTCCATTCCATATATCAATATCAGCAGACCATTTTCCACTAACCACATCACCAGAATATTTCATTTTATCCAACATATAACTTGCCAACGGATTTGCATTAGGAATAGTATTACGGCTACCATTCGAATCTTGTCCTTGCTTTCCATAATCATAACGAAGGAAACCTCGATTATCTACCATAATATTGCCCTGTGCATCACGAACATACATAGGATAAATAGCTCCCATAATATTTGACGCATAAAAGATATTTGCATTTGAGGTACCACCCTCAGTATCCTGTTCACGGCTATCATAATGAGTAAATGATACATTTCCTCCCATTTTCAACCAAGGCTTCACTTGATAGTCAGCTTTCAAACGTGCAGAATAACGTTGAAAACCAGAGTTAGGAACAATTCCCTTATCATCCAAATAGCTGGCCGACATATAATAATTCATTTTTTCGGTCGCACCGCTAATACTTAAATTATACTCTTGGCGCAGGTTATTTTCAAAAATTTCATCCGACCAATTATCCGGAATATAATAATATGTACCATCAGAATAACCTAATGTCGCACTAGGATTCAATTTGCCATCCATACCGATCAGTTGCTGTCCTTGAGGAATGGAATACACCTGATATCCCAAATATGTAGAAGAAAGCATCGCTTGATTAGCGTACGCATTAGCTTTAGCCAAGTCTCCGGCTGCCGCATATCCTTTCAAATCAGCATTATAGATAGAAGAATAGTTTAATTCATAGAATGTAGCCGGATCCGTAATTGTTTCATAATTAGGTACTCCACGTTTATTTATACCCCATTTAGCATCAAAAGTAACACGGGCTTCCCCACTCTTACCACGCTTGGTAGTAATCAAAATTACACCATTGGCACCACGTGCACCATACAGAGCGTTAGAAGCAGCATCTTTCAACACTGTCATCGATTCTATATCAGAAGTGCTGATAGCAGAAATTTCACCATCATACGGAACTCCGTCTACCACATACAAAGGTTTGTTACTAGCCGATATAGATCCAATACCACGAATACGCACCTCAGCATCTTTGCCCGGCTGACCATTATTACTCGTAGTTTGCACTCCGGCTACTTGACCTGCCAAAGCATTTGTCACATTTGAAGTTTGTCTCGTCGCTATTTTTTCATTTTTTATAGTGGCAGCCGAACCTGTAAATGCAGATTTTTTCGCCGTACCATAAGCCACCACCATTACCTCTTCAAGCTGTTCTGTATCAGACTTCAATACAATATTCAAGTTTGCTTTGACTGCCACTTCTTGTGTAGCCATTCCGATAAAGGAAACTACCAAAGTCTTTGCAGAACTAACAAGACACAGAAAGTGCTTATAATCAAAAGATTAAAATTTATCGATTCTCTTTATTTACTCTGCGGGAATTACTTTAAACAAAGTTATGATAACCTTTTTTTCTACTTTTGTTCTACCTCAAAATTACTTTATACGATAAAAAAGTCTAATTGTGATAAATCTCATTATAATGATTGTATTATAATAAGATTATAATTTTTTTGCAAAAAAATGCCGGTAAAGATAGAAAAAGAGCAAAATACGGCGACAGGGCTGTAAAAAAGGCTTTTAGGTAAGTGTCGGCAGAAAAGGTAACGCCAACGGAAACCGGGAAAAAGCCAAATGAAACCGGAGTTGCGTTACCAAGTCATAACCGTTTTTCGTATCGTGCACAGGGCTGGAAAGGCGAATAAAACGGTTCGGCGAGGGCACGGGCTGCCATTTGAACGGCCTTTGCTGTAAGCAAAGGTAAACATTTTCGGAACACGCCTCGAAAAAAATGTGTCGGACGGTTCTTTTGCGTTGATACGCTGCGATTTGCATAACTACGAATAGCTCCATAGTTAATAGTTTTGTACCATTAAAAATGTGAGTTATGAGAAGTACATTCTGTGTGTTGTTCTACCTGAAAAGGAAGGACGTAAGAAAAGACGGTACGGTTCCCGTCATGGGACGTATCACCATCGACGGAGGCAAGCCCGCGCAGTTCAGTTGCAAGATGACGGTCGCTCCGTCGCTTTGGAATACCGAAACGGGACGTATGACGGGTCGGAGCGTCGCCGCGCAGGAGGCGAACAAGATGCTCGACGGCATCCGTGTAAAAATCAACAACCATTATCGTGAAATCGTGGATCGGGACGGCTTCGTTACGGCGGAGAAAGTCAAGAACGCCTTTTTAGGTCTGGAATACCGCCATGAGACGCTGCTGAAAGTTTACGAGCAGTTCAACAGCGATTTCGACAAGCTGGTGCAGGCCGGAATGCGTGCGAAATCCACGCAACAAAAGTACCTGACCGTTTACGACCACCTGAAACGGTTTCTCGAAATGCGCTACCACGTGAGCGACATCGCGCTGAAAGAGATAGCCCCCGCGTTCATCAACGACTTCGAGCTGTACCTGCGCACGGAGAACCATTGCAGCCACAACACGGTCTGGGTGTACCTTATGCCTCTGCGCAAGATGATAAGCATCGCCATAGAGAACGGCTGGCTTCTGCGCGACCCGTTCATCAAGCACGAGATCAGCATGGAGGAAACCGAGCGTGCGTTCCTGACGAACGAGGAGCTGAAAAGGTTGATGGACATGCGCTTCAAGAAACCCAAATACGAACTCGTGCGCGACCTGTTCGTGTTCTGCTGCTTCACGGGCTTGTCCTATTGCGAACTGTATAACCTCTCGGACGACAATATCCGCACGTATTTCGACGATCACGAGTGGATTCATATCTCCCGCCAGAAAACGACGGTCTTGTCGGAGGTTCAGTTGCTCGACATTCCCAAAATGATTTATGAGAAGTACAAGGGCATGGGCGAAGGCGGCAAGGTATTCCCCGTACCCAAATACAGCGCGATTTTGGGAACCATCAAAAAGATAATGAAGCTGTGCGGCATAGAGAAGGAGGTTACGTGGCATATCGGACGGCACACGATGGCCACGACGGTCTGCCTGTCGAACAACGTGCCTATCGAAACGGTCAGCTCGATTCTGGGACACAAGAATATCCGCACGACGCAGATTTACGCCAAAATCACGAAAGAGAAAGTCAAAAAGGACATGACCGCCCTCGCCGCGCAGTTGAACGCCATCGAGGAATTTGCGGGAGTAGCCATTTAATCGACACGGTATCGACCATTCAAATAAAGAAGATATGAAAAGGGACACAATCAGGATAGAAGGAAAAGCGATCCGCGTAACGGGCAGCGAGGTATGGATGACGCTGCCGGAAATAGTCGAACTGTTCGGCACGACCGCCGGAGCGGTCTATGCAGGTATCAAGGCCGTCCTAAAAGAAAACGCCCTGCATGATTACGAAGTCTGCAAATGTATCCGTCTGGACAGCGGCAACAGCGCGGACGTGTATAACATGGAGGTCGTCATCGCCCTCGCGTTCCGGCTGGACACGTATCCTGCGGCGGCGTTGCGCAGTTGGATCGTGCGCAAGGCGACGACACCCGTGCGGACGGCGCCCCCGATCATCCTCCGATACGGGGATGGAGTCTTGAACTGAAAAAACGGCGGGCAGGCTTTCGGGCTTGTCCGCCGTTCGTTTTACGGAATGGCCTTGCGGTAATTGTCCGTCAGGAGCTTCTCGATGTCGGTCTCCCGATAGAGGACTTTGCCGCCGAACACGATATAGGGTATCTTGCGCTCGGTGCGGTATTCCTGCAAGGTGCGGCGGCTGACTTTCAGCAGGGAGATCACCTCCTTGTCCGTGAGGTATCTCTCGCCCGCGAACGGAGGCCGGAAGCCCTCCATGAGCCGCTCCGCGTCTTTCGTCCCTTTTTTCAGGGCGTGCAGCAACGAGGCGACACGCCCGTCGTCTGCCGTAATCACTCGGTCATCGTTCATATATCTGTGGATTTAGTGGATTGGTATTTCCATTCAGGTATCCTCCCGCGCTGATTGTGGCAAGGCGGCCTCTTTCAACAGCCGCTCCACCTCCTCCGGCCTGTAAAAAAACTTGCGGTTCACCTGCGCGAAGGCAATCTTCCGGCTGTCGCGCAAGGTCTGCAAGGTTCGCGGGCTTATGCGCATCAGGCGGCAGACCTCCTGCCCGTCGAGCCATTTGCTTTCTCGTTTGTCGCTGCAACGGCGGCACAATTCCCCGACCTTTCCCGCAAGCGTCTCCGCAGCGGCGAGCAACGCCTCGAATGTTTTCTTTTCTATGATAACTATTTCCATGTCCTTCGATTTTTAAGATTTGCGGCAAATCTACTCAATCCCTCCGCATCTGCCTACTGTTAGGGGCTTCTGGCAGCTTGTGGCGTCCGTTTGGCACTCTCTGGCTCTCCCGAACGCCACAAGCTGCTGATTTATTTTCATTTATCATATATATACTAAACGATGCGCCTCGCAGCAAAGCGCCACCTTTGCCCGTGAAACAAAAAACAAAGGTTATGGAAATCATCACGATGGAAAGTTCCGCCTACAAGGAGCTGGTGGAAAAGATAGATAAGATAGCCGGATATGTCCGCGACAGCGAACGGGAGAAGAAGAAACCCGACGCGGACGTGTGGCTGTGCAACGAGGAGGTCATGTCGCTGCTGGGCATCAGCCGCCGCACGCTCCAACGCCTTCGGGACAGCAAGCGCATCCGCTACGCGATTTTCAGGGGTGCGTGCCGCTATCATTTTTCAGAGGTGTCGCGTCTGGTCGAGGAGTCGATCGTCGCGTGCGACCCGCAGAGGCTGGAAGATTTCAGACGTAATTATCTGCTCCGCACGGGCAGCCAAAGGAAGAAAGGGTAAGCGTATGGGACTGCTGGAAACGGAAACATTCGAGCTGTGGATGTCGAAAATCATGGAGCGTTTCGACCGCCACGAGCAGATGCTCTCGAAGCTCGCGGGCAAGGAGATCAAGGAGGTGAAATATCTGGACGGGGAACGGCTGCTGGACAATCAGGACTTGTGCCAGCTCTTGCAGGCGAGCAAACGCTCGCTGCAACGCTACCGCAGTTCCGGCACGCTGCGCTACCAGATGCTATGGCATAAAATCTATTACAAGGAATCGGACGTGCAGGAGTTCCTGAAAAATCATTTCGACGAGTTCAGGGGCTGCCGCAAGGTGGAAAAGAAGCAAGTCTGAACGCCAAAGGCTGCCAGA
>ENA-ORSQ01001806-ORSQ01001806.1-human-gut-metagenome-genome-assembly--contig:-NODE-1806-length-10517-cov-3.425349_pt1 | contig 10517 bp, 7 predicted proteins | sample MGYA00241900_ERZ509164 | MGnify/ENA primary metagenome ERZ509164 (study PRJEB26280, sample SAMEA2338807) | human gut metagenome | biome: human gut; feature: human-associated habitat; material: faeces...
CCTTGTTGCCATTCGATTCCGGCATAGATATCTTCCGTATTCTCACGGAAGATATACATATTCACTTTTTGCGGCTCCTTTACCGGAGATACGACTCCTTTAAACCAACGTACCGGACGGAGACAAACATATAAATCCAACGTCTGACGGAGGGCCACATTTAATGAACGGATACCTCCACCAATCGGAGTTGTCAACGGTCCCTTAATACCGACGATGTATTCACGGAATGCTTCCATAGTCTCATCGGGAAGCCAACTTCCGGTTTGCTTAAACGCCTTTTCACCGGCTAAGACCTCTTTCCATTCAATGGAACGGGTTCCGTTGTAAGCTTGCTTGATGGCAGCGTTTACTATCTTTTGGCTAACGGGAGTGATCTCATGCCCCACGCCATCTCCTTCAATATAAGGGATCGTCACGTGATCCGGAACGAAAATATGATTACCTTTCTTTGTTATCTTACTCATGATATCAAGATTTTTTTGTTTGTCTTAGTGAGCTGTATTTAAAGCGGAACCCGCCTTGAACCATTTAATTTGTAAATCATTATACGTATGGTTAACCGGGAATGATTCTTGCGTACCATCCGCATGAAGAAGAACGGCCGTCAACGGTTTGCCCGGCTGAAAATCTTTCAATCCGATGATCGAGATATGGTCATTCTCGCGGATCTTGCTGTAATCCTCCTTATTGGCAAAAGTCAGTGCTAACATTCCTTGTTTCTTCAAGTTTGTCTCGTGGATACGGGCGAAACTCTTGGCTAGGATCACACGGACATTCAGAAAGCGCAGCTCCATCGCTGCGTGTTCACGACTGGAACCTTCACCGTAGTTTTCTTCCGCTACGACGATCGAGGAAATACTATTTGCCTTGTATTGTTTCGCTACGGCAGAAACTGCTTCATATTCATTGTTCAGTTGATTCAATACAGAGTTTGTCTTCCCGTTGAAAGCGTTTACGGCTCCCATCAACATATTATCCGATATATTTTCCAAATGCCCACGGAAACGTAACCATGGACCGGCCATCGAGATATGATCCGTCGTACATTTACCTTCAGCCTTGATAAGAAGGGGCATATCCGTGAAATCCTCTCCATTCCAAGGAGCGAAAGGCTTTAATGCTTGTAGGCGGTTGGATTCCGGATCGATGTTCACCACTACGTTCTTACCCGTAGGTGCCAGATAGCCGTTATCCTTTACCTCGAAACCTTTCGGCGGAAAATCCGAGCCTTTCGGTTCTTTCAGTTTCACAACCTTACCATCCTCTGTCTTCAAGGTATCGGTCAAAGGATTGAAACATAGATCACCTGCGATGGTCAAGGCCAGTGTCAGTTCCGGAGAAGCGACAAAAGCATGTGTATTCGGATTACCGTCCGCACGTTTAGCGAAGTTACGATTGAATGAAGTAACGATCGAATTCTTACGGGTATTATCATCCGTATGACGTTTCCATTGTCCGATACAAGGACCACAGGCATTCGCCATAATGGTTGCGCCAATCCGTTCAAAATCACCGATAATACCATCTCTTTCTGCCGTATAACGGATTTGCTCGGAACCCGGGTTGATGATCAAGGGTGCCGCTACCGGTATTTTATCCTCATAAGCTTGGCGAGCAATAGATGCCGCACGGCTTAAATCCTGGTAAGATGAATTGGTACATGAACCAATCAAGCCCACTTCCATTTTACGCGGATAACCATGGGCCAGCACTTTCTCGGCAAACTCTGAAATAGGAGTAGCGGCATCTGGTGTGAACGGACCATTAATATAAGGTTCAAGTTCGGACAAATCAATTTCAATCACCCGGTCATAATAAGCTGACGGATCAGCAACCACTTCTGCATCAGCCTGCAAATCGGCAGACACTGCATCGGCCATTGCAGCTACCTCCTTACGTCCGGTCGCCTCCAGATACACCTTCATCCGTTCGTCATACGGGAAAAGAGAAGTCGTAGCACCCACCTCTGCGCCCATATTACAAATAGTCGCTTTGCCGGTAGCCGAGAGTGAAGCCGTACCTTCTCCAAAATATTCGATAATGGCATTCGTCCCCCCTTTCACAGTCAGAATTCCAGCCAGTTTTAAAATGACATCTTTCGGAGAGGCCCATCCGTTCAACGCACCTTTCAAATGTACTCCGATCAGTTTCGGCATTTTCAGCTCCCACTCCATACCGGTCATGACATCCACCGCATCAGCACCGCCGACTCCGATTGCCACCATTCCCAAACCTCCGGCATTCGGAGTATGGGAATCAGTACCCACCATCATACCTCCGGGGAAAGCATAATTCTCCAGCACTACCTGATGAATGATACCCGCACCCGGCTTCCAGAATCCAATGCCAAAGCGCGAAGACACATCCCTCAGAAAGTCATATACCTCGCGGTTACTTTCTGTTGCTGTCGCAATATCCGGACCGGCACCTTTATATGCTTGGATCAAGTGGTCACAATGCACGGTAGAAGGGACAGCCACAGTCTCCTTACCGGCATTGATAAATTGCAGCAGCGCCATCTGTGCCGTCGCATCCTGCATAGCCACACGGTCGGGTCGGAAATTCACATAATCCTCACCACGTTTGTATTTCTTCAACAGTGCATCATCATACAGATGCGTGTACAGAATCTTTTCTGCCAACGTCAACGGACGCTGCAACACTGCTCTTACCCGCCCTATCTTCTTTTCAAAAGAAGCATAAAAGGCTTTTAACATGTCCAAGTCATATACCATATCCATCACAATTTATAATTATTACAGTTTTAGATTCTTTTTATTTTTGGCAAGATAGAAAAAAGAATTGAATTCTTGTGTAATCTATAATACGTTTAACAAAATAAAACATAAAGTGCTTTTAGAGGGATAATTATTATCTTTGCAATTCTTATAGAAAAAAGAATAAATATGAACCAGCATAAATCCCTCTCTACTATTATTAACAAATTACAACGCAAAGAGTTGTTGCTTCACATGGAATATAATTACGAAAAAGAAACTTTCAAGCAACAAACCGAAGCGATGGGCATCGACCGCAAAGTGAAACGTGGCATGTGCTGGTATCCTGTCAGCACAGGAAGAAGCTATTACAACTCTTTAAACCAACTGGTTATAGAGGTGGAAAGACAGGAGGACAAAGAAATAGAACATGTATTCGAATTCGGACGTCCTGTTTGTTTTTTCACTCAAGACGCCCCGGGAAACATCCATTATTTCAATTTCACAGCCACTGTGAATTATGTGGATGAGGACCGCATGGTCATCGTTCTGCCATCGGCAGACGCTTTACTCAGCATACAGGCAACCGAGCGTCAGTTGGGGGTTCAACTTTATTTTGATGAAACCAGTTACCGACTGATGTTTGAAGCCTTAAGCCAAGTTATTAAAGCAAAAGACAATCGTCTGGCAGAACTACGGGATATTTTCCACGGCACATTAAAAGCACAAACGTTCAGTTTTGGTTTCACTCGTTTCCCGTGGCTGAATAATTCACAAGAAGAGGCTGTGAACAAAGTAATGCATGCAAAAGATGTGGCCATTGTCCACGGCCCTCCCGGAACTGGAAAGACCACCACGCTAGTAGAAGCCATTTATGAAACGCTACACCGGGAAAACCAAGTGATGGTATGCGCTCAAAGCAATATGGCTGTAGACTGGATTAGTGAGAAACTGGTAGACCGGGGCGTTCCCGTTCTCCGTATTGGTAATCCTACCCGTGTCAATGATAAGATGTTATCCTTTACCTACGAACGACGCTTCAAAAGTCATCCGGATTATCCGCAGCTTTGGAGCATCCGAAAGGCCATACGCGAACTCTACAGCCGTTCGCGCAAGGGAGCGGAACGGGAAAATATACGTCTGAAAATTAATTCATTGAAAGACCGGGCCACCGAGCTGGAGATCCGCATCAACGAAGCCTTGTTCAGTGAAGCCCGTGTCATAGCTTGCACATTGGTAAGCTCTGCCAACCGGGTTCTGACAGGGCGTAGATTCGGAACTTTATTTATAGATGAAGCCGCACAAGCATTGGAACCCGCTTGCTGGATCGCCATCCGCAAAGCAGACCGGATAGTCCTGGCAGGAGACCATTGCCAGCTCCCTCCTACCATAAAATGTGTGGAAGCTGCACGAGGCGGATTGGATCAGACTTTGATGCAGGAAATTGTGCAGAACAAACCGGAAACTGTTTCCCTGCTGAAGGTTCAATACAGAATGAATGATGAGATCATGCATTTCTCTTCGGAATGGTTCTATCAAGGGGAATTGAAATCCGCTCCCGAAGTAAAATACCGTGGGATTCTGGATTACGACACTCCTATAGAATGGGTGAATACGGAAGGAATGAACTGCAATGAAGAATTTGTAGGTGAAAGTTTCGGCCGTATCAATAAAGCCGAGGCGGCACTTTCCATTTCCCAACTGACCCATTACATTAATAAAATAGGAAAAGAACGTTTTTTGGAAGAACGGATTGATGTAGGACTGATTTCTCCTTATAAAGCACAAGTACAATATCTCCGCCAACTGATAAAACGGGATGCATTTTTCAAGCCTTACCGACACCTCATCACCATCAATACGGTAGACGGTTTCCAAGGACAGGAACGGGATGTGATCTTAATCAGTCTGGTACGTGCCAATGAAGACGGACAAATCGGTTTTTTGAATGATTTGCGAAGAATGAATGTCGCTATTACACGTGCACGTATGAAACTTATTATATTAGGAGATGCCTCTACGCTGACAAAACACCCGTTTTATAAGAAATTATACGAATATATCCTAGCACTGCAAGAATAAGAAAAAGGAGGACAGAACTCTAATAACACTGTTTTCCAGATTGTCATTAGTTTTGCTCTCCTTAAAGATTTTTTTATTAAAGCACATTCTTCATTCCTCTTTCTGATCCTCCCGTTATCGAAATAAACAATATTCAGAATCACAAAAGGACAGAAGATCTCAGTTGTGGTATAATTTCAAATAATTATTAAGACAATTTACTCATAAACTTCTCCTTGTCCACAATATAACGTACATGTGTACCTTCCCCAATCACACCCTTGCTATCTTGTGCCCGCACTTCAAAAGTAAGTTTTCTGCCTTCTACCTCTTTTAATACGGCAGTAGCCGAAACCGTATCTCCCACAGCCGAGGGCTTGATATGAGTAGTGTTCATCATGGCTCCTACTGTAGTAGAACCTTCGGGCAAACCGCCTGCCACCGCATTCATGGCAGCATTTTCCATCAACGCTACCATAGCGGGAGTAGCAAACACATTCAAATCGCCACTACCCATAGTGGCAGCTACATTTTCTTTTGAAACGACAACAGTCGAAGTATAAGTTAATCCTGTTTCCATCATGCTATTTTTTATTCTAAATGCAAATGTAACTGAATATCATATATCATACAAATCTATTTTTCCATATTCATCTTTTACCCTCTCATCAAAATCACAAAAATATGTATAACAGAAATACAAATTCCACACTCCAACTGCCTGCCACAAAAGTCATAATATTTGAGAACAAAAAAGCTGTCTGGCCCTAGTAAACAACCACCTGATTACCTAGCATAAGTCTATGGGATAATAAAATTATAACCAAGTACCGTCCTTATCTACCTTTGCTTTAAACTCTTTACCTGTCTGTTTGTTTTCCAAATCAAGTATATACCATTCATTATCAGGTGTCACTACATAATCAGCATCATCTATCACATAGTCTGAATATTTTTCCATAACCGATTTTTTTACCGCTTCCGGTAAATTTGCCACCTGTACATCCCAGCTTGTTCCCATCCATTCGTTCCGCTCATTGAAATAAACCTCTTTCTCTTTGTTTTCATCTAAAATAGTAACTTCCTGCAAACCTTTCTCACGTTCTATTTCCACAATTGTCGCATTAGGATATTTCTGCTTGACAATAGCTATAATGCCATTTGCATCAGGCTGCGGCAAATAATCATCATAATCTTCTTCGTATCCGGTATCTACAACAGTTTTTACCAATATGCCTGTAGACGAATAAAACAAATCCAGCTCAGACTCTCCTTTTTCTACCTCAATGACATAAAGAGTTTCCATTCCCTCACGAGTCAACTTATCCACATCATCCACCCGCCAATCAGCATATTTGCTTGCTTTATGGGCAGTAAGTATAGGTTCGGGAAGATTTTCATAACGAACATCTGTTTCTGTCATATACCAGGCAGCCGATAACGGATTGAACCATGCAGAATGCTCCCCACCATCCCAATTAAAATCTACTACAGCATAATCACCTTTCAGCTCCCATTCCACGTCTTTAGCTTGCGGATATTTTGCATTAAATGCAGCCTGTACTTCTTTTGAAACCAAATGTGTGTTTTCAGGAACATCGCTATTGTCATCATCACTACAACCACTAAAAGTTAGTGCAGCAGAAGCTGCAAAAAATAAAAATAACATCCAATTCTTTTTCATAATCACATTGTTTTATAGTATCTTTTTGATGCAAAATTCTTATAGGATTCTGAAAAGAAACTGAAATCATAAAAAAAGTTCAAAAGACATTCGTCAAACAGCAAATAACAGAAAAGCCATACCTAATAGCCCACTTGCACTGAAATGACCTTGAAGCCCCCGATATCTACTTTTAAATTCTTATAAAAGAAGAACTAATAAAGACAAAACAAAATCTCTTCCGAGGTTTTTATTACCTTTGCAATCCTATTTGAACAGAAACGAAAAAAATATGATAGTTTGTATTGCCGAAAAACCTTCCGTAGCCCGTGACATAGCGGATGTACTGGGAGCAAAAAACAAAAAAGACGGATATATAGAAGGAAACGGATATCAGGTTACCTGGACATTCGGACACCTCTGTACTTTGAAGGAGCCTCATGAATACACTCCCTCATGGAAAGCATGGAGCCTGTCCAGCCTTCCCATGATCCCACCTCGTTTCGGCATTAAGCTGATCAGCGATCCGGGCATTGAAAAACAATTTCGCATTATAGAAGGACTGATGCAAAATGCCGATGAAATTATAAATTGCGGTGATGCCGGCCAAGAAGGAGAACTTATTCAACGATGGGTCATGCAGAAAGCAGGAGCACACTGCCCGGTGAAACGTCTATGGATTTCATCCTTGACTGAAGAAGCCATACGCGAAGGATTCAACAAACTAAAAGACCAAAAAGAATTCCAACCTTTATACGAAGCCGGATTAAGCCGTGCTATCGGCGATTGGGTATTGGGTATGAACGCCACCCGGCTCTATACCTTGAAATACGGACAAAACAGACAAATACTATCTATAGGACGGGTGCAGACTCCGACTCTGGCACTGATAGTAAAGCGTCAGCAAGAAATAGAAAACTTCACTCCGCAACAATATTGGGTGCTGGCTACTTTATACCGGGAAACCACATTCTCTGCCATCATCCGCAAAAGCGATGAGGAATTAGCTCAGGAAGAAAGCGACGCCAAAGAGAATCCCAAGAAAGCCAAAAAGGCTGAAGAGAACAGGGGAATTCCTCCCATCATTGATCTTGCTACCGGACAGGCACTCATGGAGCGTGTCAAAAATGTTCCTTTTACTGTGACAGAAGTAGCAAAAAAACAAGGAACAGAAGCCCCCCCCCGTCTTTTCGATCTGACTTCCCTGCAGGTGGAATGTAATAAAAAATTTGCTTATTCAGCCGATGAAACTCTAAAACTTATCCAGTCATTGTATGAAAAGAAAGTGACTACTTACCCTCGTGTAGATACTACTTTCTTAAGCGATGATATCTATCCCAAATGTCCCAATATATTGGCGGGACTAACTCCATACACAGCATTTACCGCCCCGTTGGCAGGACAAAAGCTCATCAAGTCCAAAAAAGTATTTGACAATTCAAAAGTAACGGATCACCATGCCATTATTCCTACGGGACAACCTCCTGTAAATCTGACAGAAATGGAGAAACGGGTATTTGATCTGGTAGCGCGCCGCTTTATTGCCGTATTCTATCCCGACTGTAAGTTTGCCACTACTACCGTAATAGGCGAAGCTGACAGTATAGAGTTCAAAGCCACAGGAAAACAGATTCTAGATCCCGGATGGCGCGTTATCTTTGCCAAACCACAAACCAATCTGCCTGAAGGTATGACCGATCCTGACGCAGAAGCCCGTGAAAGTGACGAAGAACACTCCTTACCCGCTTTTGTGAAAGGAGAAAGCGGGCCACATCTGCCCAAACTAGACGAGAAGTGGACACAGCCCCCACGGCCATATACAGAAGCAACTTTACTGCGCGCTATGGAAACTGCCGGTAAGCTGGTAGATAATGACGAGCTACGCGATGCATTAAAAGAAAATGGAATAGGACGTCCGTCTACACGCGCAGCCATTATTGAAACCCTGTTCAAACGCCATTATATCCGTAAAGAACGCAAAAATTTGATTGCAACCCCTACCGGAATAGAACTGGTGGGACTAATCCGCGAAGAACTGTTGAAATCTGCCGAATTAACGGGTATATGGGAAAAGAAACTACGTGAAATAGAAAAGAAAAGCTATGATGCAACGACTTTTCTAAATGAATTAAAGCAGATGGTGAGTGAAATAGTACACAGCGTTTTAAGTGATAATACAAACCGCCGTGTCACCGCAATAGAGGAAACAGCGACAAAAGCTGCAACACCCTCTACGGCCAAACAGCCTAAAAAAAAGACCGGCACCCCACGAAAAAACACTTCTTCAGCCACGTCCGCTCCCGCTATCCCATCCGATAACGAATTGGTGGGAAAAACCTGCCCGCTATGTGGCAAAGGAACGATTATAAAAGGAAAAACCGCGTATGGCTGTTCAGAATGGAAAAACGGGTGTACCTACAGGAAGTCGTTCTGATAACCACACTTTCCTTGTACAAGGCCAACAAAATTTGTATATTATAGAATTCAAGCAAGTCTGTACCCGGAGAAGCATTGCGTCAGTCTATGAAAAGCAATATGCACAATCTTCCCGAACAAATTTATGGCTCCTTTTAGCATACAAAAGAAAGTTCTTCGGGCAAATAACCGCTTCGGATACGCCACTCCTGCGGATAGAGGTTATTAGCCCGATTACCAATGTTCTTGGCAAATCCCAATGGAATATTTTTATAAGTTAAAAGTATATAGCCACGCGGAACAGAAGCATCCAATGTGATCGCTTCTTTACGCAAATAAGCAATAGCTTGTTCATAGGTCAATTCAAAACAAGAGAAACCATCATGATTCAGCTGTGTGCTCATTGCCAACGAATGATCCGGTATCACGTCTTTTCCTTTCAACTCGCCTATAGTAACGCCCGCATGAACAACTTTTAATTCCTGTCGGAACAGGTCATATTCCGAAAGATGAACATTGGGGAATGCTATCACCTTCGTACCTCTTACCTCAAACCGGAAATCCTCTGCCTGCTTTAACCAACTTTTTACTTCTTTGGGAAAAGGAGCAACCTGAGACAAATTCCCTTTTTCTCCTTTCCTCTTCTTTTTCGTTATTTTCTCCTTGTCATCCCGACAGCAAATGCAAGGAACAGCATGAGAAATGGCGGCACTCTTCCTCAATACAGCCAAGAAAAATCCTTCTCCTTTTACTCTATGAGGCAAAAAACGATAAACAGGAAAATTCTGTCCCGCCAAATTTCCGATTATCCCCCATTCCGATACCACTGGCACTTTCAGTATCTCCGCACCCAATTCATCAGCAATCCAAGCCACATTTTTCTCATCTTCTTCCCTATTATAAGTGCAGGTACTATAAATCAGCAGGCCACCGGGTTTCAAAGCCGGCCATATATCCGCTAAAATCCTACGCTGACGTTGCCAACAAACCTGCACATTGTCCGTACTCCATTCCTCTACAGCCACAGGATCTTTACGGAACATCCCCTCACCGGAACAAGGCACATCCGCCAAGACAACATCAAACACCTCTGTCAAAGAAGTGAAATCGGCCGGATCGTTGTTCGTCACCACAACTTCTACATTTCCCCACTTTATCAAATTTTCAGCCAATACCTGAGAACGGTTACGCATCACCTCATTAGCCACCAACAAACTACCTACGGGAAGAACTGAACGCACATGAGTAGACTTGCCACCGGGAGCAGCACATAAATCGAGCATCACCACAGGCCCGGTAATATAAGTGCGTAATACCTGTTCCACAAACATGGAAGACGCTTCTTGCACATAATAGCAACCAGCATGAAACAACGGATCGAATGTAAAAGTCGGTCGTTGCGATAAATAGACCCCTGCGGATGCCCAAAGTACCGGTTCTCCTGTAACTTCCCCACTCCACTTCGTACGATTGACACGGATACTGACAGGAGGCTCTGTCTGTAAAGCAGCTTCCAACGCACGATAAGTTTCTTCCCCCATCCATTCCAGGGTTCTTGCTTCAAATTCTGATGGTAATTTCATATTTCTTCCTTTTTTTTCCACAAAGTTACTACAAAAAAGTGGAATACGGAAGAATGAAGTAATAGAATTGATTTA
>ENA-ORSQ01001815-ORSQ01001815.1-human-gut-metagenome-genome-assembly--contig:-NODE-1815-length-10480-cov-6.723933_pt1 | contig 10480 bp, 9 predicted proteins | sample MGYA00241900_ERZ509164 | MGnify/ENA primary metagenome ERZ509164 (study PRJEB26280, sample SAMEA2338807) | human gut metagenome | biome: human gut; feature: human-associated habitat; material: faeces...
GTCCACGATGGATTCCAGCAGGCTGAGATCGCAGCCACGCTTGGCGGCGAGTTTGAGATCCTTTTTGAAGCGATTGGAAAGAACGACCTCAAGCATTGGACAATACCTCGTTCATAGCATCGTGAAAGGATGCGTAACGGGGGTAATTTTCGGGGTGTGTCTTCATGGCGGAGTATTCGTTCAAGGCAGCTGCGGTCTCCGCATTGGGAATTTCCCGCGAGACAGGGAACGGCAGGCCCTGAACGCGGACTGCCTGCTTCAGAAAGATGGTGACTGCGGTGGAGAGATCCATGCCAAGATCGGAAAAAAGCTCCTGACTGGAACGCTTGAGATCTGCATCCAGACTGATGTTGGTGCTTACTTTAGCCATAACGAAAACCTCCTTCAGAACTATTCTATGCTTAGAATAACATGATATGCGCATGATGTCAACATGATGCGCACATAAAATAGGAAAATCTCTTTTTGCAATCCTTGTTTTGCGTGCGAAAGTCCGCAGGTTTTTTGTGCAGCGGAGTGCGGTAGACTGGAAGGGCGAAAGGAGGAGACGCGAATGCGTGTGAAGATCTTGAAGCGCAGTTTTGCCGGGGCGGAGTTTGCCCCGGACATCCGGGTGCTGAAGGTGGGCGGACAGAGCAGCGCCGGGGTGGAGCGCCTGGAATTTGAGCTGCCGGCAGAATGGAAGGGCCTGAGCGTGACGCTGCATGTGCAGTGGCTGGACGGCACCCTGCCCGCACCGGTGCTGCTGGACGACGAGGACAGCGTGGCGGTGGACAAGACCCTGACGGCCAGCCCCAGCGGGCAGTGGATGCTGCTGGCACTGGGCGCGGACGGCGTGCTCATCATGACCAGCGACCCCCATTGCAGCGAGTACCTGCCCGGCTATTATAACGCTCTGCCGTGGTTCTCCGGCTTCATCGGCGAGAACTCGACCCTCGTTGTGACTCAAGACCGCAGCGCCCTGTGGTGCGATGGCCGCTTCTACGTGCAGGCCGACAAGCAGCTGGCCGGCAGCGAGATCGAGTGCATGCACGCGGGCTCCGCAGGCGTGCCCACCGTGGCCGAGTACCTCGGGAGCCACTTTGCGGACGGCCAGACCCTGCTGCTGGACGGCAGCTGCGTGCCCGCCACGATTGCCAAGGAGTACATCGACGCATTGGCCAAGAAGGGTGCCTTCCTCAAGAGTCAGGACGTGGCCAGCCCGATCTGGGACGCCACCGGCGAGCGCCCGGCCCTGCCCGACACCCCCTGTGAGCTGCTGACCCCGGCCCAGACCGGCGCGACTGCCGCGGACCGCATCGCCATGGTGCGTGCCGAGCTGCAGAAGGCCGGTGCCACCGCACTGGCCGTGACCGGTCTGGACTGCGTGGGCTGGCTGCTGAACCTGCGCGCCCGCGACCTGCCCTGCACCCCGCTGGCCGTCGCCTACGCGCTGGTCACGATGGACGCCTGCACGCTGTTTATTGCGCCGGGCCGCCTGTCCGACGCTGACACCGCCACGCTGGCCGAGAGCGGCGTGACGCTGCGCGGCTATGAGGAAATTATCGACGCCGTCCACGCCCTGCCCGCCGACGAGGTGTTCCTGGTGGACGAGAAGGCCACCAACTACGCCCTGTACGAGGCCCTGACCGCCCACAAGACCGTGGCCGGTGCCGACCCGATTTTTGCCCTGAAGGGCATCAAGAACGAGACCGAGCTGAAGAACATCCGCGAGTGCCATATCCGCGACGGCGTCGCCGTGGTGCGGTTCCAGATGGATCTGGAAAAGGCGCTGGCCGAGGGTAAGCAGCTGACCGAGATCGACATCGACACGATGCTGCAGAAGCGCCGCGCCGAGATGCCCGGCTACTTTGAGGACAGCTTCTCCACGATTGCGGCCTACGGCACCAACGCCGCCATGATGCACTACCACGCCGAGGGCGACGTGAACAGCGTCATCGAGCCGCGCGGCTTCCTGCTGGTGGACAACGGCGGCCAGTACGACTGCGGCACCACCGACATCACCCGCACCTACCCCGTCGGCCCGCTGACCGACAACGAGCGCCGCTATTACACCTGGGTGCTGCAGAGCCACATCGACATGGCCCGCGCGGTGTTCCTGGACTACTGCACCGGCTTTGCGCTGGATACCTTTGCCCGCGGCCCGGTCTGGGCGCACAAGGTCAACTACCGCTGCGGCACCGGCCACGGCGTCGGCTTTATCTCCGGCGTGCACGAGGGCCCGCAGAGCCTGCGCCCGAACAACCCCGTGATTTTTAAGCCCGGTATGACCATCACCGACGAGCCGGGTATCTACGAGACCGACGAGGTCGGTATCCGCATTGAGAACGAGCTGGAGTGCTGCCACAAGGCCGACAACCAGTACGGCACCTTCCTCGCCTTCCGTCCGCTGACCTTCGTGCCCATCGCCACCTCGCCCGTGGTGCCCGGCGTGCTGAACAAGGACGAGATCGCATGGCTGAACGCCTACCATCGGGAGGTCTTCACCAAGCTCGCTCCCCGCCTGACCGAGGAAGAGCGCGATTGGCTGGCCAAGAAGTGCGCAGCCATTGGGGACTAAACCTCTCAGTCTCGCTGCGCTCGCCAGCTCCCCTAATGAGGGGAGCCCTTGGCAAAGGCGTGAAGTTTGTGCGCTGAGATAAGCAGATGCAAAAAAGCGAGAGACTGTTGCAGTCTCCCGCTTTTGCTTATTTCTCCGATTGATGTTCTTTCCAGTAAGCCTTTGCTTCGTCGATGGCCTTTTTGAAGGGGCCGGAGGGATAGGTGCTCTCGGCGATGTCCACAAGGAACTTGTAGAGCTGGGGCCGCACCTCCTCGTATATCCCAAGGCGGGTGTAGAGGTCTTTGTAGTAGCGGAACACTTGTAATTTGTTCTGCACGATGGTGGCTGCGTTGATCTGGGTGTGGCAGATGCTCTGGGGGTTCTGGACGTAGTAATAACCGGGTTTGTCGATGGCGACGAACCGCTCGGCGTACTGGATGTACCGCAGGTTGAACACGAGGTCCTCGGCCCAGCGCATCTCGCTGACGAACTGGATGTCGTTGCCGGTCAGGATATCGCGGCGGTAGAGCTTGTTCCAAAGCACGCTGTAAAAATAGGAGGCGGGCTTGTCCATCAGGCGGAGGGCGAAGGTATCCTTGTCGTAGACCCCGGCGGGCAGGAAGCCATACTCCCGCACCTCCGGCGGGCGGGCAACGCTCATGACGCCCAGTTCGTCTTGGATCTTATCCAGCACCTGTTCCGGCTTGGAGGCTCCTGCCGGGATGACCATCTTGTAGGGGGCGATGACGAAATCGGCTTCGTTCTCCTCGGCAGCGGCCACAAGGCGCTCGGTGAAGTCCGGGTCAAGGTAATCGTCGCTGTCCACGAACTCTACGTATTTGCCGGAAGCAAGCTTCAGGCCGAGGTTGCGGGTGTCCGATACGCCGGAATTGGCCTTGTCCACCAGCAGGATGCGGGGATCCTTTTGGCGAAACTCCTCGCAGACGGGAAGACTCTGATCCTTGGAGCCGTCGTTCAGGATGATGATCTCGATGTTCCGGTAGGTCTGGGCACAGATGCTCCCCACGCACCGGGCCAGATGGTTCTGGGCATTGTAAACGGGCAGAATGATGCTGACGAGAGGCTGATTCATAGAGGAGTCTCCTTTCATCGTTTTTGTTGTAACTATACTCCCCCGCGGCGCAAAATGCAAGCGCCGGGGGCGCTCGCCGAAGGAGGGCTTGGAAAATGATCTTTCATATCGCGATTTGCAGCCCGGACCCGGTGCTGCGGGGGCGGGTGCAGCGGCACTGCCTTGAATATTATGCCCGCCGCGCCGATGCGTGCATCGTGGAGCAGTTGGAAAGCGCTGCCGACTTGCTGCGTCAGGAAGCCGGCGGCACCCGGTACGAGCTGTATCTCATCGAGTTGACGGCTTCCAGCCCGGCGGCGGGCTTACAGGCGGCGGCCCAGCTGCGCCAGCACGGGGTGCGCGCTCCGCTGGCCTTCTTCGCCCGCACCCCGGCCTACGCTTACGAGGCGTTCCGGGTGGACGCGATGCAGTATCTGCAAATTTCCTTCCGGCCCGAACAGCTCACCGCCCTGCTTGACCGCGCCACCGAGCCGGAGTATGGCCCGGTCATCCCGGTCACGACGGCGGCGGGGCTGCGGGCCCTGCCCTTCGCGGACATCGAATATCTGGAGTGCACCCACCACATCGTCCACTTCCACCTTGCCAGCGGCGAGGACGTGGCCTCCCTTTCGCTGCGGGTGCCCTTTTCCGAGGTGGCAAAGCCTCTGCTGGCCGACGAACGCTTTTTGCAGCCCCACCGTTCCTATGTGGTGAACCTCGCCGCCGCGTCCCAGCTCTCCGCTGGTGAACTGTGGATGCGCAGCGGCGCCCGCGTGCCCATCCCCCGCAGCCGTGAGGCCGCCGTAAGGACTGCGTTCCGGAAGTTTCTGGAACGGTAGAAGGAAACAGAACAGGCCCTGCCGTACAGTTTGAAATGCTGCATGGCGGGGCCTGTTTTAGACGTGCTGTCAAGGGTTTTGAAATGCCCTTATAATTTCAGCTCTCCCCACTCCTGCAGGAACTGGTCGCTGACTTGGCGGAGGGCGGGCTCGTCGGCGGCGCTGGCAGCGTCGGCGATGCCGATGACGTAGAAGCCCGCGTTGTGGGCGGTGCGGGCGGCGTAGAGGGAATCCTCGCAGACGGCGCAGGTACGGGGATCGGTTCCGCCAAGGCGGTGGAGCGCCTCGAAGAAGACGTCCGGGCGGCTCTTGTGGAGCGGGCCCTGCGCCTCGATGTAGAACTCGAAATGATTGTCCAGCCCCAGCCGGGTGAGTACGGCCCTGCACTGGTCGCTCCATGTGTTTGAGCAGATGCACATCCGGGCTCCTTCGGCCTTGAGCCGGACCAGCAGCTCCCGCACGCCGGGCTTGAGCTCTACGCTCTCGTACAGCTCCGCAATGACCGACCGCATCACGCCGAAGTAATCCTCCGGCTTTAGGGGCAGCGCGTACTCCCGGATGAGGTACTGCGCGCCGTCGGCCATCCCCATGCTCAGCAGGGTGGTGCGCAGGTCGGCCTTCGGCTCGCGGCCATACCGGCGCAGCAGCGCCAGCGGGGCGTTCTCCCACACGGCGGTCATGCTGTCGGTCATGGTGCCGTCCATATCAAAGATCCATTGCTTGCAGTTCATGTTGCCATCCTCACAGTCAGATTTTACTAAATTATACCACGCTTTTTGTTCCAAAAACAGAGAGAAATTTTCCCGAAAATATGTTATACTTTGTGCAGATTTGATTCGGAGCACAAAGGAGGCGGTTGGGATGGCGCAGAACGAGACCCCCAAAAAGGCGCTGGTGCTGGCCGGCGGCGGAGCCCGCGGCAGCTATCAGGTGGGCGTCTGGCGGGCATTGACAGAACTGGGCTGGCACCCGCAGATCATCACCGGCACCAGTGTCGGCAGCCTGAACGGCGCAATGTTCGCGCTGGACCTGTACGAGACGGCGCGGGATATGTGGACGAGCATCCGCAGTCAGGACGTGATGGAGCTGCCGGAAGAAACGAATCTGACGGAGCTGCATCAGTTCCTGCGGGACATCGTGCGGGAGGGCGGCATGGACGTCACCCCGCTGGAAGAGATCGTGGAGCGGGTGTTGGACGAAGACGCCCTCCGCGCGTCGCCCATCCGGTTCGGCCTTGTCACCGTGGAAAAGCGGGGCCTGAAACCCCGCGAGCTGCCGCTGGAAGAGATCCCGGAAGGGAAAGTGAAGGACTACCTGCTGGCCTCGGCGGCCTGTTTCCCCGCGCTGCGGGCCAAGCAGATCGATGGAGTGCAGTTCCTCGACGGCGGCTACCGGGACAACATGCCCACGGCGCTGGCACAAAAAATGGGCGCGGAGGAGCTGGTCTGTGTGGATTTGGAGGGAGTGGGCATCACCCTGCCCAACCGCACCGGTCTGCCCACCACCATGGTGCGCAGCTACTGGGAGCTGGGCGATATCCTCCACTTTGACCCCGACACTGCCAAGCGAAACATCGAGCTGGGCTATTACGACACCCTTCGGGCCTTCGGGCGGCTGCGGGGCTGCGCCTACGCCATCGCGAAGAGCGGCGCCTCCGACGCGGACGCAGCTGCGTTCCGGAAACGCTTCGACACGGTGCAGAAGGCCGTCAAGGCGAAGTACCCGGTCACTCTGACGGCAGACCTCGCCCTCCGGCTGGCCAACATGAAAGATGCCGAGACCGCCCCGTTGGAAGCTGCCGCCGAGGACGTGGGGGTGGACCCCGCCCATTACTACACGGTGGAGCAGCTTGGCAGAGCCTTTCTGGAACAATGCGACCGCAGCCGCATCGAGAGTTTTGCGCCCCTGTTTGACGGCAGCGGCAATGCGGCACAGGCCGCGTGGGCGGCGCTGCTGCCCAATACATTCTTACAGGCGCTGGTCTACCGCACCCTGACCGCGCCGGTGGAGGAGGGAGTGGAACCATGAAAGTCTATCAGGGACATTCCGCTTCTCCCGGCCTCGTGCTGGGGCAGGTGAGCCGGGTGGAGCGCCGGACGGAGAGTTTCCGCCCCGGCCCCTTCAGCCCGGAGCGGGAGCAGCGGCTGCTGGACAACGCCGTGAAAACGGCCCAGACCGAACTGGACTCCATGGCGGAGCGCAGCGGCCCTACCGAACAGGCCATCTTTCTGTTCCAGAGCATGATGCTGGAGGACGAGGGCTTCATGAATGAGGTCCGCTTCCAGATCAAGGCGGGCATCGGTGCCGCCGAAGCGATGGATCGCGTGGGCCACCGCTATGCCGACCAGCTGGCCAACATGGAGGACAACGCCTATATGCAGCTGCGCAGCGTGGATATCCTCGACGCGGCCAGCCGGGTGGTGAATATCCTTGCCAACCGGCCCCGCGTCTGGCTGGCGCTGGATCATCCGGTGATCCTCGCGGCGGAGATGCTGATGCCCAGCGACCTGTTCAGCGTCCCGGCGGGGATGATCTTGGGCATCATCACCTCCGAGGGCAACAAGCAGAGCCACGCCGCCATCATCGCGCGGGCCATGCACATCCCCTGCATCGTGCAGGTGGGCAGCGATTTTCTGGACGACTGCGACGGCCGCATCGTCGTCCTCGACGCCGATAACGGCGAGTGCATCCTTGACCCGGATGCCGTCACCCGCCAACAGGCCATGGCCCACATCTGCGAAAAACAATGGGAAAACGAGGAGATGAACCGCATCTGTGCCCTGCCGAACCGCACCAAGGACGGCGAGGCCTTTGAGCTGCTGGCCAACTGCTTCGGGCAGGAGGACATCGAAACGGCCCTCCAAACCGGTGCCAGCGGCGTGGGTCTGCTGCGCAGCGGCTACATGATGCTGCCGGGCCGCCCGGTGGACGAGCAGGAGCAGTATGTGTTCTATCACTCCTGCCTTGCTGCGGCAAAGGGCGGTGTCGTCACGGTCCGCACCTTCGACTTTGGCGCAGACCGCACCATGGCCGATGCGCATCAAGGGCCGGAATCCTCCAAGCTGGGGCTGCGCGGCATCCGCAGCAGTCTGCGCCGCCCCCACCAGTTCGAGACCCAGATCTGTGCGCTGCTCCGCGCGGCGGCGGACGGCCCGCTGCGGGTCATGTTCCCGATGGTGACCAACCTTGAAGATTGGGACGAAGCCATGAAGCGGGTGGAGCACTGCCGCCAGCAATTGCGGGAGCGGGGCGAGCGGTTCAACGAGAAGACCCCCTTCGGCGTCATGTTCAGCGTGCCCTCAGCCTGCCTGACGGCGGAAGAATTCGTGGCTCGCGGGTGCGATTTCTTCGTCATCGAGACCAACGATCTGACCCAGTACACCCACGCCGTTGACCGGGACCTCTCCATTGCAGAGCGCTACTACCGCCCCGCCAGCCATGCGATGAAAAAGCTCATCGCCATGGTCATGGAAGCCGCCGACGGGGGGCAGATCCCCGTGACCATCTGCGGCATGGCCGTCGGCAACCCGGCCAATACGATCCAGTACCTGAAACTCGGCCTCCGCAGCTTCTCCATGAGCCCCCAGAGCCTCATCGGCGTGAAGCGCGCACTGCTGGAAGCAGACAGCCGGGATTGACAGAAAGAATAAACTGTAGCACTATGTACTACTGAAGCATAAAAAAGGGGCTGCTGCACATCGTTTTAGCCGAACGTGCAGCAGCCCCTTTTTGTTTGAAAGAGCGTTATTCCAGATTCCCCGTCAGGGTCATAACGGCGGAGAGGACGGCCAGCGGGGCCGTCTCACAGCGGAGAATGCGGGGGCCGAGGCCGACGGTCTTGGCACCGGCTTTGGCGGCCATCTCGGCCTCCTCGGCGGCAAAACCGCCCTCTGCGCCGGTGATGACGGCGATCTTCCGCTTCCGGCCGTCGGCGGGCTGGAGGTCTGCCAGCAGCTCCCGGAGGGGAGCGCCGCCGCACTCGTAGCAGAAGAGCACGAGGTCGTACCCTTCCAGACTGCGGCAGAGCGCGCCGAAGTTGGGCAGCGGGAGGGCCACATCCGGCAAAACGCCCCGGCCGCACTGCTTGGCGGCTTCAAAGGCGATGCGGTTGTAGCGCTCGTTTTTCTGCTCCTCTTTCTTGGGGGCTGCCACGCAGTAGCGGCTGAAGAAGGGGACAAAATGGGCGCAGCCCAGCTCGACGCCGTGGCGGATGATCTGCTCCAGCTTGTCCTGCTTGGGATAGCCCACAAAGAGGGTGACTTCTACGCTGGGTTCGGCGGCGCTGGGGCAGCCCGGCTCCACGCTGAACTCCACCGTCTCCGGGCCGAAGCCGGTGATGGTGGCGGTGTACTCCACGGCGTTGCCGTCGCAGAGGATGACGGTATCGCCCAGCTTGCCCCGCATCACGCGGGCGAGATGATGGGCGTCGGCACCCCGCAGCGTTGCGGTGCCGTCGGCGATCTCGGTAGTAAAATAACGGTGCGGCATTTTTTGATCCTTTTCAACTGAAGCTCCCCCTCCGGGGGAGCTGGCGAGCGTCAGCGAGACTGAGAGGGAGCTGGCCTTACTTGCATTTTTTGCAGACAATGCACTCCCAGCCGCGCTTTTCCTTAACTTCCTGTACAGTAAGCCCGGCTTTTTCCAGCCCGGCGATGACCTCATCCTTCCGGCTGTCGATGATGCCGCTGGCGATGAAGACGGCATCCTCGGCCATCAGGCCGGGCACGGCGGGGGCCAGCGACAGGATGGCGTTGGCAACGATGTTGGCGGTGATGATATCGTAGGTGCCGCTGGCCTTGTCGGACAAATCGCCCACAAGGACGGTCAGCTTGTCGGCTGTGCCGTTCAGGGCGGCGTTTTCCCCGGCGGTGCGGACGGCCACGGGGTCGATGTCCACGCCCTCGGCGGAGGCAGCGCCCAGCTTGAGCGCTGCGATGGCAAGGATGCCGGAGCCGGTGCCGATGTCCAGCACCCGTTCGCCGCCCTTGACCCGCTCGTCCAGCGCCTCCAAGCAGAGGCTGGTGGTCTCGTGGCCGCCGGTGCCAAAGGCGAGGCCGGGGTCGAGGATGAGCTTGACGCGGTCGGTGTCGTACTCCTGCCAAGAGGGCACCACGGCAAGGCGCTGGCCGATCTCCATCGGGTGATAATACTTGCGCCAGCCGTTCTGCCAGTCCTCCTGTTCCACGCCTTCGGTCTCGACGGTGTAGGCGATGCCCGCCGCCTCCATCCGGGCCGCGATGAGGGCCAGCGTCTCCACGGGGGAAGCGCCCGGCTCCAGATACAGGTGGATGATGACCTGATCGCGGGGCTTGTCCAGCAGTTCCTGCTCGATGAGGTCCACATGCGCGATCTCGGCCACCTGCTGTTCGATGTCGCTGTAGTCTTCGATATAGATGCCGCCTTCGGCAATCATGGTGGCGACGGCTTCGGCGTTGGCGGCGTCGGCCTTGGCCACGGTCAGGCGGATATCAGTCCATTCCATTGATAAAACCTCCTTCGGGATGTTGTACACGGTTCGGGAATACCTATATAGTAACATAGACGCCGCCACGGCGCAAGAAGCGCGCGGCAGAGGCGGCAGAACATAGAAAATTCACAAATAGGAAAATTCTTTTCAGAGCGAAAACTTGTATCCCATCAAAAACCCCAAAAACTTTTGACTAAAAAATGCAAAATCAAGGATTTTTGTATCAATTGTGGAGAAAAGGGCGGAAACCCCCTTTCCTTTTTTCTTAACATGTGTTAAGATATTGTTACGCAATTATGGACGGTCTGCAACCAGAGGCCGCCATAACAACAACATTCTTTAAGGAGGAATGTGTCTTATGATGAAGTATCTCCAGAAACTTGGCAAGGCACTGATGCTTCCCGTCGCGGTCCTGCCGATCTGCGGCATCCTGATGGGTCTTGGCTATGCCTTTGCTCCGGGCGTTATGGGTGTGCCCGGTGCAGCAACTTCCGGCGCGGCTTATACCGTTGGCTTCCTGCTGGTCAAGGCAGGCGGCGCTCTGATCGATAACATGGCAT
>ENA-ORSQ01001818-ORSQ01001818.1-human-gut-metagenome-genome-assembly--contig:-NODE-1818-length-10471-cov-7.602919_pt1 | contig 10471 bp, 12 predicted proteins | sample MGYA00241900_ERZ509164 | MGnify/ENA primary metagenome ERZ509164 (study PRJEB26280, sample SAMEA2338807) | human gut metagenome | biome: human gut; feature: human-associated habitat; material: faeces...
CCACCCCCGTCCGCCGCATCGGCGTGCAGGACAAGTTCGGCTGCTCCGGCCCTGCGTGGGATCTGCTGAAGCTGTACGGTCTCGATGCAGCCACCATCTGCAAGACCGTCCACGAGATGCTGTAACTTCTGAATACGAAAAAGAGGCTGTTGCACAACTCCTTCCGTCATCGCTGACGCGATGCCGGAGGAAATTCTTTGCAACAGCCTCTTTTTTTGTCAGGTCCGGGTGAAGGGCTCCATGCCGTGCTCCTCCGGCGCGTAATATTCCATCAGAGCCAAGTAGTTCTCGCCCTCGTGGCAGTAGGCGGCGCGGAGGACGCTGTCCAGCTCGCCCCGCATGGAGACGAGCTTCACGATGTACTGGGCCACTACCTTGACGATGTCGGTCTCGATGTCGTAGCACAGGCCGACCGCCAGCACCGGGATGATGATCTGCTGGGCCATCAGCGGCACGTTCTGGCCGAACCGCTCCAAAATGGGGCGGCTCATCTTGGACGCCGCGAAGACGCAGGTGGTGATCCGCCAGAAGTCAAACTGGTGCATATTGGACAGGCTCTCCAGCCGGGTGATGATCTCCTCGTCCGAGAGGATCTTCCCGGCCAGCACCTCGTCCTCGGTGCGGATAAAGGCGCACTGCACCATGTCCATCAGGGCGGCTTCGTATTTCTCGTGGAAGTTCTCTTTGGTGCCGCAGAACTTCTCCACCGCTGCGATGACGGCGCTGGTGTCCTCGGCGGTGGCAAGCTCACTGATCTGGAGCGGCACCGGCCCGTAGGACGCGCCCAGCGCGTCAAGGTCGGCCAGCTCGTCCTTGTTTTTAGAAGCAGGCAGGAAGCGGTCGTTGCCGTTGCGGTAATAGCCCCAGTCGGCGGGGAGGACGCGGGGCACGAGATCGCCGCTGGAGATCAGGTTGAAGATGTTGCTTTCGGCCCACGTCGTGCGCAGGGAGCCGTCAGCAGCGTGGTTGTTGTCGAAGTCCTGCTGCAAGTCGGGCTGGTCGGCGGCGGTCAGCGCAGCCGGGGTGGCGAAAGTGTAGACAAAACAGTTCTCCTTCTGGAGCAGCGGCAGAGTCCGGAGCGCTTTGGCGGCGGTCATGTTGGCCACAATGGCACCGCGGCTGTACCCGCCGACCCAGAGTTTGACTTCGCCCGGCTCCCCCTCCGCCTCGATCTTGGCGAGGTAGGCTTTCAGGGAGGCGTACACCGCCGCCACGGGGGTGGTGAAGCCGTAGTGGGCGTTGGTGGCGCCGGTGTGCAGGTTGCTGGTCCACTCGCCGCCGTAGCCGCCGCCCCGCAGCATCAGCGCCACGAGGGTGCGCTTCTGGCCGTTGTAGTCGAAGCTCTTGCGGGCCAGCGAGTAGCCGACGAAATCCCCCGCCTTGCCGGTGTCGATGTCGTAGTTGTAATAGACCACATCCCCAAAGCCCAGCAGTTCGTAGGAGGTGGCAAGATTCAGCTCCCGGCCTGCCTCGCCGTTGACCCAGTAGCGGTAGGCGCTGACGGCGGAGTTGAAGGCCGCCATGACCATACCCAGCGTCACCAAGGCGAGTTTGTGGTCATACTCGGTGGCGGGGTGGTCGAAGAAGCTCTCCGAATAATAGAAATCGTGGCTGACGTCCACATTGCTCAGGATGCTGAGGAACGGCAGGGTGTAGTTCCCGTCCGGAACGGCGCGGCCCACCGGCTGCGCCGCTGCGCGGGCAGTCAGCTGCGGCCAGAGCGTCCCGCACGCCGCCGAAAGCCCCAGTGCTTTGCAAAAATCCCGTCGTTTCATGGTCGTTCCCTCCTTGTTGCACCCTTAGTATACCGTATCTCCGGGTGGGATACAATCCGCAAAAAGAAAAAAGCCGATGTTGTAAACACCGGCTCATTATGTTATGATAAAGCTCAGTCGAGGTTCTGACAATACTCGACAATGTGGTGGAACATCTGCTCCACAGCCGGTGCCATCGCGGTGGGGCGCTGGACAGCCAAGCCGACCACGCGGTCTTCCTCCGGCTGGATGGGGTAGATCTTGACGGCGGCGGTACACTTGCGCAGCAGCATCCGGGGCATGATGGAGATGCCGAGGCCGGCCTCCACCATGGCGATGTTGGACTGGTCGTCGATGACGTGGCAGCGGCGCTCGGTGGCGATGGAGTATTTCTTGAGGAACTGGCGCATCTCGGCGTCGGTGGCGTCCCACTGGACGACAAAGTTCTGGCCGTTCATCAGCTCCGGTGTCATCACACCGCGGGGCGGTTCGGGCCAGTCCATCGGGGTGATGCAGAGCAGAGGCTCGCGGAACAGCTCGGTCAAGGTGAATTCATCCCGGCAGTTGTTGGACAGGAAGGCCATATCCACCTGCCCCGTGCGCAGCCACTCCTTCACGTCGTCGTAAGTACCCTGATAGACCTCGATCTCGATCTGGGGGAACTGGGCGGAAAAGCCCTTGAGGATATCCGGCAGCAGCCCGGCACAGACGGAGTTGAACACGCCCAGCTTGACCTTGCCCTTCTCCAGACCGTTCAGCCGCGCGATGCTCTGCTGCAGCGCCTCGTCGCTGTTCAGGACGGCGCGGATGGACGGGTAGATGGACGAGCCGTAGCTGGTCATGGTGACGCCGTTTTTGCCGCGGTTGAATAAGGTGAAGCCGAGTTCTGCCTCCATCACCGCAATGGCGTGGCTGATGGCGGACGGGGTCAGATGCAGCTGCTGGGCGGCCTTGTTGAAACTGCCCTGCCGCGCAACTGCGTCAAAAATTTCATAGGAAAACAGCGTCATATCCCATGCCTCCTTCCGTTTTCTCGTTCGGAGACGCTTCATTCTCTGTGAATCTTTTTCATCTTTCGTTTGAGATAGTTCAATTATCTTCTTGATTTTACTATTCTGCGCCCATTCTGTCAAGCGTTTTCGGCCTGATTTCGGGGCAGTAGGAGGGATTTTGAATGGAAACACTTCCAGTACAAAAACGACAGGGCCTGAGCGGGACCACGCTCAAGCTCATTGCCTGCATCACCATGCTCATCGACCACATCGGGGCTTCCTGCCTTGAAGCAGGGCTTCTGGTGCCGCTGATCGCGTCCGGTACGTTTTCGACCGATCCCGCTGCGGCATCGCTGCTCCAGCTGGACCGTGTCCTGCGCTACATCGGGCGGCTGGCTTTCCCCATCTTCTGCTTCCTGCTGGTGGAGGGCTTCCTCCACACCCACGATGTGAAGCGTTATGTGGAGCGGCTGTTCCTGTTTGGACTTCTCAGCGAGGTCCCCTTTGACATGGCCTTTTTCCGGACGCCCTTCCACTGGGGTAACCAGAATGTCTATTGGACGCTGGCGCTGGGCGTGCTGGCCATGGCGCTGATGCAGAAATTTCAGGACGCCGAGGGGAACATTGCGTGGAAGGGCCGCCTTGCTGCGCTGGGCTGCGCCGTCCTTGCCCAGCTTCTGCAAACGGACTACGGAGCCATCGGCGTGGCGCTCATCGTGGCGCTCTACCTGACCCGGAACAACCGGAAGTACCAGTGCATTATCGGCGCGGTGATGATGCTGTTTGAGCTGACCGCCCCGCTGGCCTTTGTGCTCATCTGGTTCTATAACGGCCAGCGGGGCCGCTGCCCCCAGTGGGTCAAGTGGGCGTTTTATGGGTTCTACCCCGTCCATCTGAGCATTCTGGCGGTGGTGACGAATTGGGTGCTATAAATGGAAAAAGCCCGGTGATTTCAAAGAATCATCGAGCTTTTTCTTGGCGGAGTAGGAGGGATTTGAACCCTCGCGCCGTTGTTTAGACGACCTACGCCCTTAGCAGGGGCGCCTCTTCGGCCTCTTGAGTACTACTCCAGAGCAAAGTGTGTTACACTTATTCAATAAAAAATGGCGGAGAGAGTGGGATTCGAACCCACGGTACGTTGCCGTACGGCAGTTTTCAAGACTGCTTCCTTAAACCACTCGGACATCTCTCCTCGTGGGCACTCGCACACGCCGTACCGAATGCCTATTTAATTTACCAGATTTCCGGCGTGCTGTCAACCCTAAATTGAAAATTTCTCCATGGGACGAGGGGCTTTTTGTGAGGCGACAACTTTTTTTCGAAGAAAAACGAAAATTTCTCTTTACTTGTACATCTTTTTGTTGTATAATAAAAACACCAAGAAACCAACCCAACGGACGAAAGCAGAGGAGTGTTGAACGATGTCGTTTCCGGAACTGTTACGGCAATGCCGCAAGCAAAAGCATATGAGTCAGGCGGAACTTGCATCCCTTTTGGGCGTTACCCAGCAGGCAGTGGGCAAGTGGGAGAGCGGAAAAAGCTCGCCGGACCCCACCACAGTGGCGAAGCTGGCCGAGATCCTTGACACCACTGCAGATTATCTGCTGGGCCTGTTCGACCCGGCCGACGAGGGCCAGACCGAAGAGCGCTTCTTCGGCAGCTATGTGTACAGCCTGATCCCCGTTATCGGCACGGTGAAGGCCGGCTACGGCGCACTGGCCTTTGAAGAGGATTACGGCAGGGAGTATGCCCGCGTCAAGGATCCATCCAACTACTTTTACCTCGTGGTGCGCGGCGACAGCATGGAGCCCCGCATCCACGACGGCGATCTGGCGCTGGTGCACAAGCAGGATACGCTGGAAAACGGCGATCTGGGCGTGCTGATCTACGGCGACGAGGGGGAGGGCACCCTCAAGCGGTATTTGCAGCGGGGCAACTGCGTCGTGCTGCAGCCCTTCAACCCCACCTATAAGGAAATGGTCATCAAGGGTGAGGACCTGAACAATCTTCACATTGCGGGCCGTGTGGTCGAGACAAAGGCCAAGTGGTAAACGATCAGACTGCTGTATAACTCCCTCAGTCACGGCTTTGCCGTGCCAGCTCCCTCTCGGAGGGAGCCTTGGCGTAACGGCAAGCTGTGAAAGCCTCCCTCATTGAGGGAGGTGGCATCGCGTCAGCGATGCCGGAAGGAGTTTTGCAACAGCCTCTTTGTTTAATATTCGATTCCCTGCCGCGCGGCGATCCCCTTTTGGTAGGGGTGGCGGTGGCACTTCATCTCGGTGCTGTAGTCGGCGGCGTCCAGCATCCACCGCGGTGCCGCGTGGGCGGTGAGGACGCATTCCTGCGCGGCCGGGCGGCGGAGCACCGCCTCCTGCAGCAGGTCTTTGTCTACCATGTCCAGTTCCCACGCGGAGCCCGCTTCGTCCAGAATCAGCAGGTCGGCGGGCTGGGCCATGGCGGCGCGCAGGTTCTCGTTCTGCAATTGGCGGGTGGCAGCCTTTTCGGCGTCATTCATCCGGAACACGAACTTCTGCCCGGCCTTGCCGCGGTAAATTTTCGCGCCCAGCTGCTCCAGCAGCGGGACCTCGCCGCTTTTGCCGCCCTTCAAAAACTGCACGATGACGACGGTCTTCCCGCTGCCCAGCGCACGCAGGGCAAGACCCATGGCGGCGGTGGTCTTCCCTTTTCCGTCGCCCCAATAAAGATGTAGCAGCCCTTGTTCCATCAGGCATTTTCCTCCGCATACTGGACCGTTTTCACGACGTGCAGGACCCGCTGCGTCTTCCAGTCACAGGCATCCAGCACATAGCCCCCCGCGTTGGGGCCGCACCACTCATGGAAGGTCTTGTGCGGCACGGCGAAGCGCTCCATGGCCGCCATCTGGGTGCCGCCGTGGGCCACGATGACAAGCTGTTCCTCACCATTTTCCATCGCTTCATCCACCAGTTCCGCAAATGTTGTGCAGACGCGGCGGCAAAAATCGCTCTTGCGCTCGCCGTCCGGGTGGGCGCTTGTTTCGTTTTCGGCCACCCACGCCAGATACTCCGGGTCCTGCTCCACATGGACGAATTTCTGCCCCTCGAAGCGGCCGAAGTTCATCTCCTTCAGCCCCTCCACCGGCACGAGCTTCGCTTCCGGGAAGAGGATCTTCGCCGTCTGGGAAGTGCGCTGCAGCGGGGTCACATAGACGATTTCCGGGGAAAAATCGGCCCGCCGCAGCTTCGCGGCGCTCTCCACCGAAAGCGGGATGTCCCGCTGGCCCTGATAGCGTTTCTGGACGTTGTATTCGGTTCTGCCATGACGCAGCAGATAGATCAGCATGGTGCGTTCTCCTTTTTTCGCGTTTTTCCGCACCATTATAGACTATTTGCGCTAAAATCGCAAGGCTGCATAGAGTGGAGATGCGGCCTTGCATGAAGATTTTCCGCAAAAAAGCACCCGCCGCAGGATACGGCAGGTGCTCCGAAAAATCAAATGCTTATTCGTACAGCGGGAAAGCCTTGGTCAGCGCCAGCACGCGGGCGGCGATGTCGTCGCGCTTCTCGTCGTAGTGCCAGATGCAGTCGGCGATGCAGTCCGCGATGATCTTCATCTCGGCGGGGCCCATGCCGCGGGTGGTCACCGCCGGGGTGCCCAGACGGACGCCGGAGGTCACGAAAGGGCTGCGGGTCTCGCCGGGGACGGTGTTCTTGTTGGCGGTGATGTGCACGCTGTCGAGGCGGGCTTCCAGCTCCTTGCCGGTGCACTCCTCGTCCCGCAGGTCGATGAGCATCAGGTGGTTGTCCGTGCCGCCGGACACCAGCTTGACGCCGCGGGCCTGAAGCTCAGCGGCCATGGCCTGTGCATTCTCGACGATCCTGCGTGCATATTCCTTGAACTCTGGCTTCAGTGCCTCACCGAAGCAGACGGCCTTTGCCGCGATGACGTGCTCCAGCGGGCCGCCCTGCGTGCCGGGGAAGACGGCGGAGTTGATCCGCTTGGCCAGCACGGCATTGTTGGTCAGGATCAGGCCGCCGCGGGGGCCCCGCAGGGTCTTGTGGGTGGTGGTGGTCACCACATCGGCGTAGGGCACCGGGCTCTGGTGATACCCGCCCGCCACGAGGCCCGCAATGTGGGCCATATCCACCATCAGGTAGGCCCCGTAGCCGTGGGCGATCTCCGCGATCTTCTCAAAGTCGATGGCGCGGGGGTAAGCCGATGCACCGGCCACGATGAGCTTGGGGCGCACCTTCTTGACCTGCTTTTCCAGCTCCGCATAGTCGATGACGCCGTCCGCATTGACGCCGTAGGAAACGAAGTGGTAGTTTTTGCCGGACATGTTCACCGGCGAGCCGTGGGTCAGGTGGCCGCCCTGCGACAGGTCCATCCCCATAACGGTATCGCCCAGATCCAGCAGGGCGAAGTAAACGGCGAGGTTTGCCTGTGCGCCGGAGTGCGGCTGAACGTTGGCGTACTTCGCGCCAAACAGCTTGCATGCACGCTGGATCGCAATATTTTCCACTTCATCCACGTAGGCACAGCCGCCGTAATAGCGCTTGCCCGGCAGACCCTCGGCGTACTTGTTGGTCAGCACACTGCCCATGGCGGCCATGACGGCGGGCGAGACGATGTTCTCGCTGGCGATCAGCTCGATGTTCTCCCGCTGGCGGGTCAGCTCCCGGTTCATGGCGGCGGCCAGCTCCGGATCTGCTTCCTTGACCAGACCGATGGTGTCCATCATGTTTTCGTACATAGTTTACTACCCCTCTCTTGACATTCTATCGCGGCAGCGGCGGCTCCTCAGCGAGCCGGGCTCCTACTTGTTACTATACCAAATCGGCCCAAAACCTGCAACCGCATTTTCGCCGAAACCCTTGCATTTTTCCACCGCAGCGTTTATTATATTTGTATATTTTTGCCGGATGGTTTTGTACAACTTTTCGCCGTCCGCCATGGGGAGGGAAAAGCCGATGGACACCGCCGCAGAAAAGGCGGCGCAGCGCAAAGCGGGCATCGCCGCGCGGCGGGCACTTTCCGAAGCCGACCGTGCGGCGGCCAATGCCGCGCTCTGCCGCCGCATCGCACAGCTTCGCTGTTTCCGCGAGGCACAGACCCTCCTCGCCTACGCCGCCTTCGGGGGCGAAGCGGACCTTTCGGCCCTGCTGGCCGAAGCCGAACGGCTGGGCAAAACGGTGGCCTACCCCGTCTGCGGGGAGGGCTTCACCCTGACCGCCGCCGTGCCGGAGCCGGGCGGCTGGGAGGCAGGGGCCTACGGCATCCGCACCCCCATCCTTACAAAATCGCGGCTGCTGGCGCCGGAGGAACTCGACCTCGTGCTCGTGCCCTGCACCGCATTCGACGCCGCGTGCCGCCGCGTCGGGATGGGGAAAGGCTACTATGACCGCTACCTGCCCCGCTGCCAAAACGCCGTGACGCTGGGCGTTGCCTTTGAGGTGCAGCGGGTGGAGCGGGCGGCAGCAGACCCCCACGACCGGCAATTGGACAGCTATGCGACAGAGGAGAAAATTTATCGTGGAACTGACAAATTTGAGCTGTGAAACCTTTTTGGCCGAGCTTGCCGGGAACGCCCCCGCACCGGGCGGCGGCGGCGCGGCGGCACTGGTGGGCGCAGCGGGGGCGGCGCTGGGGAATATGGTCGGCAGCCTGACCGTGGGCAAGAAGAAATATGCCGCCGTAGAAGCCGACATCCTTGCGCTGAACGAGCGCTCCGCCGCCCTGCGCAAGCGGCTGGAGGGGCTGGTACAGGCCGACGCCGAGGCGTTCCTGCCGCTGGCTGCCGCCTACAAGCTGCCCAAAGGGACGCCGGAGCAGCAAGCCCACAAGGCTGCGGTGCTGGAAGAGGCCCTCAACAGGGCCTGTGCGGTGCCGTTGGAGATCATGGCCGCGTGCTGCGAAGGGATCACCCTTGCAGAGGAATATGGGGCCAAGGGCAGCGTGCTGGCCCTCTCCGACGCCGGGTGCGCCGCGCTGTTCTGCAAAGCCGCGCTCCAAGCGGCGGGGCTGAACGTTACGGTCAACACCCGCCTGATGGCCGACAAAGCCCGCGCCGCCGCGCTGAACGCCGAGGCCGCCGCGCTGCTGGCCGATTTTGTCCCCAAAGCCGACCGGGTCTATGAACAGCTCACACAACAGGAGGGGTAATGTGATGGCAACGATCTTGAAAGGCGCGCCTGTGGTGGCCGCCATGAACGAAGCAAACGCCGCCCGGTGCGCGGCACTGAAAGCGCGGGGCGTCACCCCCACGCTGGCCGTGGTGCGGGTGGGTGCCCGCCCGGACGATCTTTCCTACGAGAAAGGCGTCCTGACCCGCTGCGGCAAGGTCGGCGTGGAGGTGAAGCAGTTCCTCCTGCCCGAAGATGCCGCGCAGGAACAGCTGCTGGACGTGATCGCGCAGGTCAACGCAGACCCGGCCATCCACGGCTGTCTGCTCTTCCGCTGCCAAAGCAGTTCGATGACCGCACCATCCGCGCCGCACTGGCCCCGGAAAAGGACATCGACGGCATCACCGACAGCTCGCTGGCCGGGGTCTTCACCAACAGCGCCATCGGCTACCCGCCCTGCACGGCACAGGCGTGCCTTGAGATCTTGAAGTATTATCAGGTGCCCCTCTCCGGCAAGCGGGCCGTGGTGGTGGGCCGCAGCCTTGTGGTGGGCAAGCCCGCCGCCATGATGCTGGACCGCGAAAACGCCACCGTCACCCTCTGCAACTCCCGCACTCAGAACCTCCCTGCCCTCTGCCAAGAGGCGGACGTCGTGGTAGTCGCCATGGGCAAGCAGGGCGCCATCGGCGGCGAACACCTGCGGGCCGGGCAGGTGGTGGTGGATGTGGGCATCCATGTCAACGCGGAAGGCAAGCTCTGCGGCGATGTCCGGTTCGACGAGGCTGAGCCGCTGGTGGCGGCCGTCACCCCGGTGCCCGGCGGTGTCGGCACCGTGACCACCTCGGTGCTGGTGGGTCATGTGGTCGAGGCGGCGGAAAAGGCCCTCGGCTGATTTTTGAATTTTTTACAATAAAAGACTGCTGCATTATGCTCCCTCAGTCACGGCTTCGCCGTGCCAGCTCCCTCTCGGAGGGAGCCTTGGCGTAACGGTAAGCGATGCCGGAGGGAGTTTGCGGCAGTCTCTTTTATTTCAGCGGGCAGCTTCCCTGCTCCCCGTCAGGATATCGCGGTTTGCGGCCAGCAGCTCCAGCGCCAGTGCCATGCCCAGCACCGAGGGCAGGGTCATTTTGAAGTAGGTTTGATACGGATGTGCGAGGTCGAAGATCGACTCCATGGGGTTCCTCCTGTTTCTTTTTGATCGTATGCAAAAAAAGACGCCCGGTGAAACCGTTCACCGAGCGTCGCTCATTCACATCTTTTTCGCGTCAGCGGGTCAGCAGAAGCAGCCATGCCGAAGCGACGGCCTGCAGGATCAGCCAGCGGGCCACCACCTGCTCATCGCTCCAGCCCATCCGCTTGCGCACATGGTCGTGCAGCGGGGTCAGGGTGTTTTTCAGGATGCTGATGTGCAGGAAACGCTTGAAGCTGATCTTCAGGATGCCCAAGCTGCCATCCACGATAAAGACCAGCGCAGCCAGCAGGAAGGAGAAGGGATGGCCGCTCTTGAGGGCCAGCACTGCGAGGAAGAAGCCCATGGCGCGGCTGCCCGCGTCGCCCATCAGCAGGGTGGAGGGCTTGGCGTTCATCCACAGGTAGGCCAGCAGAGCACCGATGAAGACGATGG
>ENA-ORSQ01001819-ORSQ01001819.1-human-gut-metagenome-genome-assembly--contig:-NODE-1819-length-10470-cov-2.964954_pt1 | contig 10470 bp, 11 predicted proteins | sample MGYA00241900_ERZ509164 | MGnify/ENA primary metagenome ERZ509164 (study PRJEB26280, sample SAMEA2338807) | human gut metagenome | biome: human gut; feature: human-associated habitat; material: faeces...
TGCTTGTACAACGGATATTTATTATACAGACGGTAAACAAAAGACAGATGATAAAGCTTTTTATAAATCTAGTCCTAAAGGTCCTTATATCGTTAATAGTTTAGATAATTTGTCATCTTGGAAATTTGACAATTTATGGGTAGATTATGGTTCTTATGATACTACTCAAACTTTATATTTGCATATTTGTAAAAAAAATATTGATGTTCCGGTTTCGAATTCTTCTTATTATACTGATTATGTTATTGCACTTTCTACAAATGGTAAATATTATGAGTCTTATGAAGATGGACAAGTTTATTATTTTTCAATTCCAAAGGATAATTTACCTTTTACTGTTAGTGCTGGAGATAAGATAATTTTTTATCTTTCTTCTAGTGCTAATAATTTAGGTGGTGCTTACTCTTCTGATAAACCACTTAAAGATAGTAGTATACTTGATACTAAGACTTTTACTGTCGGGACTTCTTATACAGATGAAGATAAACAGAAAGATTATCAAGATAAAATATCAAGTTCATTAGATGACCAGAAACAAGCTATAGAAGAAAATACAAAAACTAATAAAAATATCTTTGAAAAGTTAGGAGATATTTTAAGTTATATAAATCCTTTTTCCGAAAATTTCTTTGGTAAAAAGCTTGTTGAGTTAATTTTAGATGGTTTAAAAGGTTTATTTGTACCAGAAGATGGTTTTTTTGATACATATTTTTCAGATCTAAAAAACTGGTTCTCTGATAGATTAGGCTTTTTATGGACTCCATTTGATATTATTATAGAGATCTTAAATAAGATTTTAAATATTAATTTTTCTGAACCTATTTTTCATATTCCAGAAATTAACGAACCTTTTTCTGGTTCTAAGTTAATAAGCGAATACGATTATAATTTAAATAGCTTATTAGATAATGATATTTTTAAAAATATTCATGATATTTATTTTATTGGTGTTGATGCTGTAATTATTTTTGCATTAATAAATTTAGCTCGTAGAAAGATTGAGGAGGTGTTCAGTAATTGATTATACAATTAATTTTGAATTTATTAAAAACTTTATTATTTAGCGTATTTAGCTGGATAAATCTTCCTCAATTTCCAGAAGGATTGACTAATAGTTTAAATAGTTTTATAGATCTAATTTTTGATAACTTAAATTTATTAGGGTTTTTTATAAGACCTGCAACAATTACGATCGTAATTCCTGTTTTAATTATACTTATAAACTTTGATAAGGTTTATAAGCTAACTATGTGGATCCTTAAAAAGATCCCTATGCTGAATATTCATTAGCCTAAACTTGCCGCTAAAATTGCGAGAGCAATTTGCGGCAAGTAGTATAAGAATATTTCTTAGTGAAAGCGAAGCATGCCACGTAGTGGCATAGAGGGCGAAGCCCGTTACTATTTTATTTAATTATAGTTGAAAATAAGAACATAGAAAAAGTGAGGTAATTTTATATGGGTTTAAAAAAATATATTATTACTGGTCATGTTATAGAAGTTTATGAATATAAAAATTATATTCATGGAAAGGGTGGTGCAAGAGTTCGTGGAGAAGCTAGCGAAGAAAACAAACAAAAAAACTATTCTAATACAAACCAAAGACGTCGTGATACTATTAGGAGATTGGCTTGCTGTAATTTTGATAACAAATATGATAAGTTTCTTACTTTAACTTTTGCAGATAATAAAACAGATGTTAAAGAGTGCAACGTTTTATTTAAAGCTTTTATTAGAAAGCTGAAAAGATATAAAGAAGATTTAAAATACTTAGCTGTAATCGAATTTCAAGAACGTGGTGCAGTTCATTATCATGTTTTATTAAATATTCCTTATATTCCTCAAAAAGAGCTACAAGAGCTCTGGGGACATGGTTTTGTATTTATAAATGCTATTTCACATGTTGATAATATAGGAGCTTATATTATTAAGTATATGACTAAGGACAATAAGGACACAAGATTAATGGGGCAAAAAGCTTATCTATTTAGTCGTAATTTAAAAGTACCTGAAAAGATTGTAAATCATAATTTAAAGGACTTTTATTATTTAGAAAAGAAAATATATGATAAATATAAATTAGACAATTTAAAGCCCGAATATGTTTCAAATTTTACATCGGAATTGATGGGGGAATGTATCTATAAACAATATAATTTAAAAAGGAGAAATTATGAATTATAAAATTTTAATTATTTTAATTATTGGTTCTTTTTTGCAATGCTTATATGATATCTTTATTGTAAATAGAATATCTGAAAGGGAGGCAAAAAAAGCAAAATATCATTGTGAAAAATGCAAAAATTGGAGATGTTATTATTTTTATTGCAAGAAGAAAAAAGAGAGCTTATAAACTCTCTTTGATTTTATTTTCTAGTTCATTTAATTTGTAGTAGCTTTGAACAGGGATTCTAATTAATTTTATATTTAACTCTTTGAATAAGTTATCAACAAATTTATCTCTTTTTTGTCTGTTTTCTTTTATATGAGTGGGGTCGTCAAGTTCTATACATAACTTTATTTTACAATTCACATCTGTAATAACAAAATCAATTGTTTTACTTTTTATTTTATTAAAATATTTTATATTTTTTGATTTAATTATTTCATATAAAGCAACTTGACTAAATAGATTTAAGTTATTTTTATCTGTAATACTTTTTAGTAATTTATAAAACTTTAATTCGTTCTGTGTTAATAAATATGTTTTTTTCTCATATAGGGAAGAGAGGTCCTCATTTTCTATTTTTTCTTGTTTTGGTATTTTAGTAATTATTAGATCCATCATTAAAATTATTATTACAAATATTAAAGCATATACCATTTTTTACACCTCCTTATAAAGATAATACCATATTTTTACAAAATTTGCAATGTTTACATAATTATGCTATAATATTTTATATGAGAAAGGGGGTTTTATTATAGCTACGGTATCGAAAGATACTAAATATTTTGTTAATCAGTACGGAACATTTTACGAAGGACAAGTTTTACAAAAGCATTGTTATTGCCATGGGAGATTGTGCTTTGATAAATCTGTTGTATTAGATAAATTTATTGTTCATTATGATAAGGTTTATCGAAATAAGCAAAAGCTATATTTTAGGTTTTATCCAGAAGGGAAAAAGAATAAATATTACACGGCAACATTAAGTGTTGATTGTTTAGGCACAATTTTTAAAAATAGTATTGACTTTTAAATTTATTTAGTATATAAAATAGCTATAGTAAATTGTAAGGTAGCATAGGGGCTACCATATTTATAATAAATATAAAACATTGCACAAAATCAAAGTTTTGTGTAAAAAGAGATAAGAGTAAAATATATAGACTATGATTATAGTCCTACCCAGTAATTTCAGCACTTTCAAGTCTTTAGCCTTACTAATACTTACTTATTATTTAGTTATTTTACTTTGCATATTATTTATTATTTAATCTTATTCAACAACTTATATTACTTTATTTTTATAACGCTTTAAAATCGATTTTAAGCATCTTAAATATTTTATCTATATAATTTGATGTTCAAATAATTTTTATCTTTAAATTTTGAATTTATATCTTAATAATTTTTTTAAATTTCTGATCCTACCTCAAAATTTTTCAAAAATCTTCAAATCCCCAGAATCTCCATATTTGCCGTATTTTGCAGACAACAAACTATATGACTGTTTTATTAAAATGCCTTAAAAGCGATTCTCGTAAGCCATTATTTTAGGCTTTTTAGAGATTACTTCAGCATCTGCAGATAATTATAGACTTTGTGACTTCTTTTTTTCTTTAAATTTTATAATACTTGTGTCTGCTATTGTATATTTCCAGGCATATGATTTATCTGGACTTAAAGTCTTTCTTTGCCAACTTTTCTTGTTACATTTTGGACATTTCATATATCGTGTAGTTCCAGAATGCATTGCAAAATATACTTGGCTATATTTTGGTACATATTTATAATGACATTTTTGGCATTCATAATAACCTGTTTCTGTTTCTATTTTTAATGCAAATGAAATACCTATTATTAAAAGAATAAATGCTAATATAAATAATACTATTTTCGCTATATTGTTCTCTGCTAAAAATGATGTAACAAAAATTAGTATTAAGAAAGATATTGCCGAACTAAATCCAATCACATTTTCATACATCATTAATTTTTTATTTTGCATTTCTTCCTTTTGTGCCATTTCTAATAATGTTTTTTCTGCAAATTCATTATAATTATTCATTTCAATCAACTCCCCACATAATAATTCATTTACACTTATTTTAAGTTCATTACATAAATCAAGCATTATTGATGAATCAGGCATTCCTTTTCCGTTTCCCCATTTAGATATAGCTCTATCTGTAATGTTTAATTTCTCTGCAAGTTGCATTTGAGTTAAATTATTCTTTTTTCTACATTCAGCTATAAATTTTCCAATTTTAATCTGATTCATATCATTTACCTCCTTCAAATTAAGTGTAAATTATTATCTAAAAAAAGTACACAGACTAATCGTTGAGTGGGGTATTTTTCTTTATCAACGATTAGTTGAATTGTTATAATTTGTGTGATAACTTGTAATTTCTCGCTATCATTAACATGACTCTTTCTCAACTTTATTCAAATAGAAATTGTATATTTTATTGTTTGCTATATTCATAAGTTTAGCTAATATTATGCTTAATCCAATTACTAGAATAGCATATAAATAATCAACTCTACAATAAAAGCGAGGATTTCTCAATAAATACATAACTAATCCATGATATAAATAAATTTCAAAAGATATATTTCCCAAAAAAGTAAATACCTTATCATTCAATCTCATTTTTTCTAATATAGTAAACAATACAAAAAGTAATGCTATACAAATAATATTCATATTTATAACAGGAATAGGCTCTCTCATTATATCGTCTGCTAGATCTGTATCGTTTATTATATCCATAATGGCATATCCACTTGTGAGGAATTGAATCCCTATTATTGCAAACAATATAATTGAAAGCATAATTGCATATCTAATTATTTTATTTTTGTCTTTTAATGTTATTGCATATTTTTCTTTATAACTTGCCCAATATATACCTATAAAAAATGCAAAACAAGAATTAACCCACCAATTATTAAAACCTAAAATATTATTAACAACTATGCAATATAAAATAGTTCCACCAAATACTGCAATATTTATCATTTTTTTCCTTTTTAGAAACTTAGCTGATAAATAAAAAACTACATATAAAATAATAATTGCTAACACATACCACGAAAATCTTACAACTGGCTCTCCTTCAACTAAAGAATTAAAAACTTTTCTAGGTGTTAATTGTCCAGTTAATAGATATGTTAAAATAGTAAATATAATTGCTATTATATATGGTATAACTATTTTCATTATTCTTTTATTCAAAAAGTCTTTTAGATAATTTTCTTTTTTTAGATAGCTTATCATTAGTCCATATCCTGAATAAAAGAAAAATGCTGAAACTGCAATAACTCCTACTATTGTAAATACTTTAAGTAGAATTGTTTCTTTTATATAAATAGACAAGTGGTGTATTATTATCAATAATGCCAATAGTCCCTTTATTTTATTACTATTGTATTTATCCAATACATCATTATTTGCATTAAAAATAGATTTTCTTTTTATTATTAGGCATATAATTCCTATTAAAACTATTATATCTACTATGTTAATATTAAATATTGCTACATCATTGGGTAATGGATAAATACTGTCTGATTTTATTGTTGGTAACATATACTTTGTTCTCCTATTACTACTAATAAATACATATTAAAGTAAGCGATAACTTACTAATTGTAATTTATAGTTATCAACTATACTTATTTTTCAATTTTCTTATATACTCTATCTTCAACATATATCATCATTTGATTATATCTTACTAAATAGAAAAAAGTTGCTAATATTCCAGATATAGTTCCTATTAAATAACCTTCTGCATTTTGTAATTTTAATGCAACGATAACTACTAGCCAAGCAATTATACATAGAGCAATATCGAATATATGCTCTTTTAACCATTTCTTTTTATGAAACTCTATTTTTTCCTTTAGAGTAAATGTACTATTTGTGTTATATTTTTTTCATTTCTACATTGTGCAATAAATTTTCCTATTTTTACTTGAGCCATAATAATTACCTCCTACAATAAGGATAGTATATTTTATAAATTTTGTTTTTACCATAGATGTAGAATACAATATGGGATGTTTGTTAATCATCTTAATTTTATAACTGCAATCTCTGGTCTATTAAATAGCCTTATACTGATTGGATAATTCCCAAGTCCACTTGATACATATAAATAAGAATTATTTATACTATATAATCCTTTAATATAATTTGTTTCTACATTTAATCCTTTTTGTACTATTTCTGGAAACCATATTCCTCTATTTATTATTGCACCTAAAAATGGAAGTCTAACTTGTCCTCCATGTGTATCTCCACATAATGATAAATCAATTCCAAATTGTTCAAATTCTTCAAAGTTTGAAATATGTGCTAATAAAATGTTGTACTCTTCTTTATTAATTTCAAAAGCATTTTTCAAATCAAAAGTTGCTGAATAGTACTGATTTGTTATACCATATAAATTTATTTTTGTATTTTTTATGGCTATTGTTTCTTTTTTATAATCTAGAACATTTACTTCGTTATCTTTTAAATTTTGTATGAATTTTTCATCACAATCATGTTCTCCATTTACAAAATATACTTTATATGATTTTGCTAGTTCTTTGAGTAGCTTTAAAGCTATTTGTTTGCCTTTTTCATCTTTTGCTGTATACATATCTCCTGTTACACAAATAATATCAGGTTTTTCTTTTTCTATTTTTTTAATAAGTTCTTTGTTATTTCTTCCAAATGAACTTCCATGCAAATCTGATATTTGAATTATGGTTATTTCATCTACTATTTTTTCACTTTCTATTATTTCATAATTAGTTTTAATTGTAAATGTATTAAAATACCATATTATCAAACCTGCACATATTATTATTATTAAAATAATAAATTTTTTCTTTTTCATTTTTACCTCATTTACTTAATTCTATATAAAACTCAATAAATTCATTGTCATTTTTAGCATAAATTTTTCCATTATGTAGTTCAATAATTTGCTTTGTAATTGCAAGTCCTAATCCTGCTCCCCCTGTGCTAGATGTTCTTGATTCATCTGCTCTATAGAATTTATCAAATATTTTTTCCAATTTGTATTCTGGAATTTTATCTCCTTTATTTTTAAATACAATTTCTATTTTATCTTCATATTCTTTTATATCTATTTTTATAGTTGTATTTAGATAACTATAATTAATAGCATTCTTTAATAAATTTCCAAATGCTCTTGCTAACTTATCTCCATCTCCCATAAATTGAATAGCTTTCGGCTTATTTAAAATACATTCTAACTTTTTTTCTTGTAACATTGGATAAGATTCTTCTACAAGCTGTTCTAACAAAAATACCAAATCTATATTTTGTTTAGTAATAGGCATTGATTGTAAATTATATCTTGTAATATCAAAAAATTGATTTGTAAGTTCTTCTAATCTTAAAGATTTTTTTAATGCTATATCCATATATTTCTTTTGCAAATTTTCAGGTATTTCTTTTTCATCAGTAAGCAAAGTTAAATATCCTATAATTGATGTGAGTGGTGTTTTTAAATCATGTGCCATATACATTATTAAGTCATTCTTTTTTTGCAATGCTTCTTTTGCCTTATTTTGATTTGACACCAAATCAACTCTTATATTGTTCAATTTGCTTTCTAATAGTATTAAATCATTTGATAACTTTACTTCCTTCTCTGGTTCTTTTATTATCTGATCCATAGCTTTTATTATTTCTACCATATTATTACTTGTATTTCTGATAACAAAAAAAGATATAATTGCAAATATTACTAAATATGTAATTCCAAGTAAGATTATCTTATTTGCTACGCACCAATAGTATATATCTCTACTTACACTTGCTAAACTGTCTGCTAGTTCATCATTATACACTCCATCTATTAATACTGAAAATGATATAATCGCAACTAAACTATATAATAATATTTTTATGACAGATTTTCTTGCTATACTATTTTTTAATTTTATAAATTCCTCATTTTTCAATTTTATATCCAACTCCCCATACTGTTTTTATAAATTTAGGATTTTTTGTATTTTCTTTTAACTTTTCTCTTATTCTTCTAATATGCACCATTACCGTATTATTATTTTCTAAATATTTTTCTTTCCATACTTTTTCAAATAGTTCTTCAGAACTTACTACATTTCCTCTTTTTTGTGCTAAATATAATAATATATCAAATTCCATAGGTGTTAATTCAATTTGCGTTTCATATAACCTGCAAATATGCTTATCTTGATCTATTTCTAATCCATTTATATAAATAATATTTTCTTCGCTTTTTTCATTGTATTTTGTATATCTTCTATATGCAGATTTTACTCTTGCAATTAATTCCAATGGGTTAAATGGTTTTGTAATATAGTCATCTGCTCCCAAAGTTAAGCCTTGTATTTTATCTTTATCTTCAATTTTGGCAGTTAGCATTATTACTGGAAAGTTGAGTCCTTTATCTCTTATCATTTTACATATTTTAAATCCATCTACATCTTTTATCATTACATCTAAAATTGCAAAATCTAATTTTTGATTTTCGATACATTTTAGTGCTTCTTTAGAATCATAAAATTTAAAAACATTATAGTTTTCATTCTTCAGATAAACTTCCACCAAATCTGCAATTTCTTTTTCATCATCTAATACTAAAATATTCATTTTTCCCCCTCATTTCTGTTTCAATATTTTATCATAATTTTTTAATATTTCCAACACTCTTATTGCTTTTAAGGAAATGTTAAGATTTATTTAATTATTTCTTAAAACTTATTTCTATTCTGAGTTTTATACTAGAAATATATTAAAAGAAAAAGGAGAAAGTAAAATGAAGAAAAGAAAAATATTAATGTTATTAATAATAATTTTGGGAATGTTTATATTTTTTAGAAATATCTCGTTTAATAATATCTCTTATAGATTAAATAAATTTGTTTCTAAAATAACTAATACTTCGGAATATAAAGCAATAAAGCAAGATATAAATAAAAATTATTCTGGAATTGGTCAAGAAAAAGTAAAAAATAAAGATGGCTATTTTACTACATTTACTACTATTGAAAATCATAAAAAAACTTATATTGAATATAAACAAAATGCTGATTCTTCTTGGAGTAATAATCAATATTGGGGTGGTACTATGGCAGAAAATGGCTGTGGCATCACTGCACTTGCAACTATTTTAAGTGGATATAATAAAAATTATACTCCAGAAGATCTTAGACAACAATATTATCCTAAATTAAATTATGACATACTTTCAAAAGAGTTATCTAATACATTTAATATTAAAAATACAGATTTTTACTATGATAGTGTTCATTTATCTAAAGAAAAATTGCAAGAGCATTTAGAAACAAACCGACCTATTTTAGTTTGTGTATGGAATCAGCCTCATGATAATCGTTGGACAACTAGCTCACATTATATGGCTTTACTGGCAACAGATAATAATGACATGGTTTATATTTCTAATCCTAATGGTGGAAAAAATGATAGTAAAAGTTCAGGTTGGTACAAGTTCAAAGAGATAACTCCTTATATCGCAAAAGCTTTATATATAGAAAGTTATAATTAAAAGACAGCAAAAAGCTGTCTTTATTCGTATTTTTCATAATTATAATAATTTATTTTTCTCTATAAAAAATCACCAAATTGTAATTTTTTATTCAAAATAGTATGTTTCATTTTTATTATTTTGAATTGTAGCATTCGTAGGTACTTCTCTTAAAATTTTAAATATATTATAAATATCAGGATAAACACCTACCATTCCCATTATTGCCATTCCAAACAGTATTCCATTTAATTCTTTTAAACTATTGCTACTAAAACAGAATATAGCTAACGGAATCAGTCCTAAAATAATTGGTAATATGCTTAAAAATATAAAACGATTCCTTTTTACTGGACTTGAAGATAATGCAACTGCTGTTAAACTTTTAGGCATTATACCTATATATACTGTTGCATTTTTAGGGAAAGCGATAGCATGTAATAAAAATCCTATAATTACTCCTATAAATAGAAATCCTACATTTATTATTTTTTCATTTGCAATAAATGTTTTTACAAACATACATATAAAGCAAAGTAAAACAGATGGTATCATAAAAGGTAGTGCTTTTATTTGCATTTTCTTCATATCTTCTTCACTATCTAATTTTTTAGCATTTTTAGGTATATCAGCAGTAGGAAAATCCTTTTCACTTTTTATTATACCTTTCCATATAATTTTAGGCATTTCTTCATCTCCAATCATCTCGACAACTTACTATTTATCTTTTATATTTTCCTTATCT
>ENA-ORSQ01001823-ORSQ01001823.1-human-gut-metagenome-genome-assembly--contig:-NODE-1823-length-10455-cov-14.359038_pt1 | contig 10455 bp, 7 predicted proteins | sample MGYA00241900_ERZ509164 | MGnify/ENA primary metagenome ERZ509164 (study PRJEB26280, sample SAMEA2338807) | human gut metagenome | biome: human gut; feature: human-associated habitat; material: faeces...
CCGATACAACGGCCACAGCCTTTACATTTATCATAATCAATGACTGCTTTTTTATTCGGATATGTAATCGCATCACTTCCGCACTCTTTCGCACAGCGACGGCATCCGCGGCAGAGTTCTTCATTTACTGCAGGTTTTCCGCTGGCATGCTGTTTCATCTTACCTGCGCGGCTTCCGCATCCCATTCCGATATTCTTCAGTGCACCGCCGAAGCCGGTTGCTTCATGTCCTTTGAAGTGGCTTAAGCTGATAAAAATATCTGCATCCATGATCGCATGTCCGATCAGTGCAGTCTGACAATATTCACCGTTAACTACCGGTACTTCTACTTCGTCTGTACCGCGTAAGCCATCACCGATGATGATCTGGCATCCTGTTGAAATGCTGTTAAATCCGTTGAGATTTGCGCACTCCAGATGCTCCAGTGCATTCTTACGGCTTCCCGGATAAAGAGTGTTGCAGTCTGTGAGGAACGGAAGTCCTCCCTGCTCTTTACAGAGATCAGCTACTGTTTTTGCGTAATTCGGGCGCAGGAAAGCCAGATTGCCAAGTTCTCCGAAATGCATTTTAATAGCCACGAATTTTCCATCCATATCAATGTCTTTGATTCCGGCTGTAACGCAGAGTTTCTTCAATTTATCAAGCTGGCTGGTGCCAACCGGACATCTGAAATCAGTAAAATAAACGGTTGATTTTTCCATCGTTTTTCCTCCTGTTTTTATTGATCAAAATTTGATTTTCTTTTTTATTTTATCACAAGATGCAGGTTCTTTTCGAGATATTTTTTTGCTTACATCTGTTCGTAAAATTTTGTCACCCTTTTGTATTCTGCAGGCAAAGTGATCTGCTCTACCACAACATCTCCATCTTCTGCATTGTGGTAACGGTAAATGTAAACGCCTTCCTGGATCTCATCTCCTTCGATCAGAGAAACTGCCAGATATCCCTGTCCTTCAAATTCAAAGGTATCCATGATTGCAAAATCCCGTTCTGTTCCGTCAGATACCGGAATGCTGATTACTTCATATTCTTCCATAGTATGTTTTCCTTTCATTCATAAGCAGTCTTATTCTTATTTTCGCTGTTTTTTATTGTAGCAAAGAGTGTTAATTATATCAATCCTATTTAACCGAATCAAGTAAGTCGTTACTGTTCACTCCGTTCACAGTAACAGTAAGGCCCCTGCGGGTTACAAAAAGAAAGACTGCACCTCCAATGAGCACAGCCTTTCCGGTTTGGTATATTTTATTCAGTTCTGCTTACAATTGCTTATGCCATAATCGGTTTTAATGCTTCTGCAAGCTTTTCTTTCTCAGCTTCTGCCTCTTCCAGATTCTTGCCGAGAGTTGTGTAATAGATTTTGATCTTTGGTTCTGTTCCGGATGGGCGGACAACTACTGTCTCGCCGTTATCCAGCTTGTAGATCAGTACGTTTGCTGCAGGAAGTCCTGTTTCTTCCGGTTTCTGGTAATCTGTTACTTTTACTATAGTATGACCTGCGATCTCTGTGAGAGGTTTGTCACGAAGTCCCTGCATCAGAGCTGACATCTTATCCATTCCGCTTAATCCCGGGAATTCGAAGCTGTCTACTTTATTCAGGTAACGTCCGTACTGTGCATAGATCTCTTCCATTCTCTGTTTCAGGGAACTTCCTATACTTCTGTAATATGCAGCCATTTCACAGATCAGCATAGATCCGATAACAGCATCCTTGTCACGTACATATGGTCCTGCAAGGTATCCGTAGCTCTCTTCAAATCCGAAGATAAATCTGTCTACTTCATCTGCTGCTTCAAGCTGTGCGATCTGATCGCCGATCCACTTGAATCCTGTAAGTACGCTTCTGAGTTCTACTCCATAGTGCTCTGCCACTGCATCTGCAAGTGGTGTGGAAACAATGGATTTCACTGCTACCGGGTTCTTTGGCATTGTGCCTTTTTCAATGCGGCCTGCACAGATATAGTCAAGAAGGAGTACACCTACCTCATTACCTGTTACCAGTTCATAGGAACCATCCGGGCATTTCATTGCGATACCAACACGGTCTGCATCCGGATCAGTTGCAAGCATTAAGTCTGCACCTGTTTCTTTTGCGAGATTTAATCCAAGCTCCAGAGCTGCAAAGATTTCCGGGTTCGGATAGCTGCAGGTTGTGAAGTATCCGTTCGGATATTCCTGTTCCGGAACGATTGTGATATCTGTGATTCCGATATCTTTTAATACCTGAGTTACAGGTACAAGTCCTGATCCGTTTAACGGGCTGTAAACCAGTTTCAGTCCTGCTGTCTTGCAGAGACCCGGACGAACCTGACGGGATTCGATAGCTTCATAGAGAGCCTGCTTGCAGTCATCTCCTACAAAACGAATCTTTCCCTGTTCTACGCCTTCTGCGAAGGACATATATTTCGCACCTGTAAGTACGTCTGTTTTCTGGATCTCTTCATATACAATGGCAGCTGCATCGTCTGTCATCTGGCATCCGTCAGGACCGTATGCTTTGTATCCGTTGTACTTAGCCGGGTTGTGGGATGCTGTTACCATAATACCTGCATTGCATTCATAGTAACGTGTTGCAAAGGAAAGTGCAGGTACAGGCATCAGTGCGTCATAAATTCTGACATTGATATCATTTGCCGCCAGTACGCCTGCTGCTGTTTTTGCAAATACATCACTCTTAAGACGGCTGTCATAGCTGATGGCTACTGTCTGATTACCGCCCTGTGTTTTTACCCAGTTCGCAAGTCCCTGTGTTGCCTGGCGAACTACATAAATATTCATACGGTTGGTTCCGGCTCCAAGTACTCCGCGAAGTCCGGCAGTTCCGAATTTCAGCGCTACTGCGAAACGATCTTTGATCTCTTCGTCATTTCCTTCGATTTTGGATAATTCCGGATTAAGATCCGCATCCTGCAGATCTGCTGCCAACCAACGTTTGTATTCTTCCTGATACATTTTGACCACTCCTGCCTTATTTTTTAGATTTTTTAAGATATTTCCATAATATCATAAATCAGACAAATCAGCAACAAGACAGCGAGATTTCAATCAAATTTTAAAAATTACTTTCTTTTCTGTTTGTCCGCTCTCTGCAGGCGTTTCCTATATTGGTCAGGCAGAGCACTGTGGTGATCAGGAAAAGTCCGGGGATCAGAATGATCCACCAGGAACCTGTCATTAATGCCTTATCTGACAGAGACAGCATACTTCCCCATGTGATAACCTCTATGGGAAGTCCAATGCCCATAAAGCTTAAAGTAGCTTCAGAGATCATTGCAGTTCTTACATTCATGACTACCATAAACATAATGGATGAGAAAAAGTTCGGCACCAGATGCTTCCACAAAATACGGAAGAATCCCGCTCCCATACATCTTGCAGCGATGATATACTCACTGTTTCGTATCTGCCGTACCTCTGTGCGTACTACTTTCGCAATACTGGTCCAGCTGGTCACACCGATCACAAAGGACAGACTCAGGATATTTGCATCTCCCATAATAGCCTGCAGCAAAATGATCAGGAGCAGAGTTGGTATACTTAAGAATATTTCTGTAAATCTCATGATCAGTTCATCAAGCCAGGCAGGTGCCACTCCACTGAAGGCACCGACTACCACTGCAATAAAAGTAGAAATAACTGTGGCTAATCCACCGATCAAGATCGAGATTCTTCCTCCATACCAAATCATGGAAAAAATATCCCTTCCCATAGTATCTGTTCCAAAAAGGAACTCCCTGTCAGGAGCTTTATTATAGTTTAACAGATCCATATAAGCAGGATCCTTTGTCATGATCAGTTCCGCACACAGGCAGCCCAGTACGATAAGAATCAGGATTGCTGCTGAAACAACGGGTTTTCCCTGATACCACTTTTTCTTTGATTTGGGAATTACGGTTTCTGTCTTTCTGTTTCCTGCCAGTTCAAATAAATGATTGGTCATCCTTCTACTACCTCCGATTTCTCGGTTATTACTTCATCCTTCATACGGGGATCTATCTGTTCATTAATAGTCTGACTGACGATATTACAGAAAATAACCAGGATTCCTGACATCATACAAAGCAGCATCAGCAGATTGTAATCATGATATCTGGCACTCTCATAGGACAGAGCTCCGATTCCGGGATAAGAGAATACACTTTCTACCACATAGGTTCCTCCAAGTACATGGGGGACTGCAATGGCCATAATACTCAGATAAGCAGGCATTACATTTCGGACACAATGTCTGAACATAAGCTTTTTCTTATCCAGGCCTTTTGCCTTTGCCAAAAGTACATAATCTGCGCGAACCTCTTCAAGGATCTTATTTCGGATCATGTAAGCATAATACCATAAATGCTCCATGACCACGATGGTCAGAGGCATGATCAGATGCAGCACTCTGTCACCGATATCTCCTGCATTTCCTGTACTGTAAGCTCCACTGCTTGGCAGGATCTTAAGATTTACGGAAAAAACAAGGATCAGGACCAGAGCCATCCAAAACTCAGGAATACAACTGGATATGGTTCCCAGCTTACACAGGATCCGGTCTGCCAGCCGGTTTTCGTACCAGGCACACAGGATTCCCAGGAGCAAGGCTCCGGCAAACATAATGATAAATCCGATTCCTCCAAGTACAAGTGTATTGCCAATACGGCCGCCGATCACTTCTACCACATCCTGTTTATATTTAAATGAAATTCCAAATTCTCCATGAAAGGCATTTTTTACCCACTTCACATACTGCACAGAAATCGGTTCGTTCAATCCCAGTTTTCCCATAGCCCATTCACGTTCTTCCGGACTCATCTTCTCTGTACGGTCACCATAATAGGAGATCAGCGGATCTCCCGGTGCAAGACGGGCTACATAAAATACAGCTACAGACAATATAAATACTGAGATCAGGAATATCAGGCATTTTTTACCATAGTAGACTAACTTTTTTTGTCTCATTATATACTGCACCCCTTTCCTTCAGCCGGAAGCATTGCAAAATGTCCGGGTGACACTTCTGTCCACACGCTGTTTTCCATTCCTTCGCCATCATAGTACTGCAGAACTCTTTTTCTCTCCCTGATCGGGTCAGGAACAGGAATTGCAGACAGCAATGTTTTTGTATAAGGATGCACCGGATTGGAATACAATTCTTCTGATGGCGCCAGTTCTACCAGTTTTCCATGATACATAACTCCCACACGGTCACAGAGATACTCAACCATAGCCAGGTCATGAGCTATAAACAGAAATGTAAATCCATGCTCCTCCTGCAGATGACGGAACAGATTGACGATCTGTGCCTGTATGGACACATCCAGGGAAGCTATCGGTTCATCAGCCACCAGAAATTCCGGTTCCATACACAGAGATCTGGCTATGGCCACTCGCTGTCTCTGTCCCCCTGATAATTCAGATGGATAACGGTCCAGGAAACTGTTCTCAAGTCCTACATATTCCATCTGAAAAGCAGCTTCCTTCACAAAGCTTCCTCTCGGAGGTGTGATATGCTGGATTCTCATTGGTTCCGTAATAATATCTGACACCTTCATTTTCTGGTTCAGACTGGATGCGGAATCCTGAAATATCATCTGGCGGCGGGTCTGCAGCATTTTTTTATGCTTTTTGAATTCCTTTTTGTCGCAGATATTTACATCTTTATACCAGATTTCTCCCTGAGCCGGCTGATATATATTCATCAGACATCTGGCAACTGTGGACTTTCCTGAACCAGATTCCCCTACCAGACCAAAGATCTCACCTTTATGGATCTGAAATGAGACATCATCTACAGCCTTTACCTTGATCTTTTTTGTCAGATGAAACTGCTGAGTCAGATGCCTGACATCCAATAAAATTTCTTTACTCATGGACGATTCCTCCCACAGGTGATTTGATCTGCGGTGCTCTTGGATCCAGCAGCCAGGTTGCCGCATAATGAGTATCTGTTATCTTAAACATAGGCGGCATTTCTTCATAATCAATATTCAGGGCATATTCGTTTCTACATGCAAAAGCATCACCTTTCGGCGGATCTATCAAAGCAGGAGGCATGCCGGGGATAGTGTACAGGCTTTCTTTTCCATTTGCAAATGCAGGCAGTGATCTCATCAGCCCCCATGTATATGGATGTCTGGGATCATAATACACTTCCTCTACTGTACCGATCTCTACGATCTTGCCTGCATACATGACTGCTACTCTGTCTGCCACACGTGCAACCACTCCCAGATCATGGGATACCAGTATGGTAGCTGTTCCAAGCTTCATCTGTATTTCCCGCAGAAGATCCAGGATCTGTGCCTGTATGGTCACATCCAATGCAGTAGTTGGTTCATCTGCAAATAAAATATCCGGATCTGCTGCCAGAGCAATGGCCATAACACATCTCTGACGCATTCCTCCGGAGAACTGCCAGGGATACTGATGATATCGTTCCTTTGGATGGGAGATACCTACCAGTTCCATAAGCTCCAGAACCTTCTTATTTACCTGTTCCTTCGTGTAATTCTTATTGTGGATCACCACTGCTTCCCCAATCTGTTTTCCAATTTTAATAGTTGGATTCAGGGATGTCATAGGATCCTGAAAGATCATAGCAAAAACTCTTCCACGCAGTTTCTGCATCTCCCTTTCCCTGTAACAGGTGATATCCTGTCCGTTCACACAGATGCTGCCCTCTTTAATCTTTGCACTTGGCGGCAAAAGCTTCATGATACTTTTGCAAAGCACACTCTTCCCGCATCCGGATTCTCCAACTATAGCCAGCACCTCTCCCCTTTTTAATGAAAAAGACACATCTCTTACTGCCTGGACTTCTCCGGCAGGACCGTCAATGCTGACTGAAAGATTTTTAACCTCTAATAAATGTTCCATTTTTAATCCTTTTTCCGCTCGTGTAAAAAGGGGGGCACCTTTAGTGCCCCCGTCACAACCTTTATCTTTTTTATGATGTTAGAGTCAAAGGTCTTATGGTGCAAGCATGAATGGCTTTTTGACCTTTTGACCCTGATATCATTTTATTATTCAATAGTCCAGTCTGCTACATTCCAGAAGATTCCAACTCCATGATGTCCCATAATTGTATCAGGATCGATTCCTTTAATATTGCTGTCAGCAACATAGTTGGCATCAATATAGCAGATCATTGCATAAGCCGGATCCTCTGCCAGAGCTTTCTGGAAATTAGCATAGGCTTCTGCACGAACTTCCGGATCAGCTGACTGTCTTGCTTCTGTCAGATACTTGTCAACGTCTGCATTAGAATAGCCGGAGTAGTTTGCTCCCTTATCTGTTCCGAATACTTTGTATGTATGGTCGTCAGCGTCAAATGGGCTTCCCCATCCGATCAGGAATGCCATCTGTCCTGCCCAGTCTGTCTGTGCAGGGATCTCTACTGATACATCCATGCCGATCTCTTTCAGTTCCTGTGCTGCGATCTGAGCCATATCAATACGTACCTGATCTCCTGCACTTACGCTGATTACAAATCCCACTTTTTCGCCGTCACGATAATAGAATCCGTCATCACCCATCTCGCATCCTGCAGCTTCCAGAATTTCTTTTGCTTTTTCAGGATTGTAATCATAATGCTCTACATCTTCATAATTGTAGATATTTCTCTGAAGAGGTCCATAAGCCGGCATTCCCTGTCCAAGGAGAACTGCGTCGATGATCGCCTGACGGTCAAGTCCATAGCATACTGCCGGGATCAGATCACGGTTTTTCTGCCAGTATTCATTTCCAAAGTTAAACATGATTCCACGATAGTCAGAAGTCTTCATATCGTAGCATGTATATGCCTCATCATCTGCAAAAGCAGCTGCATCCTTTGGTGTTAATAACGCCAGATCAAGTTCTCCGGATTTTAACTGAAGTGCTTTCGCATTGTCATCCGGTACGATCTTGAATACAACTTTATCAATGGAAGGCTCACCCTTAAAATAGTCTTCGTTCTTAACCAGTGTGATCGCCTGTCCCTCATCCCAGGATTCGATCTTGTATGGACCTGTTCCTACCGGATTACGGAAGAAATCAGAGGTCTGCATATCTTCTCCCTCAAGCAAATGCTTAGGAAGAACTGCCATTGTCATATAGTCAAGGAATGCAACGTTTTTGTCCTCAAGCTTGAACGCAACCGTATGATCATCAATCACATTGATTTCCTCTACGTCCTCGTAGTTGGGTGCATTCTCAGAACCGTTTTCCGGATCCATGATCGCTTCGATAGTAAATTTAACATCCTCTGCTGTCACAGGTTCGCCGTCCTGCCACTTGGCATCTTCTGCCATATGGAATGTATAAGTATTGGTTTCATCATCAAAATCCCAGCTCTCTGCCAGTCCCGGAACTACCTGATTATCTCCGTCATGTGCAGTTAAACCGTTGAAGATCAGAATATTGATCTCTCCATGTTCATCCATAGCAGGATTGATCCTGGTATAATCTCCGCTTCCGTATACCAGTGTTGTTTCTTCCTCTGCCAGTACAGGCACTGTTGTTCCGGCACTGACCAGTGATACAGTCAGAAGCACTCCGGCCATTGTCAATAAACCCTTTTTCATTTCATGTTCCCTCGCTTTTTCTTTATTGGTAACTGGCTTTTATGATATCAGACAATTCTGACATCAGTAAGCCCTGCAGGGGGATATTGACATATTCCTTTTTGTGCCTTATATATGCCATATATGGCATACCTGAAGCAGTATCATTACTCTCCATCGCAGTGCGATCCTGCCCGGAGTGTTATTTATGTTATAGGAACATTACAGAGTAATTTCCTATAATATAAATAACACTCCGCCTTTAGTATTTCACTAAAAGCGAAGTGTCCTGATATTAATATAATTTTGCACCAGCCGGAATATGGTCATCTACCATCAGAAGATGAAGTTTTTCTTCGCCCTCTTCTTCATGGATTGCACTAAGTAACATTCCACAAGATTCAATTCCCATCATTGCTCTAGGTGGCAGATTTGTGATAGCTATAAGTGTCTTACCTACCAGTTCTTCTGGTTCGTAGAATGCGTGAATACCGCTTAAAATGGTACGTTCTACGCCTGTTCCATCATCCAGAGTAAACTGTAAAAGTTTCTTTGACTTCGGCACTGCGACACACTCTTTTACCTTTACTGCACGGAAATCGGACTTGCTGAAAGTCTCAAAATCTACCTCATCTTTGAACAATGGTTCGATTTCTACCTTTGAAAAATCAATCTTCTCAACTGGCTTTTCTGAAACTGTTTTAGCCTGCGCAACGTTGTTTGCTTCGTTCTTAGCAGCGCCCTGGGACTTCATTGTCGGGAACAGCAGTACGTCACGGATTGCCTGGCTGTCTGTAAGCAGCATAACCAGACGATCGATTCCGTATCCGATACCACCTGTAGGCGGCATACCGATCTCCAGTGCATTCAGGAAGTCTTCATCTGTGTGGTTCGCTTCCTCATCTCCTGCGTCAGCAAGAGCATCCTGTGCTTTGAAACGCTCTCTCTGGTCAATCGGGTCATTGAGCTCGGAATATGCGTTACACATTTCCCATGTATTAATGAACAGCTCGAAACGCTCTACCTTATTCGGATCAGAAGGTTTCTTCTTTGTCAGCGGAGAAATCTCGATCGGATGATCCATGATAAATGTTGGCTGGATCAGTTCTTTTTCACAGTATTCCTCGAAGAACAGGTTGATGATATCACCCTTCTTATGACGTTCTTCATATTCAATATGATGCTCATCTGCAAGCTTCTTAGCTGCTTCATCATCTGCAACTTCATCAAAGTCAATTCCTGCATATTTCTTGATCGCATCATTCATGGTCAGACGTTCAAAAGGTTTGCTGAGGTCGATCTCGATACCATTGTAGGAAATCTTCGCAGAACCACAAACCTTCTCTGCCAGATAACGGAACTGGAAATCAGCCGGTTGCGGCGGCGTATCGGAGAGCTGGAACACATGACCGCCAAGCTCTACGAGGATAAGGTCAGCGGCACGATCAATAGCGATACCTTTGCTATTCTGATTCAGAAAAGCGAACAGGAGCGCATCCAAAAGGCGACACGGTTGGAGGCTCTTTTGGCAGAAGAACGGAAAGCCCGACAGGAAGTTGAAAATATCCGGCAATGGGCAGGTATCATCCGCCGCTATCTGGATGTGCAGGAGCTTGACCAGGAAATCGTCGAGGAACTGATTGACCACATCGAGATCGGGGAACGCTCTGTTATAGACGGTCAGCGTCACCAGGACATAAAAATCTTTTACCGCTTCGTTGGTGTGGTATAATGGGAAAAAGAAAAGACCCGGCTGCATCCGCAGTCCGGGCATATACCTGACAACATTCTATGAAAACGGTTTGCGATTGAACCGCGTTGCTTTGTCGAAAAAGAGTGATTCAGCAGAACACCCTTCCCAAACAGCTTATGTTCTTCATGATGTTGCGGAATGGGGTAAAATCGTCATCGCCTTTCAGACTGTCCACAC
>ENA-ORSQ01001826-ORSQ01001826.1-human-gut-metagenome-genome-assembly--contig:-NODE-1826-length-10433-cov-2.151282_pt1 | contig 10433 bp, 6 predicted proteins | sample MGYA00241900_ERZ509164 | MGnify/ENA primary metagenome ERZ509164 (study PRJEB26280, sample SAMEA2338807) | human gut metagenome | biome: human gut; feature: human-associated habitat; material: faeces...
GGATCCCAAGCCTGACGATCCGACCAATCCTCCGGTAGATATTCCGGACGATCCGACCCCGACCTCTCCGCTTCCGCCGGTCAATGCACAGGATATCGCGGACGGCGAGATCCCGACCGGCACTGACGAAAAAAAGCCGGAGGAGACCGGGAAGCAGGAAACCGTCACGATCAAGGACGAGGTTCCGACGTCGAGCGTTCCGAAAACCGGCGACATCGGCGGCCTGTGGGCGGCGCTCTGTGCACTGTCCGCTCTGGGACTGGCGTTCCTCGGCCGGAAGAAAAAGCACGACGACAACTGAAAAAAGGACCGGGACTGTCTCCTAATGAGACAGTCCCGGTCTTTTTTTCGCTATTCTTGTTTCGTCTGCTCCCGTTCCATCTGCATGAGCGCGTAGCAGAGCTGGAGATGGCGGATCTTATGGATCTTCGTCTTTTCGTAGATCCGCTTCCGGTAGGTATCAATGGTGCTCGGGGCGCTGCCGATCAGTTCTGCGCACTGACGGGCGCTGAGGCCTCGGGCCAGCGCATCGCAGATCTCGAGCTCCTTGGAGCTGAGCCGGGCATAGCCGGCCAGAAAGTTCTCATAGTCCTTCGAATCCAGCTCTTTTTTTCCCAGATAGGCCAGACGGCGGATCTCCATGAGTGAATCATCCAGCTGTACCTGCGTATCCTCTACCTGATTCTGCATATTCTCGACCTGTCCCTGCAGATCCTGCTTTTCGCTGCGAAGCTGTTCATTCTGCGAGCGGAAGAGATCGGCACGCTGCTGTATGCCCTGCTTTTCCGTTTCCAGATCGGTAATCGTCTGCTCATGGAAGCGCAGCTTCGCGGAGACGGGACGAAGCTCGTCGAAGGTCATCTGCGCGCCGCCGCAGTCCTCTTCCTTGAGAAGCTCGATGTCCCGCATGACGGGGCGCAGATAGCGGCGGGTATAGTAAAGACAGGAGACCACGCCGAAAAACAGCAGCAGCAGCAAAAGTCCGCCGATCTCCAGAACGCTTTTCAGCAGAATGCCGTGATAGGTGCACCGGGGAAACAGCACGGTGAGCGTATGCGGCTCCGGATCTCCGACAGCTGCGAGAAACGGCTGGGAAAGTCCCACAAAGGAGGACTCTGTCCCGCTGTACGCCGTCAGTCCCTCCCGGATGCTTTTTTCCGTCAGCCGTTCCTCCGGCACGAAGCAGAAGCCATCGGCGGGATAGGTGACGAGGCTTTGGGAAGCGTCCAGACCGTCCGCGCCGTCCGACAGAACGCAGGCAAGGCTGCTCATGCCGGAGGGCTGAATGTGGTGGGCGGAGAAGTAGGTCTGATTGATGGAAAAGCCGCACAGGCCGTATACCGTGCCGTCCGCTCCCAGCATGGGAACGGTCAGCAGGATCGCGCGCTCCGAGGTGCCCGGCAGGGTCAGCAGCGCGGTCGTCCGGCAGTCGCGGTCAATGGGGGCGGAGGCGGTATTTAGATGCTCGGCAAGGCCGGGGAAATCCGAAAGCCTGAATTCCTGCGCCCACTTTCGGTGGGGCATCACATGATTCTGACGCCCGGCGCCGGCCATGCCCCGGTAGAGCAGCAGATCGCTGCTCATGCGGGCAGAGTTGCCGCGCTGGAGGAACAGACCGCTGCGGAAGTCATCGCCGCTCAAAGAGGCGTTCAGCATCACAAACGCGCCGGAGCAGTCTGCCTGCCGGACGTACTGACACAGCGAATCCAGCATGGCTCCCTGCAGACGCTCTGCGGTGTCCGGATCCCAGCTCGCCGCCGACAGATCCGGCGTCTGCTCCTCCACGATGGCGGTCATGTCCTCGGAGAGGTGGATGCCCATGACGGCAACGTTCCGCCACAGAGATGCCATATCCGAGGCGAAGGCCTCCATGCGGAAGTTCAGCGATGTGACCAGCTCCTCGCGGGGGCTTTTCAGCTGATTGAAGAAAAACAGACCCGTCACCAGCGCTGCCGCCAGAATGAGAGCCAGAGTGATCATATAAAACGCCAGCCGCTTCTGCATGGAGCGGCGGATATTATGAAATTCAGAAAGAGAGGATCGCGTCATGATCCATATCCTCCAAAAATCGTGGGATGATTTACCGGATGGAGCAGAGCAGCGCCCATGTCTCCTCCGCCAGTGCGTTCACATCCTCGCCGGACGCGGCGCGCCGGGGCAGCTCCTGCTGCATCTGACGCAGCCCGTCGTAGAGGACGGAAACCTTGCTGTAATAGTCCGCGAAGCGCGGCTCGGACACGGGAGTATAGTCCTCCCGCATGGTTTTCAGCGCGGCATAAAGCTGCCGGTAGCTCTCCGCCGGTTCGGGGAACCTGTCGTAATTTTCGATGTCGTCAAAGGCGCCGATGCGCACCGGCATATAGCCGGTCTGCGCCACGAAATCCAGATTTCGCTCCGGCTCGGTCAGCCAGCGGACAAAGAGCGCCGCCGCTTCCGCCTTCTGGTCGGTGGTCCTGCAGGCGCCAAGACCAACCCCGGCCTGCGTCATCAGGGCGTCGCGGCCTGCGGTTCTGGGCATAGGCCGCACATGGAGATCCATCGGCTCCTGCGTACCGTCGCGATAGGTGACGGTATCGTTATAGTAGAGGATCGCCGCGGAGGAGCCAAGGCCGGAAAGCACCTCGCCGGTCATCACCTGCGTGTTGGAGTAGAGGTCGGAGACCACCACGTGCCCCTGAGCGAGCGCACGGGCGAACTGCATCCAGCTCTCCTTGAAAACGGCGTTATTCGGGTCGTACCAGCCGTTTTCGGTATAAAAATTGCCGCTTCCGCACTCCATGGCGCGAAACTCGACGGCCCGGATGGGATAGTCCAGTGCACAGAATGTCCTGCCGCCCGACCAGTCATGGAATCTGGCGGCTGCGTCGTAAAAGCCGTCCCAGGTGGCGAGGTCCTCATATTTCACGCCGCAGGCCTCGGAAAAGCGGTCGAAGCCGGTGCCGTTGCACATAAAAAGCTGGGTGGATTTGGAGATCGGGAAGAGCAGCAGTCTGCCGTCCGCGCTCGTGCCGTCCTCAAGAAAGCCGGGCACGAAGTCGGAAAGCTCCTCCTCCGTGAACCAGTCGTGCCAGTCCACCAGATTTTCCTCGCCCAGAGCGGCCGCGTCAGCGAGGTGGCAGGTGAACAGGTCGGGCATATTGAGCAGGTCGCCGCCGTTCTGCGCTTCCTTGAGAAAGCCGCCGATCTCGGCCGCGCTGGACAGGTTGGAGACCCGCACGCGGACGCCGGTGTCCTGACCGATGGTGCTGTTGAACTCCTGCACCAGCGCATCCATCGGAGAGCCGGACTGCTCGCCGTAGACATGCCAGAAATCGACAGTGACCGGGTCATTTTTTTCCAGCAAAGTGTCCTCTCCGCAGCCGGAGAGCGCCAGAAGAAGGACTGCTGACAGCAGCAGAGGCAGAAAACGCTTTTTCATGGAAAAAACCTCCAAAATAGAACAGATGTTCGATGAAAACGCGGATTTTTTCAGATTTTTTTGAAATTTTTTTTCGATTTGTACCCAGAATTGAGGATTTAGGGGACAGACAGAATCTGAAAACTGTGGTATAAGAAGGGTGTACGAAGCCGTCGAAGCCGGTTCGGCATCGTAAAAATGATCCGTGGAACGAGAGAGGAACTCCGTTCGTCAGCGAGCCGCACGCGAGCGGGAGTGACCTCTCGGTTACAGTTTCATTGTATCATATCCCACCTCACTTTTACAAGGAAAGAAAAGGAAAGAGGCATACCCATGAAAAAACGAATTTTTATGCTGGCGGCGCTGGCTGCCGGTATTGTGCTGTGCCTCGCCGCCTGCGGGGAAAACAACAGAGAACCGATCACCATTACCCTCTGGCACGTTTACGGCGGCGAGGTAAACTCGCCCATGAATACGTTGGTGGATGAGTTTAACCATACTGTCGGGCAGGAGCAGGGCATTCGTGTGCGGGTGGACAGCGTCAGCAACAGCGGCGTGATCCATGAAAACGTGCTTGCGGCCGCCTACAAGGACCCCGGCGCGCCCGCTTTGCCCGATCTGTTCGTGTCCTACCCCAAGACCGTGCTGGCCCTGCCGGATGAGAACATTCTGGCGGATTATCACGACTATTTCACAGACGAAGAGCTGGATGCCTACCTTCCGGAATTTATTGAGGAAGGGACGGTCGATGATCGTCTGGTCATTCTGCCGCTGGCAAAATCCACGGAGATCCTCTTTGTGAACAAGACGGCTTTCGACCGCTTTTCCGCCGAAACCGGCGCAGCTCTGGACGAGCTGTCCACCTGGGAGGGACTGTACGCGATGGCGGAGCGATATGCGGAATGGTCGGGCGGCAAGAGCTTTTTCGTCCACGATTACCACTTCAACTACTTTCAGGTGGGCGTGGAATCGCTGGGAGAGAGCTTTTTTGACAAGGACGGCATCGCCTTCGGTCCTGCGTTTACTCGCGCGTGGAAGCCTTACGCCAGAGCCGCGCTGACCGGCGGACTGTGGCTGGGCAGCGGCTACGCCACCGAACCGCTGCGCACTGGTAATGTGATCGCATCCGTTGCCTCGTCTGCCAGTGTGCTGTACTATTCCGACGTAGTGACCGATGAGAACAACCGCACCGAAAAGGTCGAGATCATTTCGCTGCCCTGTCCTATCTTTGAGGGCGGAGAAAAGCTGGTCATGCAGCGCGGAACGGGAATCTGTACCGTGAAATCCACACCGGAGCGCGAAAAAGCTTGCATGACCTTTCTCAAGTGGCTGACCGAGCCGAAGCGGAACGTGGATTTCGCTACCTCTCTCGGTTATATGCCGGTGACAAAAGAGGGCTTTGACCGCGACCTGCCTGCTGCTATTCAAACGCTGACAGATCCTATGTATGCTTCGCTGTATGAGGCCTTTCTGAAAACAAGGCAGGACTATACGTTCTATGTGCCGCCCCAGCGGGAGGACTATCTGTCTCTGGAGACCCGCTTTGAAAAAACGGCGCGTCTGCGTCTGGCGGCCGGGCGGGCACAGTATCAGCAGCAGGGCGCGGCAGCACTGGATACGCTGATGGAAACCACGCTGGAGGAGCTCCGGAAAAGCTATGACAGATAACAGGAAAGGGGGAATTCTCATGCTGCGGAGCAGGCGTCTGGCCAAAACGGATATTCCGGCGGGTAACCGCAGCATCGGCAGAAGTCTGGTGCTGTACTGGCTGTGCATGGCGCTGGCGATGCTGGCTGCCGCGCTGCTCCTGCTGAGCGTAACGGGTGTTCTCTCCCGCACAGCGCGTCAGTTTGGAGAAACGGCGGCGTTGCAGCAGAATAACAACGCTGCGCTCTTCACCGCGCAGATGGATGCGCTCTCCGCGCAGGGCATTGAGCTTTCTGAAACGGTCAGCGGAGAACTGGAGCGCTTTCTTGCCAGCCGCAGTCTCTCCTTCGATGCGCTGAATGACGATCCGGCCCTTATCGCAGAGCTGGAGACCGCGCTGATCCCTTCGCTGGAGACCACTATGGCGGGGAGCACCTGCAGCGGCGTGTATTTCTGTCTGGATGCTACAGCCAATACATCGCTGCCGCAGTCTAAAACCTCCCGCATGGGAGTTTATCTGCGCTATTCCGGTCTGCGCTCTGCCCATCCGAGCGGCAGTACAGCCTGCTTCCGGGGAACGGTGGATGCTGCACGGGCAAACGGCCTGCAGCTGCACAACCGCTGGAATCCGGAGCTTGACACGTCTCTGATCCCCGGCTACCGGCAGGTCATGACGTGGGAGGGCGACCGGCTTTCCGGAGGCTGTCTCTGGACAGAGCGGGTGCCGCTGCTGGATACCTGGGAGAATGTGACGCTGCTGTGCGTCCCTGTGCGGGACGGGAGCGGAACGGTGCGCGGTGTCTGCGGTATGGAGCTGAGCGAGCTCTACTTCGGACTGTCTCACAGCACGGTCTCCGGCCCTTACGGCAGCTTTGTGATGCTGCTGGCGCCCATGAACGGGGATACCCTGCTTCTGGACAAGGCCATGCTGGGCAGCACGGAGGGAACGAATCTGTCGGCCTCGGGCGAGATGAAGATTCGCGGCGGCCGGGACTACGATACCTTTATATGGAACGATACGGCCTATCTCGGCAAGTATCAGATCATCCCCGGACGGCTGGCGGACGGCTATCCGCTGGCGGCAGTAACGCTGGTGCCGGAGAGCGGATACCGCAACCGGGCGCAGAGTGCCCGCATCGGCTGGGTGCTGGGTTCCCTCGGCTTTCTGGTGGGGATGCTGGCGCTGGCCGCCGCACTTTCCCGCCGCTTTTCCATGCCGATCACGCAGGGCTTTGCCGCAGCCAGAAGTCAGGAGCAGGACTGGCAGCCTACGGGCATTCGGGAGATCGACGAGCTGACGGCCTATTTTCACAGCCGTCTGCGGGAGAGACCGTCCGAGGATGCCCTGCCGTGGCAGGTGGAAAGCCTTGTGTCCGAGCTGATCGACCGGGCGAAGGGACTGACCGGTACGGAGCGCGTGATCCTGCGCTACTATGCCGAGGGCTATGCGGTCAAGGATATTTCCGGTCTGCTGTTTATCAGCGTGGGTACCGTGAAGGGACATAACAGCCATATCTACAGCAAGCTGGGCGTGAATTCCTACGACAGCCTGAAGGCATATCTGGATGTTCTCCGGCGCTGTGAGCGGCTGGAGGAGCTGCTTCAGGGCGGCGGTAAATAAAGGAAGAAAGATCCTGTGCGGAAACCGAGGCGTATGTCCTCGGTTTTCATGCGTTTGCGCGGAAATCCGGACTGTTTTCTCTTTGTTGAAAACACCCAAAAGGTGCTGCCTGTGTTTGTACATTCCGTCTAGACCTGAGTCATGTTTTGACGTTTTTGCCCCAAAACCATGACTCAGGCCTATATTTTTTTTCTGTAAAAACTGATATGAATAAATCATCAAAGCCGCGATTGGAAGAACTGCCGGAGAGGAGGGACGGATACATGAAGCGGGTCGTGAAGGAGGCAATGGGAGACTGCTCCACTGTCGAGGAGTTTCGCTTTCTCGTTCGCTGTCAGGAATGCGGCGGAATATGGCACAGTACTCCCATCCGCTTTTCCAAAGCCGGCGCGGAGCCGGAGTCGGAGGGGATGCGCACGATCCTTCGCACGCTCTACGAGCGGGAACGGGAGGCCGCCCGGGAAATGGCCGCGGCGGAGGCCGCAGAGATTTTCAACTATTGTCCGGTCTGCGGCAGACTGGTGTGCGACCGATGCTTTCTGATCTGCGAGGATCTGGATCTGTGCATTGCCTGTGCGAACAAGCTGCGGGTGCGCGGCAGAATTGTGGCAGGTGAGACCTCGGATGCACGGGAGCCTCCTGCCGGGGCAGACGGAAAAATTACAACAGAAGGAGATGGAACCATATGAACATGAGGAAACGAAAGAATGCAGGGAGACTGCTGAGCCGTCTGCTCTGTCTTGTGACAGTGATGGGAATGCTCGTCCCTATGGCGCTGGCAGATGGCGCGTCGGCCGAAGACTCTGGCATAATCACGGAGAAGACGCTCCTGCGGGAGATTTCGGTCGTGAAACATGTCCAGCAAACCGGCTCGGAAACACCTCCCGCTGAGACCTTTGAATTTGAAGTGGAGGACACGGCTCGGGATGAGAAGCATCCCCTTTCCTACTACGGTATTGGTGTGGAGGAATTGAAGCTGTCCACGAACGGGGCCGGCGATGTGGAGAAAACGTTCTCTTTCAAAGTCTCGTGGACAAATGATTATACCGCCTATCACTGGGATGCCGTCCCCAAGTCCGGCACGGATACGGTCGCCTGGTACAGCAAGACCTTCCTGCTCAGGGAGAAGAATGACGGCAAGCCGGGATGGAACTATTCTAATGAGGAATATGCACTGACCTTCTGGTATGACATTGAATATGGCTCAATGGATCTAAATATCCATGTTCCCGGAAATGATGTGTATTACACAAAAGCGGAGTTTACCAACACCTATACATACAGCGAGACCCGATATGAGCTCCCCTTCACCAAGACAGTGAAGCTGGGCGGCAGCGCCGCTCCCGGACAGGAGACCTTTGAACTGGAGATCTTCGATGTCGGCGTCGGAAGCATGGAGGAGCACGCGAAGGAGCTTTATACGGCAGCTGTCACCACCAACGGCGCGGGCGATTACGATGGCAGACTGGTCATTTCCGGCCCGGCGGATCAGGTGGAAGCGCTTGTCTGCGAGGGCTTCTATGTCAGGGAAAAGAACGCCGGAGCCGCCAACTGGACGTATGACGACGCAGTATGGCATATCCTGCCGGAGCGAACCGGCTATATCGTAGATGTAGATGCGCCGCTGGTCAATAATCTGCCTGCTGATACGCAGCCGAAGACGGACGCGAACGAATATCGCCTTGTCATCCACGCCACAAAGCGGGAGGAAAGCGACAACGGTGTCTATTATGTGGATTCCGAGGCGCCGGCGGACAAGATGACCTTCACCAACACCTACACCCGCAGCTCCGGCGGCGGCTCCAGCAGCGCGTCCATCACGGTAAACAAGACCGACGCTCTAGGCAAGCCCCTTGCCGGCGCATCCTTCGTGCTGAAGGACAGCCGGGGACGGGAGGCCTATCAGGCCACCTCGAACGCCAGCGGCATCGTGCGCTTCACCAGGGTCGGCAGCGGCACCTATACGCTGCTGGAAAAGGCTGCGCCGGAGGGTTATGTGATCTCGGACAAGACTTATGAGCTGACCGTCAGCGGTTCCCGCGTCACGATGGATGGCAAGACCTATTCTCCTGTGACCTTCGTTAACCGCAGGGCGGCGGAGCTGAACCGGCGCGACCACTACGCCTTTCTGGTTGGCTACGCCGACGGCACCTTCGGACCGGAGTGCAACATGACCCGCGCCGAGGTGACCACCATGTTCGCCCGCCTGCTCACCGAGCAGATCGAGGCAGACAAGACCTATTCCAGCACCTTCAACGATGTGGCGAAGGACTGCTGGGCGGCCAACTACATCGGCTATATGCAGCAGTTCGGCATCGTCACCGGATATGAGGACGGCAGCTTCCGTCCCGACGCTCCAGTGACCCGCGCTGAGTTCGCCGCCATTGCCAGCCGCTTTGAAAAGCTGACTCAGGGCAGCGCGAGCTTCACCGACGTGCCGGACACCCACTGGGCAGTCAAATATATCAACTTTGCAGCCACCCGCGGCTGGGTCACCGGCTATGAGGACGGAACCTTTAAGCCGGAGCACTCCATCCCCCGCGCCGAGGTAGCGGCGGTCACCTGCCGTCTGCTGGAACGCAGCGCGGATCAGACCTATATCCGCAGCCATATCGGTGAGCTTCGAACCTTTGCGGACGTGACCGAGAGCCACTGGGCATACTGGTACGCCATGGAGGCCGCCAACGGTCATGACTACACCAAATCCGGCGGCAGCGAAAACTGGAGCCGCACTCATCGATAACAGTTTTGATGCTTTCGGGCGATTCGTGTTCTGCGTCAGTCGGAGCAGCGAAACCCTTCGGCAGCCTCACAAATGATGCGAGAAAGGAGGACGCCATGCAGCTGTCTGCCGGTCACGGCGCCGGATGCATGGGGATAACGCTATGGGCAGAAAATATCTTACGCTGGCGTCGGCGCTGCTGCTGGCACTCTGTCTGAACGCCTGCGGCAGCCGGCCGGGCACGGTCCCTCCTCCTTCCGGAGGCGGTGAAGGAGAAGGCAGTCCGCTGCTGACGCCTGCATCGCCTGACGACTGCTACTGGACCGCCGTGCGGCATGAGTCCTACAATCCCTCCTTTGACCGTACGGAGGTCAGCACCATGCCTACGGAAAAATGGTGGGCGGACCTCTACCTTAATGAGGACGGAACAGCGCTGTTCCGAGAGGTGCTGGGCTTTGGCTATGCCTCCTACCTGATAAACGTCGAATGGTGGCTGGGAGCGGACAATGTCCTGCGGCTGACCGGAGAGGATTATGACGGAGAGCTCGTCACCATGGATGGACGCATGGAAAAGGATCGTTCCGTGATGCTGGAGACCCCTTACGGAGACCGGTTTTATTTTGAACCGGCGCAGAAGCCGGATTCCGGCGGAGCGCTCTGCATCGCAGATCTGGAAGGGACCTGGCGGATGACCGGCGGCGAGCCCGGTGCCGGGGAGAAGCACATGGCTTCTCTGCTGAACATCGAGCGCCGGTGGTCTGACGGCGAGGAAGGCGGCTATATCCTGCGGGCGGAGTATTACAGCGCCCGCCTGCTGGATACGGATACGCCGCAATACGAGACACAGAAGGAGCTGCTGGTGGAAAAACGGGAGGAGGCTCTGTCGGACGGCTTTTCCGGCGAACCATGGTCGGCACGGCTGTTTTCCGAGGAGTCCGGCGCAGAGTATCTTGCGGCGCTGACAGAGCGGAACACCCTGCACCTCCGGCGCTCTGATGCCCCGGACGGCCCGCAGACAGTCTACACACGCTCGGACAGCTTTCTGC
>ENA-ORSQ01001841-ORSQ01001841.1-human-gut-metagenome-genome-assembly--contig:-NODE-1841-length-10363-cov-3.697031_pt1 | contig 10363 bp, 10 predicted proteins | sample MGYA00241900_ERZ509164 | MGnify/ENA primary metagenome ERZ509164 (study PRJEB26280, sample SAMEA2338807) | human gut metagenome | biome: human gut; feature: human-associated habitat; material: faeces...
TGAGTGCCTCGGCCATGACGTCGGCAAAGTAGCCGTCGGCGTAGAGCACGCCGCGCACCGCTGCCGCGTTGACCTTGGCCGCATCGCCGCCCGCAAAGCCGCTCATCGAGCGGTCTGCGCCGCAGTAGCCGTCGCTGGTGGCCTGCATGACTGCCCACAGACGGTGCATCTCGGCCTCGCTTTCGGCGCGGGTCAGGCCGCTTTCGGCCAGATCGCTCTCAAGGATGACCTCATACAGCGGCTTGCCGCTCTCTTTGCAGAGGTCGATCATCTCATGCACGGATGAAAATGCCATCTTTCCCGCCCCCTTACAGATTCAGAATCGTGACCTTGACGATGCCCGGCTGGCTGCCCAGCTGCCCGGCGATCTCGTCCGGGATAGGCTCGTCGCACTCCAGCACCATGACGGCGTAGCCGCCCGCCGTCGAGCGGTAGAGCTGCATCGTGGCGATGTTGACGCCGTGCTGGCTCAAACAGGTGGTAACGGCTGCCACATGGCCGGGCGTGTCCTGGTTGTGGACGATCAGCGTGTTGTGGTCTCCGCCAAAATTCGTCGTGATGCCGTCGATCTGGCAGATGTTGATCCGCCCGCCGCCGATGGACGCGCCGACGACCTCGAGCTTACGGCCCGACGCGCCGGTCAGCCGCAGCACCGCCGTGTTGGGGTGCGCACCGCGCAGGTTTGTGGTGTCGATCTTAAAGTGCAGCCCGGCCTCCTTGGCAATGGAAAAGCTGTGCGGGATGCGGTCATCGTCCGGCTGCATGCCCAGCAGCCCGGCGACAAGCGCCCGGTCCGTGCCGTGGCCGCGCCCCGTGGCGGCAAAGCTGCCGTAAAGCAGGATCTCGGCCTCGGCAGGCTGCTCCCCCAGGAGCCGCCGCGCCGTGCTGCCGATGCGCACCGCACCCGCCGTGTGGCTGCTGGACGGCCCCGTCATGACCGGGCCGAGCACATCAAATAACCGCATAACGGACACCTCACTTATAAAATGGTATAGAATGAGTATAGCGGATTTGCCGCGGGATTGCAAGGCACGGGCAGAAAAGGGTGGAAAATATAAAAAGAATACCGCATATTCAACGCAATAGCGTTAAATATGCGGTATTTGGCGGAGTAAGAGAGATTTGAACTCTCGCGGCGGTTTCCCACCCTACGCCCTTAGCAGGGGCGCCTCTTCGACCTCTTGAGTATTACTCCACAAGTCAAAGTGATTTTATATATTCACTTGTTATCACAAAATGGCGGAGAGGATGGGATTCGAACCCATGGTCCGCTCGCGCGAATCGCTGGTTTTCAAGACCAGTTCCTTAAACCACTCGGACACCTCTCCACAGTGGCTGCCGCCAGAATGCAGGTATTATTATACAAAAATACGGAGGGGTTGTCAACCCCTCCGCGCAAACTTTTTTGAAAATTATTTCGCGTGTGAATCTCACGGTGGATTTTCTCCTGCGCTTTGTTCGAGTGGTCTTTGTTTTGGATAAGAAACGCAAAAACCGCCGCAGTGTTACGCCGCGGCGGGAAAATTTTCGGGGAGTATTTTTACAGCGCACAGGGGGTAAAGCCGTCCTTGCCCAGCACTTGGACCTTGGCATAGCCCAGCTCCTTCAGTTTGGCGGCGACAGCCTCAAAACCGAAGGTCAGCGCCTTGGTATCGTGGGCATCGGCGGTGATGACAACATTGCCGCTGAGCACCAGCCACTCCTTCAGGATCGCATCGGACGGGAAGAAATCCTTGCGGAAGCCACGATACACCGCAGAGGTGTTGACCTCCAGCACGCAGCGGTTGCGGGCGGCGGTCATCAGCGCGGCGTTGGCGGCGGCAGTGTAGCGGGGGTCGTTCTCATCAAAGAACTTGCCGTCACCGTTGATCTTCTTGATCAGGTCGAAGTGGCCCAAAATTGTGGGCTTCTTCTCGGCAACCTTGGCCACATTGGCAAAATAGGCCTCGACCACGGCCAGCGCATCGCCGTCAAAATCGTCGTCGATGCAGGCGCGCAGATCCTCCTCGCGCCAGTCGATCTCATAATACTTGCCGGTCTTGGGGCCGCGGACATAGTGGGTGCTGCCGATCCAGTAGTCGTACTGGGTCGGGTCATCGTCGCTGTAAAGGTCCCACTCCAGACCGCACAGAATGTCCATTTTGCCTGCATAGCGCTCCTTGAGCTTGGCAATCTGCGCCTTGTACAGGGCGGTACGGCTCTGGGTCATGCAATATTCCAGATCACAGGGGGTGTGGCTGTGCCCGCTGAAGCCCAGCGTTTGCAGACCGTTCCGCCATGCCGTGACCGCAATCTCGTCCAGCGTGTTCTTGCCGTCGCACAATTTGGAATGAACGTGTACAGAGCTTTTCAGGTATTCGCCTGCCATAGTTACTGCATCCTTTCCTGCTTGACCTTATGGTCAATTACGTGTCGTTTTTCGAGTTCCTTCGTGATGTCCTCTACGGAAATGCCCAGCTCGATCATCAGCACCATGACGTGGTAAGCCAGGTCGCTGATCTCGTAGATGGTCTCCTCCCTGTCGCGCTTGGAGCCTGCAATGATGACCTCGGTGGATTCCTCGCCGACCTTTTTGAGGATCTTTTCCAGGCCCTTGTCGAACAGATAGGTGGTGTAGCTGCCCTCCTTCGGGTCGGTCTTGCGGCCCTCGATGAGTGCGTACAGGCCCTGCCAGGTGAACTGCTTCAGCTCATCGGAGACATAGACCGGGTTGAAGAAGCAGCTCTCCGCGCCGGTGTGGCAGGCGGGGCCGGATTTGACGACGTCGATGACGAGCGCGTCCTTGTCGCAGTCGGCGGTGATGGAAACGACCCGCTGCACGTTGCCGGAGGTCTCGCCCTTGCGCCAGATCTCCCGGCGGCTGCGGGACCAGAATACGGTGCGGCCCTCGGCAATCGTCAGGGCCAGCGTCTCGGCATTCATGTAGGCGAGGGTCAGCACCTCTTTGGTATAATGGTCCTGCACGATGGCCGGGATCAGGCCGTTTGCGTCAAATTTGAGAGTCTTGGAATTTTCGGTGATTTCCATGGTGGACACTCCTAAAGTCATATAGTTTAGTGTACCTCTTTTTGTGGGTTTTGGCAAGAGGTAAAGTGTAGGTTTGCTATTATTACGCAGTAGGGGCCGGGCATGCCCGGCCTGCGGATTTCCCGCAAGAGGACGCTTTTGGGAATGTTGCGGGCCGCACATGTGCGGCCCCTACCGGGTGGCTGCATGGCGAAGGGGCGATCACACCCGCATCTCTATCCCGTTCTCCCGCAAATACCGCTTCAAATCGTTGATTTCCACCTGCTTTGTGTGGAAGATCGACGCGGCCAGACCGGCATCTACTGCCGGGTGATTGCGGAACAGCTCAAGGAAATCCTCCTTTTTGCCTGCGCCGCCGGAGGCGATGATGGGCACGGCGCAGCGTGCGGCCACGGCGTCCAGCAGCTCCAGATCAAAGCCGTTCTTCACGCCGTCGGTGTCGATGGAGTTCACGACCAGCTCGCCCGCGCCGTTTTTGACGCCCTGCTCCAGCCAGTCCAGCGCGTCGATGCCTGTGTTCTCGCGCCCGCCCTTGGCGAACAGCATGAATTTGCCGTCCACACGCTTAATATCGGCGGAGAGCACCACGCACTGGTTGCCGTATTTCTGCGCGGCAGCCGGGATGATGCCGGGGTTGCGGATGGCCCCCGAGTTGACGCTGACCTTGTCCGCGCCGCATTTCAGCACGCGGTCAAAGTCGTCCAGCGTGTTGATGCCGCCGCCGACGGTCAGCGGGATAAAAATCTGGCTTGCGACCCGGCGCAAAATATCGGTGAACAGCCCGCGCCCCTCGACGCTGGCGGTAATATCGTAGAACACCAGCTCGTCCGCGCCGGAGGCGTTGTAGTACCGCGCCATCTCGACGGGATCGGCCATGTCCTGCAATCCTTCAAAGTTGACACCCTTGACCACGCGCCCGTTTTTGACGTCCAGACAAGGAATTATGCGTTTGGTTATCATACATTCACTCCCCCTTTTGTCAGAGAGGAGTTAGGAGATGTCTCTGCTACGGAGACTCTCCTCTCTCCTCACTTGCTTTCGTACAGCCTCACGGCCTCGGCCAGATCAATCGCTCCCGTATAAATCGACTTCCCCAAAATGGCTGCGTGGCAGTGCATGGCGGAAAGCTCGGCCAGCTCGGCCATGGCGGCAATGCCGCCGCTGGCCGTGACTTCGATGCCGGGAATCGTCAAAAGCTCACGGTACAGCGCCATATTGGTGCCCTGCAACGTGCCGTCCCGGGAAATATCGGTGGCAATAATGGCCTTGACGCCCGCATTGGCGCAGCGGCGGCAGAATGCCACGCCCGGCTCGGGGGTGACCTCCTTCCAGCCGTTGACAGCGACAGCGCCGTCCTTCATGTCAACGCCGACGGCAATCTGAGCGCCGTATTTCTGTGCCATTTCTGCCGTGAAATCGAAGTTTTTTACGGCCACCGTGCCCAGAATGCAGCGGTCCGCGCCGAGGTCAAGATACCGTTGGATGCGCGCCTCGTCGCGGATGCCGCCGCCGACCTCGATTTTGAGGCCGCCCAGCTTGGCAATGGCGGCAATCGTCTGCAAATTGGCCGTGGTGTCGTCCTTGGCGCCGTCCAGATCGACGACATGCAAATACTTCGCACCTGCGTCGATAAATTGCTGTGCCTGGGCGACGGGGTCTGCGTTGTAGACGGTCATCCGGTCGTAATCGCCCTGATAAAGCCGCACGGCCTGGCCGCCGCGCAGGTCAATGGCGGGGTATAGCTTCATGGTACTTCCTCCCTCTCGCTTACAGCTCGGCAAAGGCTTTTAACAGCCGCAGGCCGGTATCACCGGATTTTTCGGGGTGGAACTGGGTGCCGTACACCAGCCCCTGCCGCACCGCGCCCGTGACGGGGATGCTGTAGTCACTCGTCGCCAGTGTCGATGCAGCGCAGTTTTTGGCGTAATAGCTGTGTACGTAATAGACGTACTCGCCGTTTTTGACGTACTTGAACAGCGGGTCTGCCTCGCGCCCGGGCACAATGTCCATGGCATTCCAGCCGATGTGCGGCACCTTGAGCGCCGGATCGGTCAGGTCGTCCGCCAGCGGGCAGACCTCGCCGGGAATCAGGCCGAGGCCGCGGTGCTCGCCGTACTCGCAGCTTTTTTCAAACAGCAGCTGCATGCCTAAGCAGATGCCCAGCAGCGGCTTTTTCTGCGTTTCCTCGCGCAGAACGGGCACAAGGCCCGTGGCTTCGAGCTTGGCCATTGCGTCGGCGAATGCCCCGACGCCCGGCAGCAGGATATGATCCGCCGCCCGCAGGTCCGCGGCGTCGCGGGTCACCCGCACCTCTGCGCCCAGGCTTCTGACGCTGGACGACAGGCTGAACAGGTTGCCCACGCCGTAGTCAACGATTGCGATCATGTATGGTTCTCCCCCTCTGTATAAAACTTATCCATGGCCCAGCGGGCCGGGTTGGTGAGAATGGAATCATAGCCCTTCAGGCGCGGTGTCTTGCGCTGCGGGAGCGGCATTTATTCACCCAGGATCTCATCCAGCGCCGCAAAGAACCGCTGCATCTGCTCGGGTGTGCCAATCGTGATGCGCAGATAGTCCGAGATGCGCGGCGCGTTGAAGTGGCGGATTAAAATGCCGCGGGCGCGCAGCTTTTCAAAAATTTCCACACAGGGCATACGGTCCGTGGTCGCGAACAAAAAATTTGTGGCCGAGTCAAACACCGTGAACCCGCGGCGGCGCAGCTCGTCGGTGGTGTGGGTGCGCTCGGCAATGACCTTTGCCGTTACATCGGCAAAATAGGCCTCGTCGGAGATTGCCGCCGCGCCCGCGGCCTGGGTCATGGCGTTGACGTTGTAGGGGCTGTAGCTGAACTTGACGCGGTTCATGTCGGCAATCAGCGCGGGCCGCGCAATGCAGAAGCCCAGCCGTGCACCCGCCAGATTGTGCGTTTTGGAGAAGGTATGGGTGATGACGAGGTTGTCATATTTTTCCAAAAGCGGCAGACAGGACGACCCGGCAGGCGCGAACTCGACGTAGGTCTCGTCCACGATCACGATGTTGTCGGGGTTCGTTTGCAGCACCTCCTCGATGGCGTCCACCGGGGCCAGCAGGCTGGTGGGCGCGTTCGGGTTGGCAATGACAATTGTCTCGTGCAGACCGCAGTATTTTTTCAGGTCGATGGTCAGGTCAGCCTCCAGCGGGATGATGTGCTGCGGAATGTGCAGTAAATCACACAGCACCGTGTAAAAGCTGTAGGTCACATCGGCGAAGGCCAGCGGCGTGCTTTCGTCGCAGAACGCGCGCAGGGCCAGCAGCAGGTTCTCGTCGCTGCCGTTGCCGCAGAGGATATTCTCCGGGCGCACGCCCCAGTGGCGCGCAATGGCGGCGTTGAGATCGCCGTTGGTCAAATCAGAGTACAGCCGCAGCCCCGGCACCGCCGCGGCCACCGCCGCCGCCACGCCGGGCGCGGGCGGGTACGGGTTTTCGTTGGCGTTGAGTTTGACAATGTCAGCGATTTTAAGCTGTTCGCCGGGGGTGTACGGCTCCAGCGAAGCGAGGGTTTTGGTAAAATAACGGCTCATGGGTGTTCCTCCCCGTCCGAAGTGTAGAATTGGTCGTGGGGCCATTTGGCGGGATTGTTTTGGATGTATTGGAAGATTTCATCATAATCCCGCGGCCCGCGTATGACATGATCGTAGTAGGATGTTTGAAAGATGGAATGGCCGAGGCGGCGTGTAGTCCCCGTTTTGATGGCACGAACCATTTGGTGAATCGTAGGGCGGGATGCCCCCATCCCGCCGCCGTTCCCGGGTGCATGGATATGAAAAAGAATGTGCAGATGGTTCGGCATGATAACATACGCATCCACGGTGACATTGTCGTAAACCGTTTCCGTGCGGCGAATTAAATCGTCCACAATTTTCCCGGCGGGCAGCAGTTGAACCCGCGGCGGGATGAGGGCATCCCGCCGTACGGATGACGGAAGGTCAACAACGATCCGGGAAAGAATGTGCGCCTTATTTTTGGTACACACCGTTATAAAATACGCACCCGGTTCACTATAATCATGCTGCTTCAACCTCGGATGCTTCCTTTTTGGCAAGCTCATTCCTCAAACCGGATCGTCACACTCCTGGCATGGGCATGTAACCCCTCGTGCTCGGCAAAATTGGCGATGCGTCCCTGCACCTCGCCGAGGGCTTCGCGGGTGTAATAAATAAAGCTCGACTTCTTCACAAAATCATCGACGCCCAGCGGGCTAGAGAACCGCGCCGTGCCGCTGGTGGGCAGCGTGTGGTTCGGGCCGGCAAAGTAGTCGCCCAGTGCCTCGGGCACGTTTTTGCCCAAGAAGATGCTGCCCGCGTTCTGCACCGAGTTCAGCACCGCGAACGGGTCATCGACGCAGATTTCCAGATGCTCCGGCGCAATGATGTTCACGGCCTCGATGGCCTTGTTCATGTCGTCGGTGACAATAATTTTGCCGTTCGTGTCCACGCTGGCGCGGGCGATGGCGGCGCGGGGCAGCTGCGGGATCTGCACCTCCAGCTCCGCCTGCACGGCCTTGGCTAAATCCCGGCTGTCGGTGACGAGAACCGGGCTGGCCAACTTGTCGTGCTCGGCCTGGCTGAGCAGGTCGGCGGCGACCCACGCGGGGTTGCAGGTGCCGTCTGCCAGCACGAGAATTTCCGACGGGCCTGCGATCATATCAATGCCGACCTTGCCGAACACCTTCCGCTTTGCCGTGGCCACGTAGATATTGCCGGGGCCGACGATCTTATCCACGGCGGGGACGCTTTCGGTGCCGTAGGCAAGGGCTGCCACGGCCTGTGCGCCGCCCGTTTTAAAAATCAAATCAATGCCCGCAATGACGGCGGCGGCCAGAATCGCGGGGTTCACCTTGCCGTCCCGTCCCGCGGGGGTCGTCATGACGATCTGCCCGACGCCCGCGACCTTGGCGGGAATGACATCCATCAGCACGGTGGACGGGTACGCCGCCGTGCCGCCCGGCACGTAGACGCCCGCGCGCTGGATGGGGGTGTACTTCTGCCCCAGCACGATGCCGGGCTTGTCGTTGACCACAAAGTTTTTGTGCAGCTGCTGCTCATGGAAGTGGCGGATGTTCTCGGCGGCCATCTTCAGCGTCGTGATGAACTCGGGATCGGTCTTTTCCAGCTCGGCAAAGGCTTCCTCAATTTCGGCCTGGCTGACCCGCACGTCGGTCAGCTCGGCGTGGTCGAATTTGGCGGCGTACTCGATCAGGGCGGCGTCGCCGCGGGCGCGGACGTCCGCAATAATCGCATCGACGGTGGCCTCCACATCGGCCTCGGCGCGGATGTCACGGTTCAGAATTTCCTCGGGGCGTACCTCATCAAAGTCATACAGACGGATCATTTTGCAAGGGCCTCCTTCATCTTATTCAGCAGCTCGGTCAGCTGGGCGTATTTGAACTTGTAGCTTGCCTTGTTGGCAATGAACCGCGCCGAGATCGGCATAAACTCCTCGATTACGGTCAGGTCGTTTTCTTTTAAGGTCGTGCCGGTCTCGACAATATCGACGATGACGTCGGACAGGCCCAAAATCGGGGCCAGCTCAATGGAGCCGTTCAGCTTGACAATGTCGATGTCGCGTCCGCGGCGCTCGTAGTGGTCGCGGGCAATGTTGACAAATTTTGTAGCTACGCGCAAGGCGCGGCTCTCGTCGTCGGCGAAGCCCGCAGGCCCGGCCACGCACATCCGGCACTTGCCCATGCCGGTATCCAGCAGTTCATACACGTCTGCGCCGGACTCGGTCAGAATGTCCTTGCCGACGATGCCGATGTCCGCCGCGCCGTGCTCGACGTAAATCGCAACGTCGCTGGGCTTGACGAGGAAGTACCGCACACAGGCGTCGGGGTTCTCGACCACGAGCTTGCGGGTGTCGTTGTAGTCCTCGGTGGCGCTGTAGCCCGCGCCCGCCAGCAGCTTGTACGCCTTGTCGCCGAGGCGGCCCTTCGGCAGGGCAATGTTCAGCCAGCTTTTCTCGCGGCCCTGCTGCTGCACGGGGGGCAGCGGCGCGGCCAGGCGTTCCAGCTCGTCTAAGTAGATGGCAAAGCCGATGGCGTTCGCCCCCGGCGTGAACCGCTGCATCAGGTAGTCATACCGCCCGCCCTTGAGCACCGCGCACGGGATGCCCGCAACGTAGCCGGTGAACACAAGGCCGTTGTAATACTCCATTTCGTCGGCCATGCTCAGGTCCAGCCGGATGCCGCGGCCCGCCTCGCCCAGCGCATTCTGCAAAGCCTGCAATTCCTCCAGCGCCGCGCGCTGGGTCTCGCACCGGCAGGCGGCGCGGGCGGCGGTCAGCGTTGCACCCAGCGGGCCGTGCAGGTCGAGCAGGCCGGTCAACGCGGCAGCGGCGGATTCGTCCAGCCCCGCGGCCAGCGCGGCGGTGCGCAGCTCGTGGGCGTTCTTGGCGCGCAGGAAATCGAGCAGCTTCGCGCGCGCCTCAGCGGGGACATGCAGCGCGTCCAGCAGGCCGGTCAGGTAGCCCATGTGGCTGATTTCCAGCACGGGGGGCACATCCAGCGCGGCCAGGCTTTGCAGGGCCAGCCGCACCACGGCGGCCTGCTCGTCGGCGTCCACCGCGCCCATGCTCTCCAATCCCATCTGGTGGATGGTCTGGAAGGTGTGGCTCTCGCGGCTGGGGCGGCAGACCTCCTCATTATAATAAAAGCGCTTGCACTCCCCTGCCGCGGGCTGGGCCGTCTTGGCGATGGACAGCGTTACGTCGGGCTTGATGGCCCGCAGCTTGCCGTCCAGGTCGGTGAAGGTGATGACCTGTGCGTCCGGCAGAAAGCGCTGATACTCCTGATACAGGGCGTATTCCTCAAAGCGGGACGCGCGGTATTTGCGGTAGCCGGCCTGCTCATACAGGGCACGCAGGCGGAAGGTCGCCTGTTCGGCGGGGGTAAAGCGGTTGAGTTCGATCTCCATAACATTCCTACCTCTCTGATCCGATACAAATTCTATTATACTTTAGTGCAGTAAAGTTGTAAAGTGGGTTTGTAGTAATTTCACGGACATTTGTGCGCGGAAAGCCATAGGTACGGTGTAGGGGTCGGGTATGCCCGGCCCGGAGGTTTCCCATAAAAGGCCGTATGCGGGAAGGCCGCGGGCCGCACATGTGCGGCCCCTACAGGGCGGTGAAAACCGTAGGGGCGGATTCCATATCCGCCCGCGGGGCGTCGGGGACGCCGCCCCCTACAGGCGGAACCCGCAGGCGCTTCTGATGCCGAAAGTGCGCATTGACGTTAAACCCTCCGGGTAGAATGGCTTCCCCCGCGGGGGAAGCTGTCAGCGGCCCCGCCCGCTGACTGATG
>ENA-ORSQ01001844-ORSQ01001844.1-human-gut-metagenome-genome-assembly--contig:-NODE-1844-length-10350-cov-2.903643_pt1 | contig 10350 bp, 9 predicted proteins | sample MGYA00241900_ERZ509164 | MGnify/ENA primary metagenome ERZ509164 (study PRJEB26280, sample SAMEA2338807) | human gut metagenome | biome: human gut; feature: human-associated habitat; material: faeces...
GTTGGTAGTCATCGCATTGGCGGCAGGCGTCGGATGCGGATTCCTGCTGGTCCGACCGGCCATACCCCAATCGTTGCGATCCTCAACGGCCTCCGGCTCGATCACTGCGGCGAAAAGCCGGTTCGATGATGCTCGAGACGTCACCGTCACGGTCCATACCGGAACGGGGCGCACCGTGGCCTCGCCCAAATCGGGCACCATCACCGCCTATGGTTGCGCGCCCGGACAAACCATCGATTCCGGAACAAGCTTCATCGCAGTGGATGAAGTGCCGCTGCTGTCGTTGCATACCGCCGTTCCGCCGTTCCGCGACCTGCAGTCCGGTATGCGAGGCCGCGACGTGGCGGCGCTGAACGCCGAGCTGCGACGGCTTGGATATGCGGCCCCCGACGGCGATGCGATGACCTGGGACACGATTCTCGCATACAATGCGCTCGCCGATACCGTCGGCGCGGCACGGCTGGTCAAGGACAACGGGTGGACGCTAGCCAAAGACGCTTACGTGTGGTTGGATGGGCAATCCGTGACGATCCGTTCCTGCGTTGCCGGCATCGGCGCATCAATCGACGTGAAATCCGAACTGTTGACCACCGATTCGCAATCGCAATCGGTATCCGTGACCATGCCGCAGGACGAGGTGGTCGCAGGAGATCGGGTGCTTGACGTGGACGGTCGAATGGTCGACATGCCGCAACAAACGACGGTGATTACCGACTCATCGACGCTGGCGGCATTGCTGGGCAGCGACGCCTATCGGCAGGCGTCCGGCACAGCTGAGTCCTCCGGGAGCGCGTCGGACGGCGCGTCGGATGTGACCTTCACCCTGCAATGGCTCCTGAAAACTCCAATCGATGTATGGTCGCTGCCACCCACCGCTTTCTACGCGCAACATGATGAACAGGCCTGCGTGGTGTCCGATGGCAAGCCCGTCGCGGTCACCGTGATCGGCTCCCGTTTGGGGCGCTCAATGGCCACGGTCGATTCCGGCGCGGCATTGGGCAAAGTGCGCACGAATCCGCAAGGAGGCAAACCATGCCGATGAGTGATCCCGTTGATTCCACGGGTCCTCTGATGAAGGGGGATGATGAGCGGACGCCGGGAAAACTGGTGACGTTGCGCGATGTCGGTCACACATTCACTGGAGACACTTGGCTGTTCCGTTCGTTAAATGCTGACCTGCGGCCCGATCGCGTGTACGCGCTGGTGGGGCCTTCCGGTTCGGGCAAAAGCACATTGTTGTCCATATTGGCGGGATGGGTGAAGCCGTCGGAAGGATCCATTCAGCGGCTGAACATCGGGAAAACCAGCTGGGTGTTCCAAAATCCCATCGGAGTGGCGCGCCGAAGCGTGATCGACCATGTGACTCTGCCTTATCTTGCCGCGGGGTTGGATGTGCCGCAGGCGGAGGCATGCGCGCGCGAGCTGCTTGCCCAGTTCGGTCTGGCGGAGCGCGCGTCCAGCGAATACCGGGAGCTGTCCGGAGGAGAGGCTCAACGGCTCATGCTGGCGCGTGGCGTGGCGTCGGGCGCCGATCTGCTGCTGGTCGATGAGCCGACCGCGCAGCTCGATGTGCATACGGCGGATACGGTGAACGCGAGGTTGGACGCGTTGTCAAGACGGGGCATGATCGTGGTGGTCGCCACGCATGATCATCGCACGCGCGACGCCGCCACCGATGTCATCGATTTGGAGGATTACCAATGAAACCGATGCGGTTGAAAGCGGTGCTGCGTGAGACTTGTCGCAACGTCGCCACTGGTACGAGCCGATGCGCGCTTATCTCGCTGTTGCTGTCGATATGCGCGGTCGCATGCATGTGCGCAGACCTGACGCAGATGACGGGGTTGATCGGCGACGCCCGGAAATGGAAGGAATCAGGTGCCTCCACCTATGCGATCACTTTGCAGGGAGGAATCGACGGCGCGGCCTGCGAAGGGCTGCGTTCCGCGAACGGAGTGTTGGGCGCCGCCGCCCTCCGGCAGTCGTCCGACCGCGTGCGCATCGCGTCATTGCCCGCGACCGAGATTCCGACATACGAGGCAAGCGCACATGTCGCGCAGGTATTCGCGGCGACAGGGATACGGAAGGACAATTCCGGTGTGATCATGTCGACGGCTGTGACGCGCACGTATGGCGCGCATGCCGGCACGGTGCTGCCGCTCGTCGGTGGCGCACGCATGCGTGTTTCCGCGACGTTCGATTGGCCAAGCGACGGAAGGCAACCAACATACGGCTATGCGATTATCTCGCCCGGCAACGATACCAAGGCCTATGACACCTGTCTGGTCCGTGCGTGGCCGGTTCCCGACGGTATCGAAAGCCTGCTGCGTGTCTCCATTCGCGCCGATGCCGAATCCGGTGTCGGCGCCGCTGCGAGCTCCACCTCTGCCGGGACGAGTGGAAGCAACGAAACGCCGCATGCGAAAATCAGCCGGATCAATACCATGCTGGGGTCGCATATGCCTGGCCCGGCGGATTTCGATGCCCGCATCACCCGGTATGCGCCACTGTTGATGTTCGTCATCGCAATGGCGTTGGGGTTCGCATCGGTTTGCATGCGCAGAATCGAGATAGCGAGCGCGTTGCATGCGGGGTATCCGAAAACCGCGATGCTGCTGCAGCTGTTTTTGGAGACGCTGGCCACGGTGGCGGCGTCTTGCGTGGCATGTCTGCCGGTTGTCGCGATTGTGCCGCTCATATTGACCGGATCCGGTGATGCGATGCCGGTTGTCGCGATGCTATGCCGTGTTCCGGGCGCCATGTCGGTCGGGATGCTTGCCGGGACTGCGGTTGGGGGTATGACGATCCGCGAACGGCAGTTGTTCGCCTATTTCAAGGCACGCGCATGACGTGTGCCGTGTCCTTGAGAGATGCTTCGCCGGCTGTTCGTTGCCGCATCGCGGCAGGCCAACGGTTAGAGTGGATGACGTTGATATTGAACCGACTAGGCGGCTGGAGGCGTCGGATGCGATTCGATTTTTCGGGAACGACGCCATTGTTCCGGCAGGTGGCCGAACAAATCAGCGAAGCTATCGTCTCCGGTGCCTTCGCGGAAGGCGAACAGGTGCCCAGCACCACCGAGATCTCGTCCACGTATGCGATCAATCCCGCCACGGTGCTCAAAGGCATGAATCTCCTGGTCGATCAGGGTCTGCTGGAGAAAAGACGCGGCCTTGGCATGTTCGTCACCACGGGAGCACGGGAGAAGGCTCGTGACGCCAAACGCGAGGAACTGCTCACCACGCGGGTCGTCGAACTCGTCGCGCAGGCAAAGGCGCTTGGCATCAGCTGCGAACAACTACAGCGCATCATCGGAAGGACCTATCGATGAGTCTGGTCATCAGCGATCTGAGCAAGAGCCGTCATGGAACGTCCCTGCTCAACGGAGTGAATCTGGAATTACGGAGCGGTGCGATACATGGTCTGTTCGGGCGCAATGGTGCCGGCAAAAGCACATTGCTGAACATCATCGCGAACCGACTCGTGGCCGATGCCGGCAGTGTGTCGTTCGACGGCAACCGTATGACGGATGGCGGCGGCATGTGGGAACGTCTCATGCTGATGGACGAGACTTGGCCATATCCTGTCGAATGGCGTCTGCGATCGGTGTTCCGTCTGATCTCGCGGCGATACGGCGGATTCGATGATGTGTTGGCGGGGCGTATGATGCAGGCTTTCGGGCTGCGGCCTGATGCTCGTTTCATGAGACTGTCCACCGGTCAGCGTGGCGCGGCGAAGCTGGTTGCCGCGCTTTGCGCGCCGACCGATATCGTGTTGCTTGATGAAGCGACTGATGGTCTTGACGCTGCGGCCCGTGACCTGTGTTACCGCTTCGTGATTGAGTCGTATGGCGACAGACCTCGCACCATGATCATATCCACCCATCTCATAACGGAGGTGGAGGGACTGGTCGAACATGCCGTGGTCCTCGACCATGGGCAGGTGCTGGAATCCTTCGACATGAACGAGTTGTCACAACGTGGGCGGATGCTGTCGGGGCCGGTCGGATCGGTGCGGCGGTACTTGGCCGACAATGGTTTGCGTACGCTGTCGGAAACCATTCTCGGTGGTCTGCTGACTGTCGGCGTGCGTGGCGTGCCATCTGCACCGATGCCGGAGGACGTTGTCATGAGGTCTTTCGATCTCAATGAGTATGTCATCCAGATTACCGGCATGGACAAGGGGTATGCGTCATGATGGATGAAGTGAAAGGCTTGTCGGCCGGGATGCGGTTCGCGCTGACAAGGCAGCTTGCCGCGCGTTGCGTCGTGTTGATGGCGTACGTGTTGGCCGGTTATTGCGTGCCGTGGCTGTGGGGTCTGATTTTGGCCTTGGTATCCGGAGGTCATTATGTGGTGGAATACCATGTGCTTGGCCCGACGTTGGTGATGTGCGCGGTTCTGACGGCGGTTCTGGCTGTCAGTGGCTTTCGTTCCCTGATATCCATGGGCGTGGGCCGGGCCGTGTATTTCTGGACCGAGATGTTCGCCAATCTTTGCTTCTCCCTTGCCTGCTCGGTGGTCATGACGTTGGGGTTCGTGCTGACGCCGAACCATGATGCCGATATCCTCATCACGTTCCGTGTCGGCAGTGACCTGCAGTGGCTGGCTTGTGTGCCACCATCCGATTCATTCGGACGATTGCGATTCCTGAACCGTGATCTGGGCGGTTCATACGCGGCCATGAGAACAGGCGTGCGAGGCGATACGGCCAATCCGATGCTGCTGTTCCTGGCGCTGTTCCTGTTGACCGCCTCGGTGGCGATTCTGGGTCAATGCGTCGGGGAACTGCTGGCGCAGGTCAATCGGTACGGGGCAATCGCCTTGGCGGTGTCGGCATGCATAGCATGGGTCGCGCGTCCATGGCTGTTGAACAGAACCGCCACCGATGTCAATCCGATGATATGGAAACTGCTCGAGGCACTGCGGGGACGCTGGTGTCTGATGTGGCGTGAGGGGCAAGCGGCGTCCGCGGCGATGTACGGAACGTCCAACGAGCGTCTCGTATACGATCAGGCCTACACGTTCTGGCCGATGATGGTGCTTTTCGTAGGTGTGATGATCTTCGGCAACTTGTTGTGCTGGCTGTTGATCCGGCGTCGTGAGGTGCGTGTTCCGCAGTTGCTGCCGGTATGGTGGTGACGATGCTCGGCATGGGCAACACGCCGATGTCCACGTCCGTGCTATCGTATGAGCCATGTTCAATTTCTCATGTTGTTGCTGTCGCTGACCAACCGCCCGAGGGGCGCGTGGTTCATCGACGCATAACTTGAGATAGGACATTCCAACAAGCGGCCGCGAATCCAGCAGGTCGCAGATGAATCGCCATACATCATCCGGCATATGGTATCCCGGCAATGATTGGCATACCGTTACGCAAACGGATGGCAAGATGCCATCGCAATGGGTCCCGTTTCAACAGCTGCACGTGACGAACGCGAGCTTCTCGACATACGACGAAAATCGCACATCTCGAAAGCCCACGAATCAAGCACCGCACGCAAAGGAAACGCCATGACCATCCACAACTCGCTGTCCGAACTCATCGGCAACACCCCGCTCGTCAAACTCAACCACGTGACCGACGGCATCAAAGCCACCATCGCGGTGAAGGTCGAATACCTGAACCCGGGCGGCTCGTCCAAGGACCGCATTGCCGAACGCATCATCGACGCGGCCGAACGCAGCGGCGAACTGAAGCCCGGCGGCGTGATCGTGGAACCGACCTCCGGCAACACCGGTGTCGGACTCGCGCTCGTGGCTTTGCAGCGCGGATACCGTGCGATCTTCACCCTGCCGGACAAGGTTTCCGAAGCCAAGCGTGCGGTGCTGCGCGCATACGGCGCCGAAGTGGTCGTAACCCCCACCGACGCCGGCCCGGACGACCCGCGCTCCTACTACCAGGTGGCGGACCGTCTCGCCAAGGCGATTCCCGGCGGCTACCGCCCCAACCAGTACGACAATCCGAACGGTCCCGAAAGCCACTACCACACCACTGGTCCGGAAATCTGGGAGGCCACCGACCACAAGGTCACGCATTTCGTGGCCGGCATCGGCACCGGCGGCACCATCTCCGGCACCGGACACTATCTGAAGGACGTGTCCAACGGCGCGGTGCAGGTCATCGGCGCCGATCCGGAAGGCTCCATCTACTCCGACCCGAACGATGTGCACCAATACCAGATCGAAGGCGTCGGCGAGGACTTCTATCCGAAGGCCTTTGATCGGAGCCTTCCCGACGAGATCGTGCAGGTCACCGACGCGGAAGCCTTCGAAATGACCCGACGCCTTGCCAACGAGGAAGGATTGCTCGTCGGCGGCTCATCCGGCATGGCCGTGTTCTCCGCGCTGAAATACGCCCGCGAGCACGACCTCGACGAAAACCAGCTCGTCGTGGTGCTGATGCCCGATTCCGGCCGCAGCTACATGGAGAAGATCTTCAACGACGACTGGATGCGAGCCAACGGATTCGCCGACGTCGTGGAACGCACCACCAAGCCCAGCCTCGCCGAACAGTACCTGTAAAAGACCGTCAAACGACTGTCCGGCAGCCCGATCGCACCTTTGAAACCAATGCCCATCATCCGAACAACCCAAACCATCCGCTACTTCCAAGGAGTTCCCATCATGACCATCTCGACCAACACCGAAGCCCTCAACGCCACCGCTCTCGCCACCCGCGCCATCCACGCAGGCCAGGAACCCGACCCGACCACCGGAGCCGTCGTCACGCCGATCTACATGACCTCCACGTTCAAGCAGGACGGTGTGGGCGGACTGCGTAACGGTTACGATTACAGCCGGTCCATCAACCCGACCCGCAACAGCTTCGACGAGCAGCTCGCCGCCGTGGAAGGCGCGAAATACGCGTTAAGCTTCTCCTCCGGACTTGCCGCCATCGACGTGCTGCTGCGCTCCACCCTGAAGCCCGGCGACAACATCCTGCTCGGCAACGACGTGTACGGCGGCACCTACCGTCTGCTGTCCAAGGTGTTCGTGCCGTGGGGCATCGGCCTCGACGTGGTGGACATCACCGACACGGCCGCCGTCTCAGCCGCGCTCGCCAAGAAGCAGTACGCGTACATCTGGGTGGAAACCCCGTCCAACCCGCTGCTCAACATCACCGACATCGCCGCCACCGCGGCCGTGGCGCACGCGCACGGCACCAAAGTGGTCGTGGACAACACCTTCGCATCCCCGGTATTGCAGCATCCGCTCGCAGACGGCGCCGACGTGGTCGTCTACTCCACCACCAAGTACATCGGCGGCCACTCTGACGTGGTCGGCGGCGCGGTGGTCCTGAACGACAAGGAAACACGCGACGCGGTGGCCTTCCTGCAGAACGCGGCCGGCGCGGTTCCGTCCCCGTTCGACTCCTGGCTTGACATCCGAGGCCTCAAAACCCTCGACCTGCGCGTCAAGCAGCACAGCCGCAACGCCATGAAAGTGGCCCAGTGGCTCGAAACCCGCCCCGAAGTGGAACGCGTATGGTATCCGGGGCTCGAATCCCACCCGGGCCACGACATCGCGGCACGCCAGATGCACGGCGGTTTCGGCGGCATGATCTCCATCCAGATCGCCGCCGGTTTCGAAGCGGCCAAGAAGTTCGCCGGAGCCACCGAAGTGTTCACCCTGGCCGAATCCCTGGGCGGTGTGGAATCCCTGATCGAGCATCCGGGCGCCATGACCCATGCCTCCGTGGCCGGCACCACGCTCGAAGTGCCCGCCAACCTGATCCGCCTGTCCGTCGGCCTTGAAGACGCGGACGATCTGATCGCCGACCTGGAGCAGGCGTTCCGCCAGATCTGAATTCCCTATTTCCGATAGAAACATGAAACGGCCGGCATGGGCAAGACCCGCGCCGGCCGTTTCGCTCTCCGCGGTCAACGCACGGCATTGCTACACTTGGAAACCATGACGCAAGCTGTTGATTCCGCCGATTCCGTAGACCCCCGCGCATTGGAGGCGCTGAACCGCTATTTCGGCTACGATTCGTTCCGTCCTGGACAATCCGGCATCGTCTCGGCCATCCTCACCGGACACGACGTGCTTGGCGTCATGCCCACCGGCGCCGGCAAATCCATCTGCTATCAGATTCCCGCAGCGATCCTGCCGGGCGTCGCCATCGTCATCTCGCCGCTGATCTCACTCATGCGCGACCAGGTCGACGCCCTGAACGACGTGGGCCTTCCGGCCGCGTTCATCAACACCACTCAGACGCCGGACGAACAGGATCTCGTCTTCGCGCAGGCGCTCTCCGGCCAGATCAAACTGCTGTACGTGGCGCCGGAACGTTTGGAAACCGAACGATTCCGCAACTTCGCCGTCCGTGTGCCGATCTCGCTCGTCGCCGTCGACGAAGCGCACTGCGTCTCCCAATGGGGGCAGGACTTCCGTTCCTCATATCTTGGCATCGGCGAATTCATCGCCGGACTGCCCACACGTCCAACGGTCGCCGCGTTCACCGCCACCGCCACCGAACGCGTGCGCCGCGACATCGTTTCGATTCTGGGCCTGCACACACCGTCCATCACCGTCACCGGTTTCGACCGGCCGAACCTGTATTTCGACGTCATCAGCATGCCACGCAAAGACAAAGCATCCTGGGTGGCGTCCTACATCGCCAGCCATCCGGACGAATCCGGCATCGTCTACTGCGCCACGCGCAAGGAGACGGAGGCACTCGCCGCGGCCCTCAACCACACCGTGCCGGCGTTGCGCGGAGCGGCGGGCGGCAGTGCGGCAGATTCCGTCATGCGCGATGGCCCCGCCGCGGCCGCCTACCACGGCGGAATGCCGGCCGACGTACGCAACCAGGCGCAACGCGACTTCGTCACCGACGCCGTGCCGGTAGTCGTCGCTACCAATGCGTTCGGCATGGGCATCGACAAGTCGAACGTCCGCTACGTCATCCACCACAACATGCCGGAAAGCATCGAGGCATACTATCAGGAAGCCGGTCGCGCCGGCCGAGACGGGGAGCCGAGCCGATGCACACTGCTGTGGAACGAATCCGACATCGTCACCCGTCGGCGCCTGCTTGACATGGACAACGACAACGAGCGGCTGACCCCGTGCGCATGAGCAAGCGCCGTCTGCTGGACGGCATGATCGGCTACTGCCGTACCACCGACTGCCTGCACGTCTACATGACCCGTTACTTCGGCGAGAACACGCCAAGAACCGGCACATGCACGGGCGGTTGCACGAATTGCGACAGCACGTTCGAAACCCTTGACGTGACCGACATCGCGCGGTCAATCAGCCGATGCGTGCACGATGCCATGTACGATTACGACGATCAGGGGCGACCGACGTGCGGCCCCGTGCGCCAAGGCCTCGGCTCGGGGAAAATCGTGGCGATACTGCGCGGCTCCAAGGCAAAGGACCTCATCGCGCGGCATCTTGACAGGTGCCCGAGCTACGGTCGTCTGCACGATGCGCCCGAAGCCCGAATCCGCGACGTGCTCAGCCAGATGGCCACCGACGGATTCCTTTCCATCGCCGAAGGGCGGCTGCCGATCGTCGGCTTCGGGCAGCGCGCGGCGGAAACGGTCGCGCCCGAATTCCGATATGAGATCAAACGGGTCGAGCGCAAGGCCGCCGGCGCCGGAACGGGCGTGACGTCACGGGCCGATTCCAGTTCGAAATCCGCGGCGTCGGACGGCCCGGCATTGGGCTCGTACGCCCCCGACGACGAGAACGAGACGTTGTTCCAGAAACTGCGCGAACTGCGTCTGTCCATCGCCCGCGAGAACAGCCTACCCCCATACATGGTGTTCAACGATCGCACGCTGCGCGACATGGCCCGTCTCCGTCCCATCACCGACGCGCAGTTCCTCGCCGTCAACGGCGTGGGTGACAGCAAGCTGGCCAAATACGGCAAGCGATTCATGGAGGCCATCGCCGGCTTCGACGATTGACAGCGCCGTTACAGCGCACCGGACTCGCCTCGTGCCGTATATGCCGTATATGAGGAACGCCTATAGCCAAGAATGCGGCGAGACGCGCGCGATAGTGAGACAATGGTCGATGGAATGCCGGCTAACGGTCGTACGCGCCGGCGTCATATCGAGCAAAAGGAGTCTGCGATGGCAGAAGAAAAGCCGATTGTCGAAAGTTTCCAGCTGGATCACACGAAGGTCAAGGCGCCGTACGTGCGTTACATCGACACAGAGACCGGCCCCAACGGCGACGTGATCTCCAACTATGACCTGCGTCTGGTACAGCCCAACGAGAACGCGATTCCGACCGCAGGCCTGCACACCATCGAGCACACCATCGCCGTGCTGCTGCGCGAACGCATCCCCGGCTACATCGACTGCTCTCCGTTCGGCTGCCGCACCGGCTT
>ENA-ORSQ01001846-ORSQ01001846.1-human-gut-metagenome-genome-assembly--contig:-NODE-1846-length-10343-cov-6.671948_pt1 | contig 10343 bp, 9 predicted proteins | sample MGYA00241900_ERZ509164 | MGnify/ENA primary metagenome ERZ509164 (study PRJEB26280, sample SAMEA2338807) | human gut metagenome | biome: human gut; feature: human-associated habitat; material: faeces...
GGGCTGGGCACATCGCCCTGCAGCACGATACGCTTGGACTGGCGGGCCGTAATGGGGTCTGCCACCGGAATTGCGGAGATCAGGCTGCGGGTGTAGGGGTGGATGCTGTGGGTGATCAGCTCGTAGCTGTCGGCCAGCTCCACCATCTTGCCCAGATACATCACGCCGATGCGGTTGGAGATGTGCTTGACAACGCTCAGGTCATGGGCGATGAACAGGTAGGTCAGACCCATCTCCTGCTGCAGATCCTCGAACATATTGACGACCTGTGCCTGAATGGAAACGTCCAGTGCGGAAACAGGCTCGTCACAAACGATGAACTCGGGGTTCACAGCCAGTGCACGGGCAATGCCCACGCGCTGACGCTGACCGCCGGAGAACTCGTGGCAGTAGCGGTTTGCGTGCTCACTGTTCAGGCCAACACGCTCCAGCAGGGCGATGATCTTATCGTGGCGATCCTTTTCGTTCTCGGCCAGATGATGGATATCAATGCCCTCACCCACGATGTCGCCAATGGTCATGCGGGGGTCCAGACTTGCGTAGGGATCCTGAAAAACGATCTGCATACGGCGGCGGTAGGGCAGCATATCCACTGCGATCTTGTTGTCCTTATCGAACAGCAGGTTGCCGTCATAGTAGATCTTACCGCCGGTGGGCTCGTACAGGCGCAGCAGGGTGCGGCCGGTGGTGGTCTTGCCACAACCGGACTCGCCTACCAGACCAAGGGTCTCGCCCTTGCGGATGGCAAAGCTTACATCATCCACAGCCTGAACGTACTTGCGGTTTTTGCCCACACCGCCGGCGGGGAAATACTGCTGCAGGTGCTGGACTTCGACCAGCGTCTTGTGTTCACTCATTCTGCCTTTTCCCCTTTCTCAAATGCAGCCTTCTGCTGCAGCCAGCAGTAGGTATAGTGGGTATCGCTGAGCTCGGTGCGCGGGGGCATCTTGCTCAGACAGATCTTCATGCAGTTCTTGCAGCGGGGCGCAAAGGGGCAGCCGGCCGGCGGATTCAGCAGGTCCACAGGGGTACCCTCGATGGGCACAAGGCGCTCGTGCTCTGCGGTGTTCAGCTTGGGGATAGAGTTGATCAGACCCTTGGTGTACTCGTGACCCGGCTGGTAGAAGATCTCGTCGGTAGTGCCGTACTCCACAATGTGGCCGGCGTACATGACGGCGATCTTCTCGCACATGGAAGCCACAACGCCCAGATCATGGGTGATCATGATGATGCTCATGCCCAGCTTCTTGCGCAGATCCTGCATCAGCTCAAGGATCTGTGCCTGAATGGTCACATCCAATGCGGTGGTGGGCTCGTCAGCGATCAGCAGCTTAGGCTCACAGGCCAGTGCAATCGCGATCATCACGCGCTGGCGCATACCGCCGGACAGCTCGTGGGGGTACTGCTTCAGGCGCTTCTCGGGCTCGTTGATGCCGACCAGCTCCAGCAGCTCCTTGGCGCGTGCCCACGCCTCCTGCTTGTTCTTATCGGTGTGCAGGCGGATGACCTCCACGATCTGGTTGCCGATGGTGTACACCGGGTTCAGGCTGGTCATGGGGTCCTGGAAGATGATGGAGACCTCGTTGCCGCGGATCTTGCGGAAGTCCTTCTCCTTCATGTTCTCGATCTCGTGGCCGTTGAACCACACCTTGCCGCCCACCAGCTTACCGGGGTAAGCGGTCAGACCCATAACAGAGTAGGCAGTGACCGACTTACCGGAGCCGGACTCGCCCACAACGCCCAGAACATCGCCCTGATTCATGGTAAAGGAAACGCCGTTCAGTGCCTTTACTTCGCCCGCAGGGGTGAAGAAAGAAAGGCGTTCTTCTTTGATGTCAAGAATTTTCTCGCTCATTTCTGTTCACCTCATCAATTCTTCAGCTTCGGGTCAAAGGCATCGCGCAGGCCATCGCCGAACAGGTTGAACACAAGGATCATCACGCTGATCATCAGTGCGGGGGCGATCAGCAGATGGGGGTAGGTGTTCATGCCCTTGACGGCATCGGTAGCCAGAGAACCCAGAGAAGGCAGCGGGGCTGCAACACCCAGACCGATGAAGCTCAGGTAGCTCTCAGTAAAGATGGAAGCCGGGATCTGCAGGGTGGTGGTAACGATCAGGGTACCGATGCAGTTGGTGAGCAGATGCTTTTTGATGATACGGCCGCTGGAAGCGCCCAGTGCGCGGGCAGCGGTAACGTACTCGCTCTCCTTCAGGATCAGGATCTGGCTGCGGACGATACGCGCCATACCGACCCAGTACAGCAGAGCAAAGATGATGAAGATGGAGATCATGTTGGGGCCAAGGGTCTGCATCCACTTGAAGCCGGGCTGGGTGGACAGCTTGTCCAGCGGGTCCTTCAGGGCCATGCCCAGCAGGATGATCAACAGAATGTCCGGGATGGTGTACAGAATATCGGTGATACGCATCATGATATTGTCCACCCAGCCGCCGGCAAAGGCCGCAACCGCACCGTAGGTAGCGCCGATGATCAGCACCAGCACAGAAGCGATCAGACCGACAGACAGGCTGACGCGGGTGCCCATCATGATACGCACAGCGAAGTCACGACCCATACGGTCGGTGCCCAGAATGTGCGGGAACACCTTTTCGCCTGCGTCGATACGCGCCTGCTCGGAGGCAGAGTATTCGAAGGGCTTCAGGTTGTTGCTGCCCTTCATCTGCTCGGAATAGCTGTAAGGCCAGACGGCGGGCAGCAGATAGGCAAAGATGGCAATGGCAATGATGAACACAAAGCTGACCATGGCGATCTTGTTCTTCTTCAGGCGGCGGATACCGTCCTTCCAGAAGTTGACGCTTTCGCGCATGACCACCAGGCTCTGCTTTTCCTCATTGCTGGCGGGCAGAAAATCCTCCGCGTTGAGCTGCAGGCTGAGCGGATTCTTTTTAATGTTTTCCATGAAAATCGCTCCTTTCTCTTACTGCAGCTTGATGCGCGGGTCGATGATCTTATAAAGGATATCCACGATCACGTTTGCAATGATGACCATGCTGGACAGCAGGATGGTGGTGCCCATGATCATGGTGTAGTCACGGTTGGTGATAGCAGACACGAAGTCGCGGCCCAGACCGGGCACGGAGAAGATCTTTTCCACCACAAAAGAACCGGTCATCAGGCTGGCCAGCATGGGGCCAACGTAGGTGATGACAGGCAGGATGGCGTTGCGCAGTGCGTGCTTGAACAGGATCATGAACTGGGACACGCCCTTTGCGCGGGCAGTGCGCATATAGTCCTGACCCATGACGTCCAGCAGGCTGGAGCGCATCAGACGGGTGATATAAGCCGAGGGATAGATGGCCAGTGCGGTGACCGGCATGATATAGGCGGCTGCGCTGTTCAGGCCAACGGTGGGCAGCACCTTCATGTTCATACCAAACTGGTACAAAAGCAGCACGCTGGAGATAAAGCTGGGGATCGCGATGCCGCAGGTAGCAAACACGATAATAATGTTATCCAGCCACTTGCCGCGGTTATAAGCGGAAATGCAGCCCAGCGGGATGCCCACGCACAGAGCCACCACCACTGCAATGCCTGCCAGACGGCAGGACACCGGCAGTTTGCTGGCGATGATCTGGTTCACGGTACGGCCGCGCTGACGCAGGCTCAGACCCAGATCGCCGTGCAAAAGGCTCTTCATGTAGTTGACGTACTGCACACCCAGCGGCTTATCCAGGCCATACTTTTCGGCCAAAGCCTGCTGAGCAGCGGCGCTGATGGACTTTTCTGCCACGAACGGGCCACCGGGGACCAGGTTCATGACAAAAAAGGTAACCGTAGCCACAATGAAGATACTGAAGATACCCATTGCGACACGCTTGATGATGTACTTTGCCATCGTTTGATGCCACTCCAATCCTATCAATGAATTACTGTTTTTGCTCTCAGGCCGAGCCACACTTTCCCGCAGTCCACCAGCCTCACACATAGCGGACGTCTGTCCTTGGCACGCGGACAGAAAAGCGAATAATAAAACGATGGCATCTTGCGGTTGCATAAACACCATCGTCCATACCCGAGAAACACTCTATCTATTATAAAGACAACCTCGATTTTTGTCAATTTACATGAAAAAAATTCACTTCATTACAGCAGAGCATGAGTGAAATCTTATACTTTATACAAATTTTCTGTTTATTTGTAGGTAAAAGTGCTACTTTTTAGTTCTTTCGGGCAACTGTTCCGTTGGCACGTACAATCTGTTCTCCCCTATCAGTACAAAAGGCAGCGTCTCCGCTCCTGAGCCATCCATCCATAAGGGTGCTATTTTTCTCTATATCACAAGCAAAACCACCCGCAGCTCCCCTCTCCGGCACGGTCGGTGCCCGGGAGATATGCTGCGGGTGGTCATGGGTCGTTTTGCGGGTCAGGAGTACAATTTTGCGGTCAGCTGGGAGTACATGGCGCTCTTTTGTGCCTTATAGGAAGCCATTGCCTGATCAGCCAAGGCGGTGCTCTGGCCGTTGGCGGTCAGCACAGTGCGCATCTGGCTGACGATGTTCTCCACTTCCTTATCGTAAGATGCCTGCATCGCATACAGTCTGCCGCTTCTCGCCAGTGCAATGGAGATTTTGCGCGCCTGTGTCTGCTGAGACTCCGGCAGCGCTTTGTATTCTGCCTTTGCCCCGGCAATGCAGCTGTTCAGCTCCGACTCAGCGCGCGCCTTGACACTGTACAGCTGCTTCAGCAGCGCCTTGACCTCCGTCTCGTAGGCAGCTTCCTGTTTACCGGAAGAGGACGCCGGTTTTTCTGTACCGGAATTGGCTGTACCGGCATTCTCCTGCTTGCCGGAGGAAGCGGTACTGCCGCTCTCCGTCCGGGAGGCAGATGCCGCCGGAGAAGTATCAGAATTCGCCGGGGCCGAAGCAGCGCCCGCGTCCTCCTGCGGAGCACTGGCTGATGCTTCCTGTTCCCCACTGTTGGACGCAGCGGCTTCGTCGGTCAGTTCTTCCAGCGTGATCTCGCCGCTGAGCAGCTTATCCAGATCCTCATCCGTCAGGGTGAGCTGTGTACTGTCTGCCGGGGCATCCGGCAGGGTTTCCGGCAGACCGGCTGCCATACTGTGGAGATAGAACAGCACCCCAAGGACTGCTGCTGCCAGCAGAACCACCAGCGCACCCAGCACGATCAATACGATTTTCAGGACCTTATTTTTCTTCATACCAAAATCCGCTGCCCGGGCAGAGTACTCCTCCGCCCGGGCAGTTTTCTCCTTGTAATAGGATCAGACCCATCTGCCCAAAAACTTTTTGGGCTGATGCAGGGTCACAGCGTCCAGCTCCTGATCGTGGAACAGCTCATCGCCGTTGCGCACGATGCGGGCAGCAGTTTCCTTACCCAGCAGCTTTTCCAGCTGCTGCACGCCCTGTGCCATGTGTGGCGGGCGCTTGTCCGGGGAATGGGTATCGGTGGAGATGACATGAACCAGCCCCCACTGGATGAACTTGCACAGCTTTTTGCAGAGCTTGGGTTCCAGCAGGGCGCCCACGTTGATCTGTGCATAGGCACCGGCGGCTACCCAGTCGTACAATAGAGTGGGATCCTCCAGCACATAGGGGTAGCGCTCGATATGCGCGATCAACGGCACGATGCCCTGCTGCTGCAAATTGTACAGGGTCTGCCGAATAAAATGCGGCTTGTGGGTGGTGGGAAACTCCAGCAGCAGATAGGCGGTGTCCCCCATGCACAGCGCCCGGGTGTCCAGCTCGCACAGACCGGGAGAGAAGAACACCTCTGCTCCCAGCTTGAAGTCGAACTGCATGGGCTGCCCTTCCAGTGCGGCGGTCAGCTGTTCAAAGGCAGTCTGCCGCTTTTCCGTAAAGGCTTCTACCGTGGTGCGTTCGCTGTTGAAGTGGCTGGTGAACGCGATGTTGCGCACACCATCCTCATATTCCCTGCGCAGCAGCTCCAGCGAGACTGCCGTATCCTTTGCGCCGTCATCCATGCCGGGCAGAATGTGACAATGCAGATCGGTCATAACAATGCTTCCTTATTATTTACCGGCAGTGGCATCCTGCTTGCCGTAGGCATAGTTGTAGTTGTAAGCATAGCTGTATGCGTAGCTGGAGCCCTTGAGTGCCTTCTTCATGTCGTATCGGGTCAGCACGCTGCCCAGCACCCGGACACCGGCATCCTGCAGCTTTTTCACTGCGCCGCGCACCGCATCGGTGGGGGCGTAGTCGGAGCGCACTACAAAGATGGCACCATCCACATAGCGGCCGATGACGGCTGCATCGGTGACCACCGACACCGGGGGTGCATCAAAGATGACAAAATCGAACTTCTGGCGCAGAGTATCCACCATAGCCTGCATCTGCGGCTGGCTCAGCATCTCGGAGGGGTTCGGCGGCGGGGTGCCTGCGGGCAGGAAGGTCATGTTCATTTCCTTCAGCTCCTGCAAAGCCTCGTCCAGCGTGCACTGGTTGGACAGCACGTTGGAAACGCCCTTTACATTATGACCGGCCTTCAGATAGCGGTGCAGCACCGGCTTGCGCAGGTCGCAATCCACCAGAGCCACCTTTTTGCCGCTTTCGGCCATCGTCATCGCCAGATTGACCGCCACATTGCTCTTGGACTCTTCCGGCACGGTACTGGTGATGACCAGCGTGTGCACGTCCATGGAGCCCGCCATAAAGTCCAGATTGGTGCGCAGAGACTTGTAAGCCTCCACATAGCCAAAGGGCATCCCCTTATCGGTGATCAGCTGCAGGGTGCGGTGCTCGCCGTCAGTTTTGTTCTTTTTGTTAAACAGATTCCACATCGTCTTACACCTCCGGGATCAGGCCCAGCACGGGCAGGCCGAGCTTCTTCTGAACATCTTCGTCATCCACAATGGTATCGTGCAGCAGGTGTGCCAGCACCAGCACGCCGCACACCACCACAGCGCCCAGCAGACCGGCCAGCACAACGTACTTCTTGGTCTGGGGGAACACCTTGTTGGGATCGATGATCACATCGCTCACCGCCTTGCAGGAACCGGCTTCCACCTTTTCCACCAGCACATCGGGCACGATGTCGGCAATGGTCTGTGCGATCTCGCCTGCGCGCTCTGCATCGGTATCGGTGACCGTGATCTGCATGATCTGGGTAGAGTCCACATCGGCAACATCCACCATCTTATACAACTCGGTGTAGGTCATGTCCAGATTCAACTCATCAATGACCTCGTTCAGCACGGTGTTGCCCTTGATGATGACCGCATAGGTGCTGATCAGGTTCTTAGCAGAATTGAAGTTATCACTGGTAAAGGTGGAGGAGTTATCCTGCCGGGTATTCACGATCATATTGATAGAAGCCTGATACTTGGGTGTAAGCGCAAACATACACACCAGCAGGCAGATCAGCGCTGCCGCAACAGCTGCTGCCACGATCTGCACGGCATGTGCCCACAGCAGGCGGGCCAGTTCCATCAGATCAATGGTCTCTTCGTCCTCCATGTTCCGGAGCGACTGTCCCATAGTTGCTTTTTCGTCCATAATAGCGAAACTCACCTTTCTTGTTTTCCGCAGTGCAAGAAATGTACACCGGGTTCCTATAGATACACATTCGTTTTATAATGATAGCACATCTTGTTGTATTTTACAAGTAAAAATGCCATTTTTTGCCGGCAAATATATGGACAAAATATGCCCTGCCCCGTACAAAAAAGGCATCCGTAGCACATGGATGGCTGCGGATGCCTTCGTTTTACAGATTTTTAGCGAATACGCTTAGCGGGAGCCCTTATCGTAGGGGATACCCTCGGCCTTGGGTGCCATGCTGTTCTTGGAGGTGAAGGCCAGAATGACCATGGAGGCCACAAAGGGCATCATATTATAGATGTTGCTGGACCAGTGCAGCTGCGCAAGGAAGGTAGAGTCTGCAATATTGGCAAGGCTCTTGAACACGGCAAAGAACATGGCCGCGCCAAAGATGTGGAAAGGCTTCCACTGGCCAAAGATCATAACTGCCAGTGCCAGAAAGCCTGCACCGGCCACGCCGACTTCAAAGTTCCAGGTCTGCACCGGGGGCACGATATACGCCAGACCGCCGACGGCGCCCAGCGCACCGGAAAGGATGACACCGGCGTAGCGCATCTTGTAAACGTTGATGCCCACCGAGTCCGCAGCCTGCGGATGCTCGCCGCAGGCACGCAGACGCAGGCCGAAGCGGGTCTTATACAGCACGATGTAGCTGACCACCAGCAAGATCAGTCCCAGCGGCACGAACACGCTGAGTTCCAGCCCGCCGATGCTGAACAGGAAGGGCTTGTTGGAGTAGTTCAGCTTGGCGCTGCCGCTCTCGCTGAAGTACTTGGAGATGACCACGGCAATGGCGGTGGCCAGCAGGTTCAGTGCCGTGCCGCCGATGGTCTGGTCCGCCTTCAGGTTGATGGAGGCAAAGGCCAGCAGCAGGCTGTAGATCACGCCCGCCAGCGCTGCCACCAGAATGGAGATCAGCACCACAAGGAAGGGCGACAGGCTTGCAGGCAGCATGGTCAGGGTAAGCACACCGGCCACACCGCCGATGACCATGATGCCCTCCAGTGCAATGTTGATGATGCCGGAATGTTCGCTGAACATACCGCCCAGTGCCACCAGCATCAGCACGATACCGTACAGCAGGGTATATTTGATCAGAAGCAGCATATTACTTGCCCTCCTTTTTGGTCTTTTCTGCGGCAGGCGCAGGCTCTGCGTTCACATTGGTCTTTTCGGCATTCCGGAACAGCAGGCTCTGGATCTTGCCGCGGAACAGCATGGAGAATGCGCACAGGTAGATGATGATGCCGCTGATCAGATCCGAGATCTCAGTGGGGTAAAACTTGGTGGACAGGAAGGAGCCGCCGACCGAGATGTGGGAGATGAACAGCGCAGAGAACACGGTACCAATGGGGTTGGAGCTTGCCAGCAGTGCCACCGAGATACCGTTGAAGCCCATGCCCGGCAGGCTGGTGGAGTTCAGCGGGTTCCACTGGGACACGTTGGACAGATAGAACAGACCCGCGCCGAAGCCTGCCAGCGCACCGGCAATGGCCATGGAGAGGATGATGTTCTTCTTCTCGTTGATACCGGCGTAACGGGCGGCGTTCTTGTTCAGGCCAACGGCCTTGAGCTCGTAGCCGAAGGTGGTCTTGTTCAGCACCACCCAGATCAGCACGGCCACCGCTGCCGCCAAGAAGATGGCAATGGTGGTGCTGTTGGTCTGGAACAGCTTGTTCAAGCCAAAGTCCGGGATCAGGGACTGGGCAAAATCGGCATTCTTGCTCAGGTTCAAAGTACGGGTGTTGCGCACATCGTACATGGGGCCGGTGCCGTTCTGGTAGATGAGCTCATTTACCAGATACAGGCCGATCCAGTTGAACATGATGGAGGTAATGACCTCGTTGATGTTGAAGTAGGCTTTGAAAAAGCCGGGGATCGCACCCCACAGGCCGCCCAGCACTGCTGCTACCAGCAGGCAGACGAACCAGGGCAGCTTGAGCATGATGGCGCAGTACAGCGCACCGTAAGCGCCCAGCGTATACTGACCGGCTGCACCGATGTTGAACAGGCCGGTCTTGAAGGCAAAGGCCACGGACAGACCGGTCATAATCAGGGGTGCGGCATTGGCAAGCTCCTTGCCCACACCGTAGGGGGCATCGTGGAAACCGCCCTTGATGATGCGCACAAAGCCATCGCCCCATGCGTGTGCGGGGTTGATGGCTACCAGCACCAGAAAGCCCACCAGCAAACCAATCAGGATGCACAGCAGTGCAGCCAGCACGCTGGTAACAGAGCTTTGCAGGCTGCTGCTGCGGGAAAGTTTTTTCTTATTCATGTGTTACTGCTCCTCCTTTCCCTGCTTGCGGGCGCCTGCCATATACAGACCCAGCTCCTGCACGGTGGTGGTCTTGGGGTCAAACTCGCCCACGATCTCGCCCTCGTACATTACAAGGATGCGGTCAGAAAGGTTCATCACCTCGTCCAGCTCCAAGCTGACCAGCAGCACGGCCTTGCCCTTATCGCGCTCGGCCACGATCTGGCGGTGGATGTACTCAATAGCACCCACATCCAGACCACGGGTGGGCTGCACTGCCACCAGCAGTTTGGGGTCGCGGTCGATCTCGCGGGCAATGATGGCCTTCTGCTGGTTGCCGCCGGACATACTGCGCACGGTGGTCAGACTGCCCTGACCGCTGCGCACATCGTACTGCTCGATCAGTCTGTCAGAGTACTCGCGCACCTTATCGGCACGGATAAAGCCGCCCTTCTGGAACTCCGGCTGCCAGTAGCGCTGCAGCACGATGTTGTTTTCCAGACTGAAATCCAGCACCAGACCGTGCTTGTGGCGGTCCTCCGGGATGTG
>ENA-ORSQ01001850-ORSQ01001850.1-human-gut-metagenome-genome-assembly--contig:-NODE-1850-length-10333-cov-7.257054_pt1 | contig 10333 bp, 8 predicted proteins | sample MGYA00241900_ERZ509164 | MGnify/ENA primary metagenome ERZ509164 (study PRJEB26280, sample SAMEA2338807) | human gut metagenome | biome: human gut; feature: human-associated habitat; material: faeces...
CCGACGATGACGAAACAGATGGCAAAGAGTACGAATTTCTCGTTCATGCCGCTGAGCGTTGTTTTGAGTCCGATACTTGCAAAGAAAATCGGTCCGAAAATCATATAGGAGCTGATATCCATTTTTTCTTCGATGTAATCGGAAGAATCGAGGGAACACAGGATAACGCCCGCAACGTATGCACCGGTAATATCGGCGATGCCGAAATATTTTTCGGAAATGTAGGACAGTCCGAAGCAGAGCGCAAGACCCAGAATCGGGAGACGGCGGGTGTGCGGAAATACGGAGTTCATGCGGTTGAACAGCTTAAAGCAGAGAAAACCGAGCACAATCGCAAGGGCAAAAAACAGAATGGTGGAGGCTGCTACTTTCAGCGGATTGGATGTCGGATCTTTAAAACCGATGACAACAGTCAGCACAATGATACCAATGACATCGTCGATGATGGCCGCATTTAAGATGGTTGTTCCAACCTCTGTTTTCAGCTTGCCGAGTTCTTTCAAGGCCTGTACGGTGATGCTGACCGATGTTGCAGTCAGAATAACACCGATAAAAACAGCGTGGTAAAATTCTTCCGTTCCGACAGCAGAGAAGCCATAAAAGCTCATGTATAAGATGGCTCCAAGAACGAGAGGAACAAAAACACCGGCACAGGCGATCAGCAGGGATTTCACTCCGGTGCGGAGCAGATCCTTCAGGCTGGTGCCAAGACCTGCGGAGAACATCAGCAAAATGACACCGATCTCAGCCATCTGTGCAAGAAAGTCAGACTGCTGAACAAGTCCCAGCACACTGGGTCCAAGGACAATACCGGCAATCAGCTCGCCCACAACCTGCGGAGCCTTGCATTTTCTGGCAAGAATACCAAACAATTTTGCGAATACGATAATGATTGCCAGGTCTTTTAAAATGACATACGTATCCATGAAAAAGATACCCCCTTTTATGAAGTTTATGTATGTGTCGGCAGCTTGAAAGAGCAATGCCGGAGTTTGATACGCATACATTTTCAGTATAACAAAAATTGAGAAAAAATACTATCGGCAAGAAAGAAAAAATAAAGTAAAACGGAAAAATGATGCAGGCGTATGGAACCGTTCTTTTGTAAAACAAAACTGGAAAAGAGGATTGTGAGGGTTATTGTCAGATTAAGAGGAGTGAACGGTAATGGAAAAAGAGATATAGAAAAGAGCATGTAGATATAGTATGATCAAAGCAGCAAATAAATTTTACATGGAGTTTAAAAAGCGGGATCAAAGAAAAAACGAAAGGGGAAAGAAAAAATGAGAGTTGGAAACGTGAAAGAAATTGTATTTTCGAAAGATCCAAAACAGATGAACTGGTTGCGTGAGGATTTTCCGTATGCCGAAGTGAAATGTCCTCCGGAGTTTTCAGCGGAGGTGCAGAATGAGAAAGACGGAGATGTGCTGACAACGAAGATTGTGGTTTCTTACAACGGTGCGCATCCGTATTTTACAAATGCCGGAAGTATTGGGGTTTCATTTCCGTTGCAGGACCGCTACACGGACAGTGTGACCTGCCGTGACTACCGGTGCCATGCACATGTTTTCTGTGGGGAGAATACCAGTTATATTATGGCGCTCCGCATGGGTGGTGCGGCTCCGCATCTGGGAATGGTGCTCACAAAAGGCAGTCTTTCTGCTTACAGTATTGAGCGCGATCTGAAACTGCAGAGCAATGACAGAGGCTGCTTCTGGCTGCATCCGTCTGCACAGGAGTTTGCGCCGGGAGACACGATGACGCTGGAGTGGAAAGTATTTCCGCATCAGGGACGCGAAGATTTCCGGGAGAAATTAAGAGCATTTTCCCAGGTGATTCTGGTGGATGCGGAGCAGTATGTGATTTATCCGGGAGAGACGAGTAAGGTAACCATTGAACCGGTATTTCAGGCAGAAAAGGTAACGGTAAACGGAGCATCGCTGGAAAAGACGGAAAATGGTGTTTATGAATATCTGTTTGAAAATGAAAAAACAGGAGAGTATGTGCTTTCGATCTGTGCCGACGAGGTGAAAACCATCTGCCGTCTTCTCGTGCAGGAGCGGCCGGAAACACTGGCGGCAAAACGGTGTGCGTTTATCGTCGATCACCAGCAGTATCATGGAAAGATCAAAGAACTGCAGGGTGCCTATCTGCCGTATGATAACGAAGAAAAAATTCTCGTCTGCACGCCGGAAAACGATTTCAATGCCGGACGGGAGCGTACCGGTATGGGTGTGCTGATTGCACGGGCACTGCAGCAGAATCTTTTAAAAGACCGGGAAAAAGCGGAGCAAAGCCTTCGTGAGTACCATGCATTCTATCTTCGCGAGCTGGTAAATGCAGCAACAGGTCTTGTTTGCAACTGCTCAGGAAAAGACAACAGCTATTTCCGGCTTTACAACTACCCATGGGCAGTGACATTCTTTCTTGAATGCTGGAAGCTGTGGGGAGAAAAAGAAGATTTGAAGACAGCAGTTCATATCACAGAGAAATTTTATGAACAGGATGGATTCCGTTTTTATCCGATTGAAATGCCGATTGTGATGCTCTGTCAAGAGCTGAAAAAGCAGGAGAACAGGAGGATCTGAAAACAGTAAAAGATCTGTTCCGACGTCATGCCGACCAACTGATTGAGATCGGAACGGCTTATCCGGCTTCGGAGGTAAATTACGAGCAATCGATCGTACAGCCGGCGGCCGAAGTCATTCTTCAGGTTTACGAAGTGACCGGGGAAGAAAAATACCTGCGCGGAGCCGAGCAGCAGATCGCCGTCCTCGAACTCTTCGACGGCCAGCAGCCGGACTACCATCTGCATGAAACTGCAATCCGCCACTGGGACGGCTACTGGTTCGGAAAACGCAGAGTCTTCGGCGACACATTCCCGCACTACTGGAGCGCAGAAAACGGTCGGACCTTCCAGCGCTATGCCCGCCTGACCGGAAACGAAGAATATAATATCCGCGGTGAGCATTCCCTGCGCGGCGTGCTGTCCATGTTCTTTGAGGATGGAACAGCGACCTGTGCGTACGTGTATCCGTATTCCGTCAACGGCCAGAAAACCGATTTTGCCGATCCGTATGCCAATGACCAGGATTGGGGATTATGCATGAACCTGGAATAAAGAATGACCAGAACCTTCAAACTGAAATCATACAGAGTGATTCAGTTTGGAGGTTTTTTGAAGGTTCAGATTGCAGCACGGAATCTGGCGGATGATTTGCAGAAGATATTACAGGCCAAGGCAGTTTTAAAAGAAGAAACCGGCGCGGAACTATTTATGTAATCTATGATTTCTGCCGCTTCGCAGGCGTTTCCCCATGGTATTACTGAGCAGATGTGCCGATAAAAGAAAAAGAAGAACTTTGCCGGAAAGAATCGGATGTGCGGACAGATTTTCCATCGGTAGAATACAGGAGCGTTTTTATCAAGGATAAGGAAGAACCGGAGCACTGGGCGCAGCTTCATATGAAGGAAGATACCATGGATTGTATGTGACAGAGAACGACGATTAAAGAATTTGAAAAAGCAGAAAACTTTTTGCACGTTTACTCGTCAAAAGAAAGCGGCAAGGGATATACTGTTCGCTGCTCCATTATACAGCCGGGGCAGCAGTCCTCGTTTGATAATGAGCATACAACTTATGAGAATGTAAAAGTTGGAGACGCAGATGCAACTTTGGGAACGAGTGCAAGCGAAAACGGAGACACCGTTTATATTTTAAGCTGGGAGCAAGGAGGCGTTTCAAACACGATTATGGGAAACATTTCACGAGATGAGATTATGAAAATTGCTGAAAACGTATTTTAATATGAAACTCCATGCTATTTGTTAGAATCAACAAATAACATGGAGATTCTTTGTATAAGCGTACAAACATAACGAAAAGCAGAGATTTTTTCAAAAAAGCTGTCACAAACATAAGGCGAGCTACGTTGACTAAGCAAAAGCTCCTATTAGGAGCAAAAGATTGGAGGTGTATTGTCTATTTATGATGAGAAAAAAAGAAAAAGTAATCACAATGACTGTGACCTTGATTTTGGTGGTCATACTGATTTGTATAAAAGTCACTCACTTTGTGATAATAGAACGTCCATTGAAACAATGCAGGATAGTATCAGCATACCATCTTACAGTAGACACTAATGGTGCTCAAATTGACCAGTCTTGGCTATTTGAAAAGGATGACCTGACATATATAGATATTGCCAAAACTTTTGAGCAGACATATTTTGTCACTGATTATGCTGGTGGTTCTGGTGATAGCGGTGCACTCAATGAACTCACGATAGCTTTTGGTGAAACAATGGACGGAATGCCAGATATTCGCATAACGGTTTCTGAAAATGGCTACATTCAAATCAATGGTAAAAGAGCATATCCGCTTTCTCTTAAATATGCAGGCAAGAGGCTTTACGTACATCTTTTGGGGTGCTTACAGGATGGAGCCGATCTGCAGCAATAAGAATGACTAAGCAGAAGTTCCTGTGGAAGGTAAATGCATAAAAGTTTGCATGGAGGTGATTCCGATGCAGGATAAAAGTGAATCCTTAAAAACAAAGTCAGCCAAACAATTTTAACACTAAGTCCGGAAAATCTTATAAGCTGGAGTATTCTGCAACATTTAGTTATACTGATGGGCAGAGTGAGACCATTACAGGAAGCACCAGTAGATAAATCAAAAATCTAAAGGAATTAATATGAAAGTTGAAAAAATATCTCGCAGACTTTTTTTGAAGTCAAGCAGCATCATGGCATTGTCTGCATTAAGCTTTAATTCTGGAATGACTGTTTTTGCGGACGATTCAGGTGATAGAGAAAATTTCCGTACGGAAGAATACCATAAATACGATTTTGATACTGGAGAAGAATCAATTGAAAAAATTGTATTTGAAACTAATTCCTTGACGGATGAGGAAACAAGTGCAGGCTATTTTCCTAATGGAAAAATTCCGAATTTTGATATATTGGATCCTAGTGCGATTGTCGGAAATAACGATATTGTAGTTGTTGATAATCCGGCATCATCACCATATTGCAGCACTGTCTGTTTGCAAATAACAACTAGTAGTGGCGGCACCAATTATGGCTCCGGATTTATGATTGGGCCAAATGCGCTTGCAACGGCGGCGCATAATCTTTACAGTATAAAGGATAAAGCATATGTTAAGTCGGTAAACGTAGCGCCTGCACGTTCTGGCAGCAGTAAACCCTATGGAAGCGAAAATGTTTCGGCAAGTTCGATGACTGTTAGTAGTTCTTATCTTGCCGGAAAATCTTCGGAGGATTGGGCTATTATTACACTCAAAAATAATCTTGGATCAAAAACCGGATGGTTGGGGTTGCATTGGCAATCCAATAACTATTCGTCATCACAATTGGTGTATGCTTACGGCTATCCGAGTCAGATAAACGGAGTAGATGCTAAATATAAAATGTGTAAATCCTCCGGCCATATAAAAAGTCAAACGTCTAAATATCTCAAAGGCGATTGGGATCTGACAGGTGGATTTAGTGGCGGCCCACTTGTGGAATACATTTCCGGATCTGGATATGTGGCTATTGGAATTCATAAAGATGGAAGCACAGTGGATGGCTCACAATATCCAACTTCTTATACAGGTGCTTTGCGAATAACGCAGTCGTTATATACGCTATTTCTTTCTTATAGAGGCGAATAAAATGACAAAGAAAGTGATTTTCAGCATTTGCACTGCAATGATAGTAGTTTTTTCCTTTGGTTTTTTCAAAGTGAATTTTTTAGATAGAAAAGAATCGAAGCTCACAGTCACAAATGTGGATTTGCAAGAGAACTGTATCTATGCAATAGCAAAAAACCAGTTGTATGATGCCGATGATGAATACATAATTCATGGAGCATCAGATTATTTGAAAGGGCAAGTTCAACTATCGCAAATTAAAGAAGGCGAAACAATTATCGTGATTTCAAATGGAAAAGTTTTACAATCAGATCCATACCAATTTGATACGATATATAGCATTCGGCCACAATGATTGCGCTTCCGAAAAATACACAAATGATAGTTATGTAAGGCGGCAAATGCCGCCTTGAAATCAGATGGGTTCGGTATCCTCCTCGCCGGTCTCCTCCGGCTCATCCTCCACAGGGATTTCAAAGTCGCCCTTGTCCTCAGTGTAGTTTGCATCGGGGTCAAGGGCTTCTTTTTCTGCCTGCTTTTTCTGCTTCTGCTTCATAAAGGTGTAAATGCCACCGCCAGCAACCAAACCGGCCAGTGCCAGTACGCCTAAGAACGTAGCAGCATACTTCGTAACTTTGTTGCCACCAGTCTGTTCGGAACCGGATGCCGCCGCTTCTTCCGCAGCCTTTTTCGCATCCTCCTCGGCCTGTTTGCGCTCCTGTTCTGCCTGCGCCGCCGCTTCTTTTTCAGCGGTGTAGGCATCGGCATCTTCATCTTCCATCAGGGAAAGAAGGTCGGCTTCATCCACGAGATTCATGAAATGAACGGTGTTTTCCCCCTTGTCGTTGCGGTCGATGACAAGATAGAATGTGTTGCCAGACTTCGACACCAGCGTGATAAACTGCTGACCGCTGCCATCCGAATAACTGGTGTGGTAATCGTCCACCATCGTCAGATTGCCCTCCGGGGTCAGTGCACCAGATTCCTCATCGGTCACGGTGACCGCATCTTCCTCATCAGTGGTAGAAGTCAAGACAGGCTGTTCCGCTTCCTCCACAGGCTCACCGCCATAGGCAAAAGCAGGAGCCGCCATGCCAGCGCACAGTGCCACCGACAGCATCAGGGCGCAGAACTTATTCATCATCTTCATTATTAGATTCCTCCTTGTTGAACGTAGCACCGACTGCGGACAACGCAGCTGGGGTCGGGGTGGAAGTTGCAGACTGGCGCAGCAGGGCGGCAAGCTGTTCCGGCGTGACCTTGGCAGTGCGCACCATCTCGTTGACCTCGGCAGCTTCTGCTTCCTGAATCCGCCGTTCAAGGCTTTCAATGCGAGTGTTGATCTTAATGCGACGCTCCCTTTCCTTTTCCAGAGAAGCGCGCAGCTTATCGAGTTTTTCGCTCATTTCTTCCTCCAATCATTTTGAGAGCCGCCCAAAACCGGACAAATATTTCTGCCAGTAGGACGAATGAATATTGGCATACTTTATGGGGTCGCCGGCGGACACCATCATGCCGTTTCCAAGGTAGATGCCCACATGACTTTTCCCCGGCGTATCATACGTTCCCTCGAAGAAAACAAGGTCACCGGGCTTTGCTTCGGCTTCAGAAATATGCTGGCTCTTGTTCCACAGGCCGTTGGCGGTGGTGCGTCCCACATCGTAGCCGTTCTGGTTGTAGACCCAACAAACGTAGCCTGAACAGTCAAAGCCAGTTTCCGGGGTAGAGCCGCCCCACACATAGGGCGTACCCACATACTTTTGGGCTTCCTTGTAGATGGCGGCAAATTCCTCATCCGTTAAGGCTTCCGCTGGAACCTGATAATCAATGCCCGGCGCGCCAGAGCCATCGGAGCCACCGGGCGGCAGACCGCCGTTAAACAGGTAGGGTCTGCCACCCAAGGTATCTTGGAAAATCTCGTACCGTTTCCATTGGTCAGCATTCAATTCTTCCCGGATGACTACTTCCAGCCCTCTGTTCACCAATTTGGTGTGGAAGATGCGGTACTCATAGGGCACCTGCGTAGGGACTGGGATTCCTGCCGGACTGATGACCCAGACGGTCTTATACCGTATCTGCACCTCCACCCATGTGGTCAGCTTGTACTGCTTTTTGAAGGTCTCCTTCAACTTGCCCTGCACCTCTGACCGGGTGTAATCGTCATAGAGAGTCGTGAGAAAAGAGGTCAACTGCCATGGGTCATGCTCGATGGGGTCAAGGTGATACTGGTACTCGTTGTAGCCGGGGTGGTCGGTGGGGGTGCGCTTGATCTTTTTGTCCAGTTCCTTTTCCAGCTTCTTGTAGTCGGTTTCGGCTCCCCGGATGTCCCGGTCCTCTGCGGTGTAAATGGTCTGACCGGATACCTGCGTGGTGCCGGAAAACAGAATGGAACAGGACGAAAACGCTGACATGACCAGCATCAGGAGCAAAAGAAAAACGCCCACGATCAAAAGAACGTGCGCGTTGCTCTTTGCAAAATTGGCAATGCCGTTGACTGCGGTACTGACCACCGATTTTCCTTTGTCGATGACCTGTTCCATGCCAGACTTCGCAGCATTGGTGCCATTGGATGCCGCTTTGCCGCCTGCGGTCTGCGCCGCTGTGCCCGAATGGGCGGCGGCATAGTAACTCTGCCGGATGTCCTGTTTCTGCCGCCATCGGGAGAGCCAGTTGGAGCCGCCCTCGCCGGTGCAGGATGCGCCTGCATCTTGTGCCACAGTCGGCTTCTGCGGGGAAGATTTTGCGGTTTTGGCACCCTTCTTGCCCTGCATCTTGGCTTTCTTTTTCAGCTTCCGGGCATAGATGCTCTTGGAAATATCCCGGACATTTCCTGCTGCCTTTTCGCCCTCGCTTAAAGCCTGCGTGCCCACATTATCGTCCTCGTACTGGTCAACCTCCCGATGCACCGCAGACCGGGCGGCAGCAGCGGCATACATAGCACGTTTCTGCTGCTTTGTCATGCGGGATGCTTCATCCGGGGTTATCTCGGCTTTGCCAAAACGCAAATGCTGGGATTTCTCCGCAGCTTTGTCTGCATCCTGTTTCAGTTTCTGCTTTTTGGGCACCGACTGCTCCACTTTAGACTTTTTCGGAGGGGAGCGCGTAGCCGTGCGCTCCTTGTCTTCCTCAAATTTCAGCTTTGGCTGTTTCTCACTCATGCTTTTGAGCCTCCGCAACTTCGGAAAGGCGGGTCGTAAGGATGCGGTAGAGTTCAAGGTCTTTCGGGAAGTGGTCAACAAAGGGCAGGATCACGTTGCCGAAGAACAGCAGCCCTTCACCCTCACCGGAGTGAGTGACGTAGGAAAGCTGATGGGGCGAGATGTTGAGCTGCTTTGCGAGAATCTGTCGGTCTCCGTTGGCCTGATTGAGCATATACACAAAGTCCGAGTTCTCAAAAATATTCGATACTTCGGGACTTGCCAGCAGATCTTTGACGTTCTGCGTTAGGGCTGTCGGAATGCCGCCCCACTTACGGAAACGCTTCCAAATCTCAACGGAATAAGCAGCAGTCTGCTCTTCCTTCAAGAGCAAATGGAACTCGTCTGCATAGTACCGGGTGGATTTTCCGGCACTGCGGTTGGCGGTCACGCGCCCCCACACGGCATCCTGTACGATAAGCATACCGAGTTTCTTCAACTGCTTGCCAAGCTGCTTGATGTCAAAACAGACAATGCGGTTATTGATATCCACGTTGGTGTGGTGGTTAAAAATGTTCAGACTGCCCTTGACGTAGATTTCCAGCGCAGCCGCCACATGGCGGGCTTCCGGTTCATCTTGCGTCAGCAGGGCGTTGTACAGATCTTCCAACAGCGGCATATTTTCCGGGGTGGGATTTTCGAAATACTTGCGGTAGACCACATGAACACAGCGGTCAATGACCGTCTTTTCCACTGGCTGCAAGCCCTCCTTGCCGCCCACCACCAGTTCGCACAGGGACAGTACAAAGTCGGCTTTCAAAGCTAACGGGTTGTCCTCCTCCGAGTAGTTGCTGTTGATGTCCATCGGGTTGATATACTGTGTGCTGGCAGGGCTGATGTGGATGACCTGCCCATGCAGACGCTCCACCAGCGGAGCGTACTCTGCTTCCGGGTCGCAGATAATTATGTCGTCGTCGGTAATGAGGAAAGCGTTTGTCATTTCCCGTTTGGCGGCAAAGGATTTCCCGCTTCCCGGCGTACCCAAGATTAAGCCGTTGGGGTTCTTTAGCTGCTTGCGGTCGCAGAGTATCATGTTGTTAGACAGGGCGTTTAAGCCGTAGTACAAAGCCGCGCCCGTCTGGAAAAGCTCCTGTGTGATAAAGGGGATAAAGATAGCGGTGCTTGACGTGGTAAGCCCTCTTTGAATGGGGATAAGGTTCTCCCCAAGCGGTACAGAGGACATAAGCCCCGCTTCCTGTTGGTAGTCAAGGCGGGTCAAGGCGCAGTTGTTCTTCTGTGCAATGCCCGCCGCCGCGAATACGTCATTTTCCAGTTTCCGCTTCGTGTCCGCCATGTTCACCACAAGGAACGTCAAGAGGAACATTCTTTCATTCCGGCTCTGCAAGTCCTGTAAGAGGTTCTTCGCTTCGCTGCCGAACGTGGCAAGGTCGGACGGGATTATATCCATGTCGTAGCCGCTGCGTACCGCTTTTTTCTGTTCCTCAATCTTCATCTTGTCAAGGTCTGTGATTTTGCGCT
>ENA-ORSQ01001869-ORSQ01001869.1-human-gut-metagenome-genome-assembly--contig:-NODE-1869-length-10267-cov-4.216412_pt1 | contig 10267 bp, 10 predicted proteins | sample MGYA00241900_ERZ509164 | MGnify/ENA primary metagenome ERZ509164 (study PRJEB26280, sample SAMEA2338807) | human gut metagenome | biome: human gut; feature: human-associated habitat; material: faeces...
TGACGGCTTTGCACGCAATCTGCCGAAAAATCTGACGACGCATCTTACGCACAAGCTTTATCCAGTGTTTCCTAAAATCAAAATCGTATCAAAGAAGCCGTACCCCGAAGTGGAACATTTCCGGGGTACGGCTTTTCTGTTGGGCTAAGATTATCGGGCAGATGCGGGCATCTGTCCCTGCGATGCAACGGGACTATCCCACCAGCTTCTGCCGGAGCAGTGCCAAGTCGAAGCCGTTGACAGTGCCGTCTGCGTTGAGGTCAGCGGTCTGCCACTGGGATTGTGTCAGGGTGCGTTCCTGTAGGAGGTATCGCTGGAGTAGAACGGCATCGGCGGTGGTGAGGGTGTTGTCGAAGTTGAGGTCGCCGGGTGACGGCAGTATTGTGAAATAGATTCTTTCACTATCTGCTAGTCCATACCCATTATACGTTGTGATATAACAAGAATACTTTCCGGGTTTCGAAAAACTTCTCGTATATGAACTTTCTTTCGTGTCATAGGTATCGATTCGTGTTCGTCCTCCATCTTCGCTATCTATACCAATTGTATAAACATAGCCATGTTCACTGGAACAACGGAATACGAGTTCTTCCCCTACATAGTAAGAATCTTTATCCAATTCCACCTTTGCATTCGTTGGCTTTCCATCATACACCTCAAAATAGATTCTCTCGCTGTCCGCATATCCATATCCGTTGTATGTGGTAATGTAACAGGAATATTTTCCGGGTGTACTAAACGACCTTGTATATGTGTTTCCTGTTGTATCATAGGTATCTATTCTGTTTCCGTTTGCATCATCTATACCAATTGTATAAGCATAGCCATGTACACTGGAACAAGTAAAGGTCATATTTTCGTTTAACATCCAGCCGTAGTGATCCAGAGATACACTTACATTTTCCGGCTTTTTGTCGTATACTTCAAAATAGATTCTTTCACTGTCCGCCAGTCCATACTCATTATAAGTGGTAATATAGCAAGAATACTTTCCCGGATTATTGAATGATCTCGAATAAGAAGTATCTCTGGTGTCATGTGTGTCAATTCGGGTTCTTCCGCCGTCAGCATTTTCTGTATCAATGCCTACTGTATAAGCCACACCGCCTTCGCTGGACAAGTTAAACGTCAATGTTTCCCCTGCCATCCAGGCATAGTGGTCTAATGTTACTTTTGCCCACTTCGGCGGATTCGGATTCACCCCCTTATAATTCGGTCTCAAATACAACCGAATCGAACCGCCCATGCTTTTCGCAACGCTCTGTGCATTTCTCTCTCCGGCACATCTTCCGCCAGGATAAGTTTTCCCCTGGTTATTACCGCCGGCACAGTACACGGTGCCACCCTCGACCCTTGTTACAATTTCCACGTGCGACCATGAAAAAAACAACAGGTCTCCCGGCTGCGGCGAAGATACTACAACCGCACCTCTTTTTCGCATCTTTTTTTCAAAATCTGCAACCGTTCCACCGTGTGCAACGATTGAATCATCACATCCGGCATTTTCAAGGCAGTCCGCAACATATTCATCACACCATGCCCCATAATCGACCCCAGAATACCCAAAATCAGAACAAGTTCGACCAGCTTGTGATTTCGCTATCGTCGCAACATCCTGTGCAACATTGCCGGTCAGAGTATATCTGCTCTTATCAAAGCCATCCTTTCGACAGCAAATCGCAGAGACTGTCAGTGTATTCATTGACAAAGAACCCAGATATGTTCCAAATAACACAATGCTGACAAACGCCGCAACCCACTGGACAAGCCATTTTCTTCTGCATGTTTTCATTTGTACCAACTCCTTTTCGTTCAGACCAAAATTTGTGTATTTTCCTTTCTTGAATACAACAAATGATGTATCCATAAATTTATAATACCACATTCGTTGTAAAAAATCAAGTGTTCGTCCGCATTTGTAGTATAATTTTGGTGAAATCTATAAATAGGAGAAATCACCATTATGCAACATTACCAGCGAATCCGCGACCTCAGAGAAGACCACGACCTGACACAGGAAGCACTTTGCAAAAAGTTATACATGCACAAGACCACCTACACCAATTACGAACAGGGAAAGCATTCTGTCCCGTTGGATTTTGCCGTCCTGCTGGCGAATTTCTACGATGTCAGTCTGGACTATCTCGCCGGACGCACCAATCTCCCGAAAAATCCTCACGGGATCACCATTGCAGACGATGCCCTGCTGGTGCTGCAAAAATACACCGCCCTCACCGAACGCAACAAGGGCAGGCTGGAGCAGTTTCTCGACACCCTCTCCGAACAACAGGCTCAGCAAAAAGAAACACGATCGTCCGTGTGAAATAGCAAAAAGCGTACCGTCCCAGACGATACGCTTTTTTTCATTTCGCATAAGCACTGCATAATGTCACGCTGCCGGAAAAATCGGCATATTCCACCGAAAGATACCAGTCGCCGCCGCTGCCGGTGATCTCCTGTGAGATGTTCCCGTTTGCATCGGGTGTGAGCCACAGTTCGTCGCTGCCGTTTTTCACAATCAGCTGCACAAAGCCGGACTGGCAGGCAACCGAGCCCAGCCGCCTTGCCTGCAAGCTGCACCCGCCGAAAACCACATCTTTTCCCCGTGCCTGCCGACATGTGGCGGCATAGGCTCCGGTGTAGTTGTCGCTCCCGCAGGTTCGCGTGCCAATGAGCTTGTGCTCCGAGGTACGTGCCAGCGAGCCCATGGAGGACACCACCTTTTCATAGCCGTGCAGCAGGTCCGCTTTCCCGCCGCAGCCCACGCTGCAAACCAGTGTCAGCAGCAGCGGCAGCACCCAGATTTTCCGCAGTTTCATTCTGCATTGCCCCTTTCCAACAGCCAGTTCATGATTTTCCACACCGCACCGGCAATTCCCAGAAATACCGCCAGCGGCACGGCTGCGACTGCCAGCAGCATCAGCCCCACAGCCAGCACTGCCCCGCGGTAAATTCGCTGCCGCATCATTTTACCAGCTGGTAGTAGCTGCGGGAAGTTGCCTTGTACATAACCACATACAGCACTGCAAACACCAGATAGCTGCCCCCAGTCACGCCCACCAGCAGCGGCGTATTCGACAGCCCGAACATCATCAGCAGCTTCCGGAGCAGCGGGAACGCAAAGCACAGGTGCACACCCGATGCCAGCAGCGGTGCGGCAAAGACTGTCAGGATCTGGGAGTTGATGCTCTTTTTGATCTCCTTTCGGGTCATGCCCACCTTTTGCAGAATCTCGAACCGTGCTGCATCTTCGTATCCCTCGGAGATCTGCTTGTAGTACATAATCAACACCGTGCCGAACAGGAATACCACGCTCAACAAAATGCCCAGATACAGCAGCCCGCCGAACAGGGAGTAGAAGCTGTACCGCTGCATCTCCAAACTTTTGACTTCGTAAAAATATTCCTGATGTGTCTGTGCGTCGTCGGCAAACTGCTGCTCCAATTGTTTTTCCAGTTCCATCTGTGTGTCCGCGTTGCAGTCCAGATCAAATCCCAGCCAGGTCTGATAACTGGACGCCATTTTTTCGCCGTAGACAGAATACTGGTACTCGTAGAGCCGGCTCATAGTTTCGCCGTCCGGAACCACCAGGTACATGGTCGGATAGGTCGCAATGGCATTGTCACCGATTTCAAGAAAGTCAGGAACCTGCTTCTTGATATGAAATTGGAACTGGTCATCGATATTCAGGGCATCTCCGCTGAACGTTCCGCGAAACATACACAGCAGCACTTCATTTTCGCCCAGTGTTTCTGTTGTGCCGGTGATTTTTTCGTAGGTGTCCAGTGTCACAATATTCAGCATGACCAGTTTGTCGATGCTCTCCGCATACTGAGTGCCGCTGACTTCCGTATACTGTTTTACCGAGAGATTGCTGCCCTGCCTTAACGCCGCGAAATTCAGATTGTTGTAGGCGAGTTCATTCTTTCTGGTCTGATGCGATGTCTGCAATACAGCATCGACCTGCTGTTCGATGTAAGATGACGCCGCAACACTCTGGTCGTAGTCCTTAGTGAAAACGCCGACTTCCAGATCTCTGGGATAGCGGGTGTGCAGGCTGGCATCTTCGCCGATCCGCAGACAGAGAGAGGACGAGATCATCACCAGCACGCCGGTGGAGAGGATACAAATGGAAGCCAGACTGGCACCGTTCCGCTTCATGCGATAGGACATAGAGGAAACGGAAACGAAATGGTTCAGTTTATAGTAGTACTTTTTGTTTTTCTGGAGCAGCTTGCACAGTGCCACAGAGCCGCAGATGAACAGCAGGTAAGAAGCGATAATGACCAGCACAATGGCAATAAACAGCACCAGCAGTGCCTTTATGGGATCTTTTGTGGTCAACGCCAGATAATACGCGGTACCCAGCAATAACATGCCCAGCAGTGCCAGTATCCAGCGTGCCTTCGGCGGCTTTTCGCCGGTTTTTTCCCCGTGGAGCAGTTCTATTGGCTTTGCCACACGGATCTGTCCCAGCGAATACAGCAGGATCAGCACAAAAGACAGGACTGTCAGAAACAGGGTATTTCGCACCGCAGAAGGTTCAATGACAAATGCCAGAGAAGCCTGATTGGACAGCATTTTCGCCGCACAGAGTTCCGCCAGCTTGGACAGGAGAATGCCCATGCCCAGACCGCCGACAATGGAAACGGCAAACAGCATGAGATTCTGCCACAGGAGCACGCGGGCGATATTGCCCTTTCCCATGCCCAGAATATTATACAGTCCGAACTCCGTTTTCCGGCGACGCATGAGGAACGAATTCATGTAGAACAGAAAGATGACAACAAAAAATGCCACCACCGGTACACCCCATGACAAGATCAGCTGCATATCACCGCCGCCACGCATCTGTTTGACGGATTTGTTGTAGGTGAGATAGGACACGATGTAAAACATCATGACCAGTCCGATGCTGGTCAGCAGGAACGGCACATAGGTTTTCTTGTTCTTGATAATGCCGTGCCATGCCAATTTGGGATAGAGATGCATGTTCATCGTGCCTCACCTCCGGTAGTCAGTAATGTCAGAGTGTCCGAAATTCGCTGATAGAACTGTTCGTTGGTGTCGTTCCCCCGATACAGCTGGTGAAACACTTCGCCGTCCTTGATAAACATTACCCGTCCGGCACTTGCCGCCGCCTTGGTGGAGTGGGTCACCATGACAATGGTCTGTCCCGACTGGTGGATCGCCGAAAACAGTGCCAGCAGTTCATCAGAGGAACGGGAGTCCAGTGCACCGGTAGGCTCATCTGCCAGAATCAGCCGCGGGTTGGTGATCAGGGCACGAGCCACGGCGGCACGCTGTTTCTGTCCGCCGGAAACCTCATAGGGGAATTTTTTCAGCAGCTGGGTGATGCCCAGCTGTTTCGCAATAGGTTCCAGCCGCCGCTGCATCTCCGCATAGGGCGTTCCCACCAGCACCAGCGGCAAATAGATGTTGTCCTCCAGTGAAAAGGTGTCCAGCAGGTTGAAGTCCTGAAAGACAAACCCCAGATGATCCCGCCGGAATGCGGCGATACGGGATTCCTTGATCTGTGTCAGGTCGTTTCCATCCAGCTGCACCATGCCGCTGGTAGGCTTGTCCAGTGCCGCCAGAATGTTCAGCAGCGTGGTTTTTCCGGAACCGGATTCCCCCATGATCGCTGTATATTCTCCCTGCTCCACCGTAAAGGAAACGTCCCGCAGAGCCTCAACCTGATTGCCGCCGAAACGAGTGGTGTAAACCTTTTTCAAATGTGCTACTTCCAGCATTGCCATTGCAATGACCTCCTTCATCTTTGCGTGTATGGACAACACACAAGCTTTATGCAGTGTTGCCCATGTTTTGTTGACTACTACAGTATACCACAAACGGGAAATGCTTCGCCATCGATTCGGCTTACATTTCCCGCTTTCTTTCTTACATTTTTGTCACATCACTCAATGCCGCGTGTTTCCCGAAACATGCCGATGCGAATGGTGGTGCCCTGCTCTGCCTGCGACTCCGCTGTAATGGTATGATTCAGGTTCCGGCAGATTCGCCGGCAGAGATACAGCCCGATGCCGCTTGCCTTTTTGTCCGTTCTGCCGTTGCAGCCTGTAAAGCCCTTTTCAAAAATACGGGGCAGATCCTCCGCCGCAATGCCGATTCCCGTATCCCGAATGCACAGCGTTTTCGGCTCCTCCAGAAAAATCGAAACCGTCCCGCCGGAGGGAGTATATTTCAACGCATTGGAGAGCACCTGCTCCAGCACGAACAGCAGCCACTTTTCATCAGTCAGCACCTGACAATCCAGCGGCTCATATTCCAGCCGAATCTTCCGGTGGATAAACTGGGCGGAAAACCGCCGCACTGCCTGCCGGACGATACTGTCCAGATTACACTGCACAAAGAGATAATCCGTGGAGTCTGAGTCCAGCCGCAGATAACACAGCACCATTTCCACATACTGTTCGATTCGCTGTAGATCTTCCAGCAGCATGTGATTTTCCGGCGTGTCCGCCGCCTGTAGGTGCAGCCGCATGGCAGCGATCGGCGTTTTCATCTGATGCGTCCACGCCGTGTAATATTCCATCATGTCGCTGTACCGCACCCGCCATTCCTGTGTCAGTTCCTGCTGCTTCTGGTACAGCAGTTCCACCAGTTCCTGATACGCCTGTTCTGACGCGTCCTCCGGCGGCGGGAGGTGCCGGGTAGTAATGACGATTTCCTGCTGCATCTGCCGGAGTGTGCGGCACTTCTGGTAATACTTCCGGAAACGCACCAAAAACCAGAACAAATACAGCACCGCCGACAGCACACCGCCGTACAGCACGGCTTCCGCCGGCAGGTCGTACAGAGAAAATACCAGCACAAAAATGCCACAGCATGCCAGAAGTATCCCGATACCGCCCAGATGCCGGCGGAGATAATCCCCGAAAATTTTCATGCCGTCCTCCTATTCCACCAGATACCCCATGCCCACTTTGGTACGGATAAAGTCGTGCAGCCCTGCCTTGTCCAGCTTTTTCCGCAGCCGGTTCACGTTGACAGTCAGGGTGTTCTCGTCCACAAAACTGTCCGTTGCCCAGAGCCGTTCCATTAAGGTTTCCCGACTGACGACCTTGCCCTTCTGTTCCAGCAGAGCCTGTAGGATCCGGTACTCGTTCTTGGTCAGGTCAATGCGTTCTCCGTGATAGGTCAGCACGGCATCTGCGGTGTTGAGGATCGCGTCCCGATGTTCCAACAGAGCCGTCTGCCCGCCGAAGTCGTAGGTTCGCCGGAGCAGTGCCTGTATCTTTGCCAGCAGCACGTTCCAGTCAAAGGGCTTGGCAATAAAATCGTCCCCGCCCATGTTCATTGCCATAATTAAATTCATATTGTCCGAAGCCGAGGACAGAAAAATGATCGGCACCTGTGACACCTGCCGGATCTCCCGACACCAGTGGTAGCCGTCATAACAAGGCAGCATGATGTCCATGAGCACCAGATGCGGGTCAAACGCCGTGAATTCTCCCAGCACGCCGCGGAAATTCTGCACCACCTGTACTGCAAAATCCCACTGTTCCAGCTGGTGCCGCAGTCCGTCCGCAATGCTGCGGTCGTCCTCCACCAGAAATATTCGATAGTTCATCGATGTGCCTCCTGTTTCTATGATCGTTTTTTGAGAACACTGCATAAAGTTTAGATGCAGGCAAGCTATAGGCTTAAATAGGTGTCAATTCCCACCCGCAGCAAAACAATGTGTAAACTTTATACCGTCTTTTTTATTATAGCATGATTTCGCATGGTTGGCAAGCCGTGCATTCTCACAAAAAAGACGTGCAGTTCCGCAAAACCACACGCCTTTTTCAGGAAACACCGTACAAAGCCGGTTTCTGCGTTCCCTTAATCTCTGCTTTTCAGCAGCCCTCTCGCCACCAGACCGCAACCGGCTGCGATCATGCCGAACATGACCACATACTGCCACAGCGAAGCCGACACCGGACGAAACCGCACCGAAGTCAGCAGCGTTACCAGAATTGCCAGCAGTCCGATTGCCGTCACCACCCAGCCGATCCACTTTCTATCCAAGAAGAACAGCAGACCGATGCCGATCAGCAGCGGCACCAGCATCAGACCAGTTGCCAGTGAAGTGTTCATGCCGAAGCCGCCCCACAGGCTGCCCCACGAGAAGGAGACCACAAAGGAGTTCAGCACCCAGAAGATGCCTGCTCCCAGCAGTACCAGCCCGATGAGAAACGAAGCCAGCGGGTGAGATTCTTTCGCCGCCGCAGAGCTGCTTTCCCGATGCTTTTTCGCCGTCTTTCCGCCGGTTTCCTGCTCCTGCCGCACAGCTTCTTCCAAGGCTTTCAGCTGCTTTTCTGTATCTTTTTCTTTCATATCAGTTCCTTTCGTAAATCCTGTCATTCCGTATATTTTTTCAGTTTTTCTACCAGCACCTGATATAGTGTATCATTTCTCCCTGCGGGACTGGGCAGACCGCCGCCCTCATACAGCCCGAAGGAACCATCGTGATAGGCGTGGTAGTTGAAGCTGACATCGCCGTCACGGAAAATTTCCAGCATGTCCCCGATCCAGCGGTCACCGCCGCGGTCGTTCTCAAAGCAGTGCGAACCGGCACCAAACTCGCCGCAGTATACCGGCACATTGTACTTTTCCGAAAACGCCGTGTTCAGTGCCACGCTCTTTTCCAGATAGTCCCGATTCAGCACTTCCACAGAATCCACATTCCACACGTCCACGCGGGGACGGACAATGGCATCGGCATTCTTGGTGTTCACCTGAAAATAACCGCATGCCTCATAGCTGTGTCCTGCCGTGGGACGGAAATATCTTGTACTGGTGTTGGCATCATCGGTGGTGCCGGAGAGCATCAGACTGCCCTTTGCCAGATGTCCCTCGGAAGAAGCGTAGTACTGTCCGCCGGAGTCGTTGCTGGACCAGAAGTTCAGCAGGGACATGCTGTCAAAGTCGTTGGCGTATATGGTCTGGACAAAGCTGCCGTCCTCGTCATATTCGTTTAGCCGCAGTTCATCTGCCCGGGCGTAGCCGTAGTCCCCGATATTCTGTGCCTGAAATACCAGACTGATTAGCTGTTTGCCGTCTGATTTCGGCGTGATCCTGCCGCTTTTCAGATACTGCCACTCGGTGTCCTCCGTGTCCGCCCGATCGCCGGCAAAGGTGGAAGTGCCCCACTGGGCATTGCCGCTGGACACCAGATAGCTTTCGTCCGGATAGGTCACATCATTGCCCAGTGTCCCCGCCCAGTCGAAGCCCTGATGCGTAAAAGCATGCGGATCATAGTCGTGGAACTCGTACACCGTGTTGTCATCGTCCAGATGCACGTAGTTGTTTTCGTCATTGAAATTGATCCATTGTTCCTGTGTGCCTGCCAGATTCTGTGCCGCACACATGCGTTCCACAAAGATCATATGGTTCTGGTCTACAGTACGGATCCCGTCCGTCAGCATCTGTGCTACGGACTGCCACAGGGCAAGGCTCTCCTCACCGCTGGCAGTAGCTACCACCGGTTCATTCACCAGTCCATAGCCCAGAATCACCGGCTCGTCTGCATACCGCTTGGCAATTTCCGTCCAGAGGGCACAGAGCCGCTTCTGATTTTCCGGTTCCGTCCAGAGTGCCGTGCCGTTCCCCTGCGACTGATAACCGCCCTGCGGATAGTGCATGTTCAGCACCAGCCGGATTCCTGCCGCCTTTGCCCATGCAATGTTGGTGTCCAGCCAGCGAAAGCCTTCTTCCCGATAGGTATAGGGTTTGCTGTCAGATTCAAACATGGCGTAGTTCAGATAGAACCGCACGGAGTCAAAGCCCATGTCCGCCAGTTCCTGATAGCTTGCCGCATCGTGATCCTGGGCAGGGGCTGTGGTGGGATTCGACCACACATCATTGCCGATTGCCATGCCTTTGATGAGATACTGCTTGCCGTTTTCATCGACCAGCAGTTTGCCGTCTGTGCGGATAAAGCCGGCATAGCCGTCCTGTATTTCTCCCCCGTCGAATTGCTGCTGCCGCAGCAGTGCCAAGTCCATACCGTCCACAACGCCGTCCCCGTTGCAGTCCGTTCCGCCGGCATTTTCTTTTCCCAGCAGGAACGCCTGTAAGCTTTCCAGAGTGCCGGAATCGGTTTCCAATGCCAGACCGGAAAAGGCTCCTGTGCCCACGGCGACCGCCGCGGTCAGCAGGGCAGCAGCGACACGCCGCAGCTGGTGCTGTATCTGCATTTGCATTTGTCATGCCTCCATATTCATTCTATGGCAATACCGCACAAAGATTGTGCGACAGA
>ENA-ORSQ01001871-ORSQ01001871.1-human-gut-metagenome-genome-assembly--contig:-NODE-1871-length-10262-cov-3.170569_pt1 | contig 10262 bp, 6 predicted proteins | sample MGYA00241900_ERZ509164 | MGnify/ENA primary metagenome ERZ509164 (study PRJEB26280, sample SAMEA2338807) | human gut metagenome | biome: human gut; feature: human-associated habitat; material: faeces...
TTATAAATTTCTGTCGGACAAAGAAGTCAAATGGCTGAAAGAGAATGACTGGACAGACGAATATCTGCCGGATTTGACCGAAGACGATGCCGAAACGCTGGATACCGTTCGGAAGAATGTCGGCTATTTTATCGCCTATGAAAATCTGTTTTCCACATGGATCAGCAAAGGCAACGACTTCAAGGCTGACGACGTAACGGTGGCATTGCAGGCATTCAGTCGACTGATCGACCCGCACCACAAAAAGGTGTTTGACGGTGTCTTTGCTACGCTGCAAACCGGCCTGTCCAAACTGGGTGAAAGCTCCGGTGCGCGGACAAAGGCCATTCGCGACCTGATCTATCTCATCAAAGATATTCCCATGGACGGCAAGCAGGATTATGATGTTCTCGGCTTTATCTACGAATATCTGATCAGCAACTTTGCAGCAAACGCAGGCAAGAAGGCCGGCGAGTTCTACACGCCGCACGAAGTTTCGCTGCTCATGTCTGAAATCGTGGCGTACCACCTGAAAGACCGGGAAGAGATCAAAATTTACGACCCCACCAGCGGTTCCGGCTCACTGCTGATCAACATTGGTCAGTGTGCCGCACGGTATATGGGCAATGGCAACAACATCAAATACTACGCACAGGAGTTGAAGGAAAACACCTACAACCTGACCCGCATGAACCTTGTCATGCGCGGCATTCTGCCCGACAACATTGTAACGCGCAACGGCGATACGCTGGAGGAAGATTGGCCGTACTTTGAAGAAAACGACCCGGTCAACACCTACGACCCGCTGTTTGTGGATGCGGTGGTATCAAATCCCCCATATTCGCAGGCGTGGAATCCGAACGACAAAGAGAACAACCCGCGCTTTTCGGATTACGGCCTTGCCCCCAAAGGCAAGGCAGACTACGCCTTTTTGCTGCACGACCTGTATCACATCCGCAATGACGGCATTGTGACCATCGTTCTGCCCCACGGTGTTCTATTCCGTGGCGGTGAAGAAGGTACAATTCGCAAAAATCTGATTGACCACAACAACATTGATGCAATCATCGGTCTGCCCGCCAATATTTTCTTCGGCACAGGCATTCCCACCATCATCATGGTGCTGCGGAAGAATAAAAAGGATTCGGACGTTCTGATTATTGATGCGTCTAAGGGCTTTGAGAAGGACGGCAAAAACAATAAGCTGCGTGCCTGTGACATCAAACGCATTGTGGATGCTTACAAGGAACGCCCGGAGAAAATCGAAAAGTTCGCACGCAGAGTATCCCGCGCAGAGATTATCCAGAATGATTACAACCTGAACATCCCCCGGTATGTGGATTCCTCGGAAAAGGCTGAGAGCTGGGATATTTATGCTTCCATGTTTGGCGGCATTCCCGAGGCCGAACTGCAAGACCTGTCTGCCTATTGGACAGCATTCCCGCACCTGAAAGCGGCTCTGTTCAGCCCGGACAACGAAGCCTATTGCCGTCTGAATGTGGCCAATTTGAAGAACGCTGTTCTGTCCCACCCGGATGTGGTGGCGTTCAAGACCGCTTTCCAGAATGCTTTCGGTGACTTTGATGCCTATTTGAAGTCCGCACTCATCGACGGCATGATGCAGCTGAATGCTGCCGGCGAGGAAGAACGCCTGAGCCGGGAAATCTTTGCACGGCTGGCAGGAATTCCGTTGGTTGACCGCTATGCAGCATACCAGCTTTTGGACGATGACTGGAAGAAAATTGCCATCGACCTTGAAATCATCCAGACCGAGGGTTTTGCCGCAACCAAGCAGGTAGACCCCAACATGGTGCTGAAAAAGGATGCCGAGGTGCAGGACGGCTGGGTGGGCCATGTGCTGCCCTTTGAGCTGGTGCAGAGCGTTAAAATGCACGAGGAAGTAACAGCACTGCAGGCAAAGGAAACCAGACTTTCCGAGATCGCCGGAGAATATGAAAGCCATCTGGACGAACTGAGCGAGGAGGACAAGGAGCAGAACTTTGTGAATGACGCAAAGGACGCCTTTGTTGCCGCTGAGGTCAAAAAGGCCATCAAGGCGCGGGAAGTAGAGCCTGCCACCATGAGCATTCTGAAGGATGTGGACGCGCTGTTTGCCGAGGAAAAGACCCTGAAAAAGAAAGTCAAGGACGACAGTGCGGCACTCCATCAGCGCACCAAGAGCGTGATCGAGCACCTGACCGATGAAGAAGTGCGTGACCTGCTGCATCGCAAGTGGATCCTGCCCCTGATGGAAAATCTGAACAGTCTGCCGGATGCCGTTCTGGACGATTTTGTGAAGCAGTTGGATGCCGTCTGCAAGAAATATGAAACCACCTTTGAGGACGTAGAGAGCCAGATTGCCGATACCGAGCACGAATTGCTGGGGCTGCTGGACGATCTGCAGGGAAATGAATTTGACATGCAGGGCATTGCAGAACTCAAAAAGTTGCTGGGAGGTGAATGATTATGCAGGATAACGAGAAGAAACCTGCCCTCCGGTTCAAGGGCTTCACTGACCCTTGGGAACAGCGTAAGTTCTCAGAATTGTATGAAAAGGTAAGTCGTAAAAACGATTTAACATATGGCAAAGACGATATTATATCTGTTGCCAATATGTATTATAAGGCAGAGTCATATATTACGGATGAAAATTATCTATTAACTTACAATGTTTTTGAAATGGGTGACATTGCATTCGAAGGCAATAAAAGCAAAAATTTTGCACATGGACGTTTTGTAGAAAATACGATAGGAAATGGCATCGTTTCGCACGTTTTCGATGTATTTAAACCACGAATGACAAATTATGATTTGCAATTCTGGAAATATGCAATTAACAATGAGCGGATTATGGGGCCGATCCTTTTGCGTAGCACAAAGGCTTCTACCATGATGACGAATCTTGTTGCCGATGACTTCTTGCAGGAAAATTTTCTTATTCCTTGCTATGAAGAGCAAAAAAAGATTGGTGAATTTTTGAATCAGCTCGACACCCTTATCACCCTTCATCAGCGTAAGTATGAGAAGCTGGTGAATATCAAAAAGTCCATGCTGGACAAGATGTTCCCCCAAAATGGGGAATCTGTGCCGGAAATTCGCTTCAAGGGGTTTACTGACCCTTGGGAACAGCGTAAGCTGGGAGAAATTTGCGATTTCATTACAAAAGGTGCAACGCCAACAACATACGGCTTTTCATGGCAACCAGATGGAGTCCCCTTTTTTCGCAATGATTCGATCAAGGATAATGTTTTTGTGTTTGGAGAGTTTTCATATATTTCGGAAGCTGCTAACGAAGTATTAAAGCGTTCGGAAGTACATGGAAATGACATTCTTATCGCTATTACAGGTGATATTGGAAAAGTTGGAATTATACCTGACACAGTTGAAAAAGCAAATATCAATCAGCATATCGCAAGAGTTCGCATTCGTAAAGAAGCACTTCCGTATTTTGTATATCAATACCTAGCATCGGATGATACGCAAAAGGAATATCAAAAAATTAAAACAGGTTTGTCGATGCCCCAGCTAAGTTTGGAGCAGGTTCGAGACATTGTTGTGAAGATTCCTGAGTTCAATGAACAGGGAAAAATTGCAGATTGCCTTAGACGTATTGACACCCTTATCACCCTTCATCAACGTAAGTTGGAAAAGCTGCAAAACATCAAGAAATCTTGTCTTGAAAAGATGTTTGTATAAAAACAAGTGGTGCAATTTGCCCGCAACCAGAAGATGGACGTACCGTCGTTTGTTGTTTGGCTAAGGAGCAACGCAATTTCTCTTGCCAATTCAGAATATGCAAAACAGGCAGATGAATGAAAATTAAGGCAATGTCAGACGCTTGGAACAGCTGTGTTTTAAGACTATCGAGAGTCAAAAATCAAAATTTGAGCCGAATACGCAAAACCGAGAGTGAAATTTTCAGCGAACATTCGGTAGGCGGTGGAAAATAGCTGCTGAAAGTGTGCATTTGCTCCTACTTGGGAACAGCGTAAGCTGAAAGAACTCTACTTTCAACTAACTGAGCGCAATGCCGATTTGCTTCCGTACCAGAAGACACTTTCTGTTGCCACAATGTCTTTTAGGACGGATGGCAATGGTGCCGCAGATACTTCGCTTGCAAACTATAAAAGATTAAGAACCGGAGATATTGCGTTCGAGGGCCACACAAGTAAGGAGTTTCGGTATGGCCGATTTGTACTAAATGATGTGGGCGATGGAATTATGTCACCAAGATTTAGTGCTTTGAGGCCTTTGCACGAGATGCCAATAAATTTTTGGAAATATTACATTCACTATGAACCAATCATGAGAAAAGTGCTTGTAAACTCGACAAAAGCGGGCACTATGATGAATGAATTGGTTATTAATGAGTTCTTGCAAGAAAGCATTTTAGTGCCTAGCGTGGCTGAACAGCAGGCAATAGGCCGTTTTTTCAAGCAACTCGACACCCTTATCACCCTTCATCAGCGTAAGCTGGAAAAGCTTGTACAAATTAGAAAAGCCTTCGCAGAGAGGTGCTTTTTGCAAAGTCGAAAGGAGCTCGTTATGGCGTTTACAAAAGAAGCCGATTTTGAAGAGGCGGTGGTAAAACTCCTGATAGAACGCGGCTGGAAAGATGGTGTGCTGAAAAACTACACCGAACAGCAACTGATCCAGAACTGGGCGAACATCCTTTTTGAGAACAACCGCGGCATTGACCGGCTGAACGATTATCCGCTGACGGATGGCGAGATGCAGCAGATCATGGAACAGGTCATGAACGCGAAAACGCCGATGAAGCTGAATAAATTTATCAACGGCAAAAGTGTGCTTATCAAGCGTGACAATCCTGACGATAAGCTGAATTTCGGCAAAGAAGTGTCCCTGAAAATCTATGACCGACTGGAAATTGCAGCTGGACTCAGTCGCTACCAGATCGCAGAGCAGCCAAAGTTCCCCACCAAGTCCAAAATTTTGAATGACCGCCGCGGCGATTTGATGCTGCTCATCAATGGTATGCCGGTCATTCACATGGAACTGAAAAAGAGCGGTGTTTCCATCAAACAGGCTTGCAACCAGATTGAAAAATACGCGGCAGAGGGCATTTTTATGGGACTGTTCTCGCTGGTGCAGATTTTTGTGGCCATGAACCCGGAAGAAACGGTCTACTTTGCCAATCCCGGCCCGGAAGGACAATTCAACCCCAGCTACTATTTCCATTGGGCGGACTTCTACAACGAGCCGATGAACGACTGGAAAGACGTTACAACGGCACTTTTGTCTATCCCGATGGCGCATATGTTGGTGGGTTTTTATACCGTTGCCGATGGTTCCGATGGCATTTTGAAGGTGATGCGCAGCTATCAGTACTACGCTGCCAGCAAAATTTCGGATGCCGTTTCCAAGGCGAAATGGGAGAATGACCAGCAGCGCGGCGGCTACATCTGGCACACCACAGGTTCTGGCAAGACCATGACTTCTTTCAAGTCCGCTCAACTGATTGCATCTTCCAAGGATGCGGACAAAGTGATTTTTCTGATGGACCGAATCGAGTTGGGCACTCAGAGCCTGAAAGAATACCGCAACTTTGCAGGGGAAAACGAGGAGGTGCAGGCTACTGAGAACACGGATGTTCTTGTGGACAAGTTGAAAAGCACTTCGCCGTCCGATACGCTCATCGTGACTTCCATCCAGAAGATGAGCAACATCAAGGATGATGCACAAAACAAGCTGAACCCCAACGACATTGCGCTGATCAACGCAAAGCGGTTGGTTTTTATCGTGGACGAGTGCCACCGTTCCACCTTTGGTGATATGATGCAGACCATCAAGCATACATTCCCGAAAGCACTGTTCTTTGGTTTTACCGGTACGCCGATCCAAGGCGAAAACCAGAAGAAAATGAGCACCACCGCCACCGTTTTCGGCAACGAACTGCATCGGTACAGCATTGCAGACGGCATCCGGGATCACAACGTGCTGGGCTTTGACCCTTACAAGGTGCTGACCTTCAAGGACAGCGACTTGCGGAAAGCGGTCGCACTGGAAAAAGCAAAGGCATATTCTGTGGACGAAGCTCTGGCCGACCCACAGAAGAGCAAGGTGTTTTATAAGTATCTGAATCTGCCGATGGCAGGCGGAAAAGATGCGCTCGGTGAGGAGATAAAGGGCATCGAGGATTATATTCCCAACACCCAGTATGAGGGCGAAGAACACCAGAAAGCCGTGGTGGAGGACATTTGCGAGAACTGGCAGACCCAGAGCCGCAACAGCAAATTTCATGCCATTTTTGCAACCTCCAGCATCCCGGAAGCCATCCAATATTACAAGCGGTTCAGAGAAGCCGCACCATGGCTGAAAGTCACCGCACTATTTGACCCCAACATTGACAACAACGGCAAAGGCATCACCAAAGAAGAGGGGCTAAAAGAGATCGTAGAAGACTATAACGCCCGCTATGGACAGGACTTCAGCATTCCGACCTTTGCCAAGATGAAAAAGGACATTGCGGCACGGCTGGCGCACAAATTGCCCTACCAGCGCATCGAGCGCACCCCGGAAAAACAGCTTGATCTGCTGATCGTGGTGGATCAGATGCTGACAGGCTTTGACTCCAAGTGGATCAACACCCTGTATCTGGATAAAATACGAAAATCTGATTCAGGCGTTCTCCCGCACCAACCGACTGTTTGGCGATGACAAACAGTTTGGCACCATCAAGTATTACCGCCGTCCGCACACGATGGAGAAAAACATCGCAGATGCGGTAAAAGAGTATTCCGGCGATAAACCGTTCGGTCTGTTTGTGGACAAACTGGACAAGAACGTGGAAAAACTGAATGCTCTCTATGCGGAGATCAAAGATCTGTTTGTGTCGGCGGGCATTGAAGAGTTTTCGCAGATCCCTGCGGATATGGCAGAGCGCAAAAAGTTTGCCGACTTGTTCCAGTCCTTCAACGAAAATCTGGAAGCAGCCAAGGTACAGGGCTTCGAGTGGGATAAGCCCATTGTGATCATCAACGAGGATACAGATGAGAAAACGGAACTTCATGCGGACTTTGACGAGAGAACGTTCAAAGTGCTGGCACTCCGCTATAAAGAGCTGTTCACGCCGAATCCGGATGGCAGTGAAAATGACCCGGACGATGACGTTCCCTATGCGGTGAACAGCTATCTGACCACCATTGATACTGCTGACATCGACACGGATTACATGAACTCCCGCTTTGAAAAGTACCTGAAAATTTTCTATCAGGAAGGCGCAGAAGCGGAAGCCATCCATCAGGCTGAAACGGAGCTGCACAAGACCTTTGCCACCCTCTCGCAGGAAGAGCAGAAGTACGCTAATATTTTCCTGCACGACATTCAGAGCGGGGCAGTTGTCCCGCAGCCGGGAAAGACCTTGCGGGAGTATATTGCCGAGTACATCGCCCAAAAGCAGAACGACCAGATCCACAAAGTAGCTGAAGTTTTCGGCTTGGACGAAAAGAAGCTGCGGGCATTCATGCGTGCAAACATCACCGAAGCCAACATTAACGAGTTTGGCCGTTTTGATGACCTGAAAGCCACCGTAGATAAGGCAAAAGCAAAGGCATATTTTGAAGCAATCGAGGGTACAAAGCTTATTCCGCCCAAGGTGCCTGTCAAGTATGATAAACTCTTGCGCGAGTTCATCGTAAGTGGCGGATTTGATTTGAAAATGCCAAAAGAATCATAAAATGGGTGCAAAATCACCCTGCTGACCAAGAGCCGAGGCGTGTCCTCGGCTCTTTTTTCGCGCCAAAATCCCAAAACACACCTACTTGGGAACAGCGTAAGATTTCTGAATTGGCTGAGAAAACCTATGGTGGGGGAACGCCTACAACATCCAATGAAGCATTCTGGAACGGTAATATTCCGTGGATACAATCTTCGGATATCGTTGACGGCAAGCTGATGGGTGTGGAGCCACGAAAGTATATAACACAGACCGGTTTGAATAGTTCTGCAACACAACTTGTACCAAAAGATTCAATCGCAATTATCACGCGCGTCGGTGTTGGAAAACTCGCATATATGCCGTTTTCCTATTCCACAAGTCAGGATTTCTTGTCGTTGAGCAAGTTGAATACGGAGCCGTTTTTTACAGTTTATGCTTGTTATAAGAAATTGCAGTCGGAACTTAACACGGTACAAGGCACATCGATTAAAGGCATAACCAAAGATGAACTTTTAGCAAAGACAATATCGGTGCCTGTATATTCAGAGCAAAAACAAATCGGTTCTTTCTTCACTCAGCTTGATACCCTTATCACCCTTCATCAGCGTGAGCATATAAAACCGATTTTGGAGGTAAAACGTGTTAAACGAAATGAATGAAAACAACCTGTTCTGCGATTATTATGAGCAGTGGGTTGCTGTATACAAAGAGGGTGCAGTTCGCCCGGTTACATTGGATAAGTACAAAATGACCCTTTCTTGGGTAAAAAAACTCGCTCCTACTTTGAAACTCTGTGAGGTTTCCAGAGTGACCTATCAGCAGCTTTTGAACGATTATGCCGTAGGCCACGAGCGTCAGACCACGATGGACTTCCACCATCAACTGAAAGGCGCCATCATGGATGCTGTGGATGATGGACTGATCGTGAAAGACCCAACCCGAAAAGCGATCATCAAAGGCAAGCCCCCGGTGCCTAAAAAGGTGAAATACCTGAACCAGTTTGAACTGCATCTTTTGTTGAGCGACTTGGATCTACAGGGAAAACTCAACTGGGACTGGATGATTTTGCTGATTGCCAAAACCGGCATCCGCTTTTCCGAAGCATTGGCGATCACTCCTGCGGATTTTGATTTTGCCCATCAGATGCTGTCCATCAACAAAACGTGGGATTATAAAGGAAACGGCGGATTTCTGCCAACAAAAAATAAATCGTCTGTACGTAAAATTCAAATTGACTGGCAGACGGTGATTCAGTTCGCAGCACTGGTAAAAGACGTTCCTGAAGATAAGCCGATTTTCGTGTTCAAGGAACACGCCTACAATTCCACTGTTAACGATGTTCTGGAACGGCACTGCGACCGGGCCAAGATCCCGGTCATCTCGGTACATGGTCTGCGGCATACCCACGCTTCGGTGCTTTTGTTTGCAGGGGTATCCATTGCAAGCGTAGCAAGGAGGCTGGGGCATTCCAGCATGACAACCACGCAGAAAACCTACCTGCATATCATTCAGGAACTTGAAAATCAGGACATCGACCTTGTAATGCGGTCACTCTCTGGATTAAGCTGATAAAATAATCAACCATCGCTCGCGCTGGTGAAGGATGATAAGAGAAAAGCCAAACCTCAAGCTGTACAGGATGTACGGTGAGGTTTGGCTTTTTGGTATCAGCTGCTCTTTTGATTTTCGTTCATAATTCTTCTGGCTCGTCCGCGCGTGGTATCCTCAAAGGTTTCATCCTCGCTGAATCGCAGCCAATAGGGGTCTTCCATTAGGCAGGCGTTGGTGCGTTTGACGATTTCCCAAGCATTGTAATCAGGCAGGCCCATCATTTTCAGGATTTCCTTGCAGTCCATCCGATTTTTCGGAAAGATTCGTTTCTTTGCCCAAACCACCACATCAACCAATGGAACTTCACGTTTGTCACCGATGAAAAGGTTCAGTGGGAGGCTGTACTGCGGCACGTCCTCATTTGCGCAAAGAGACTGCCCATCTTCGCTTAGGTGTGCAATTTCTTTTTCATCCATCATCAATTTCAGATAGGCCATTTTATCACCCCATGGCGGCTTTCAGGTAGTGCAGACGGTATTTCAGGTATTGACGGATCGCAGATGCTCTTTTTTCGCTCAACAATGCAAGAATAGGCGAGATGGACTGAATGATTTCACTATACAACTCGTCCAAGTCACGCGTTGGCAGCACAGGCTCGTCGAGCAGTTTGATCTGCTGGGCGTGACGGCTGCGGAATGGCTTGGCTTTGTCGAACTGATAACGGAGCTTCGTGTCAGTCAATTCTTCATCGGTTGCCCATGCAAGCAGACTTCCGCCGTTATCATAAAGCGGAGGAAGAACATGTTTATAGTGTCTGACAATGATGTCGATATTATTTTCGTGACGATCCTCATTCCCGATAAAGGCATCGAAGGCCAGCATCTGATAAAGCCACTTTTTTCCGTAGAGTTCAACAGCATACTGGAACAGTGCTTCCGGCGAAGGTGTTTGCCCATTGGCAAGAAAATGGGCATCAGCCAAGTCTGCAAAATGGTAAAGCTGATCTCCCGGTTTTACAAATAAAGGGCAAACACTGACCACATCGCAGGAATAG
>ENA-ORSQ01001873-ORSQ01001873.1-human-gut-metagenome-genome-assembly--contig:-NODE-1873-length-10240-cov-2.314973_pt1 | contig 10240 bp, 8 predicted proteins | sample MGYA00241900_ERZ509164 | MGnify/ENA primary metagenome ERZ509164 (study PRJEB26280, sample SAMEA2338807) | human gut metagenome | biome: human gut; feature: human-associated habitat; material: faeces...
TTCTGTGAACTTTGTTCACAAAAAACACCTCGCGGAACGTTACCAGTGAACAGTAACAACAATAGCAACAGATACAAAAAAATATAAGATACAAGTAGAAATACATCCGCACAAGTGCTATATTATGTTTAATATGATGTCTGTGGTAAAGAATGCAGGAGCTCTGATAGACAAGGGGAATGGAAAGATAGCGGAAGCTTTTTGTGAGATGTAACCAGACATCTGAAGAATAAAATGCGTATTTGCGTGTGTAAAAAGGAGGATACAGCTATGCTTCAAAAATTAAAAGAAGAAGTTTACAAAGCAAATATGGACCTGCCGAAATACGGCCTGGTTACTTTTACTTGGGGAAATGTAAGTGGAATTGATCGTGAAAAAGGTCTTTTCGTAATCAAGCCAAGTGGTGTGGAATATGAGAAACTGACACCGGAAGATATGGTAGTTGTAGACCTGGAAGGTAATAAAGTAGAAGGTAAATATAACCCATCATCTGATACTCCCACTCATGTAGTTCTGTACAATGCTTTCCCGAAGATCGGTGGAATCGTACATACTCATTCCTCCTGGGCTACCAGCTGGGCACAGGCCGGCCGCGCAATTCCATGCTATGGAACCACTCATGCTGATTATATTTACGGTGAGGTTCCTTGCGTCCGTAATCTGGATAAGAGTGAGATTGCGGAAGCTTATGAGAAGAATACTGGCATTCTCATTGCCGACTATTTCAAGAAGAGAGATTATGAGGCTGTTCCGGCTGTTCTTTGCAAGAATCATGGTCCTTTCACATGGGGCAAGGATGCGCACGAGGCAGTGCATAATGCAGTAGTTCTGGAAGAGGTTGCCAAGATGGCTTCCCGCTGCGAGCTGATCAATCCGAATGTGAAACCTGCTCCGCAGGAGCTTCAGGATAAGCATTACTATAGAAAACATGGTGCAAATGCTTATTATGGACAGGAAAATATTGAGTAAAAACTGAGATGAATATAAGGCGAACGACTAAGATAGTCGTTCGCCTTATAAAGATCATTTACTATATTCAATTTCCACTGGTTTCACACCTGCAAGTTCCATACTTCTCTTGTCCGGCTGTGTACAGCCAACGTAAATATGGAAGTGGCTGCCGTCCTCTGTTCTTGCACCGGTTTCATCTACTACGGTGAAGGCCTTTGGAGCAATGGAAAGTGTGACGGTTTTTGTTTCGCCTGCTTTCAGGAAAACAGGAGTGAAAGCGGCAAGCTCCGGGTTTGGAACGGCCAGAGAAGAATCTACATTCTTTATGTAAACCTGAACCACATCCCGAGTATCAATTGAGCCCTGGTTGGTGACAGTGGCCTGGATTGTAACTGGTGCTGCTGTGGTATTAGTGCCGCTTTCGAAACCTGCCTTGCCGGAAACACTTGTACCATTTGTGTCGGCTGCGCTGTTTTCACTGACAACTGCATCTGTCACTACTACCTTCCCATAAGTCAATCCATATCCAAATGGGAACTGCGCCTTATTCTCCATATAGCGGTAAGTACGTCCCTTCATGGCATAATCTGTAAAATCCGGAAGCTCTTCCAGGGTATTGTAGAAGGTCACTGGTAATTTGCCGGATGGGGAGACATCTCCGAACAGTACTCTTGCGGCGGCTTTTCCACCTTCAGCACCTGGGTACCACAGAACCATCACTGCATCAAAATGTTCTTCTGCATAAGAAAGATCAATGTCACTTCCTGCCATCAAGCAAAGAACAACCGGTTTGCCGGATTCAGCCATGGCTTCCATCAGATCCAGCTGAACCTGTGGAAGCTGCAAGGTCTCTTTGTCACCGGAAGCATAGCTGTTTCCGGTATCTCCTTCTTCACCTTCCAGTGTTTCATCAAGCCCCACGCAGAGAATTACGATATCGCTGTTTTCTGCAACGATTTTCGCTTCCGCAAGTCTGTCCTGAGTAAAAGCAAGATGCTCGGTGCGGTCGCGGAAAAGGTCACATCCTACAGAGGCAAGCACACGTACATCATCTCCAAGGTAATCCTGAATACCTTCCTGGATCGTGCAGTAGCGAGAAGCTGTACCGTGATAATTGCCTACCAGAGCCTTACGGCTGTCTGCATTTGGTCCAACGATTCCAACTGTTTTGATCTTCTCTTTGTTCAAAGGCAGGATCCCATTGTTTTTCAGAAGTACAAAGCTTTCTTCAGCAGCTTTTTGGGAAAGTGCCAGATGGGCAGGTGACTCCACCTCAGAATAAGGAATTTTGTCGTATTCCGTTTCTTCAAATAATCCCAGCAGATATCTGGTAGTGAAAAGGCGGATGGCGGATTCCGTGATGGTATCCTCGGAGATCAGTCCTTTTTCATAAGCTTTCAAAATGTGAAGATAAGTGTTTCCGCAGTTCAGATCGCAGCCATTGTTCAGTGCTAATGCAGCCGACTCTGCCGGGGTGCTGGTTACCATATGATGCTCGTGGAAATCCTTGATGGCCCAGCAGTCGGAAACGAAATATCCCTGGAAGCCCCAGTCGCCGCGAAGTATTTTCTGAAGGGAAGGACTTCCGCAGCAGGGCTCTCCGTTGGTGCGATTGTAGGCACCCATGAAGCCTTCCACGTCCGCTTCTCTGGTTAAAGCTTCAAATGCTGGGAGGTAAGTTTCTTCCATATCCTTCGGAGTTGCGATTGCGTCAAATTCATGGCGGATGGCCTCCGGACCGGAATGGACTGCAAAGTGCTTGGCGCAGGCAGCGGCTTTCATAACTTTGCCATCGCCCTGGAGCCCTTTTACAAAAGAGACTCCCAACTCTTTCGTAAGGTAAGGATCTTCACCGTAAGTTTCATGTCCCCGTCCCCATCTTGGATCACGGAAAATATTTACGTTTGGCGACCAGAAGGTAAGACCTTTGTAAATGTCACGGTCTTCTTCCTGGGAATATGCATTGTATTTGGCACGACCTTCGGTAGCAATGGTATCTGCAATTTGTCCCAGAAGTTCGGTGTCAAAAGTGGCGCCAAGTCCAATTGCCTGCGGGAAAATTGTGGCCTGTCCGGCGCGGGCAACTCCGTGGAGCGCTTCATTCCACCAGTTGTAGGCGGGGATGCCAAGCCGCTTGATTGCAGGTGCGTCATAGCGTAGCTGACTTGCTTTTTCCTCTAAGGTCATCTGGCTGACCAGTTCGGTCGCTTTTTTTCTAGCCTTTTTTCTATCCATAATGTTTCTCCTTGTTGCGAATTCATGGTGACTGTAAAACATTGAGCCATATAAGGTTTGTGACCCACAAATAGCAGGTTACGTTGTAAAGCGAGTGTGAGTTTTCGGGCTGCATATCATCCTTTTACTGCACCTGTGGTAAGACCTTCTACGATCTGGTTACTGAACAGTGAGTAAACAACAACGGTAGGTGCGATTGCGATAATGATCGCAGCAAACATCTGCACATAGTTGGTTGCGTAAGGACCAACGAAATAGGTCAGTGTAACCGGCAGTGTCTTTTTCATAGGATCAGAGATAAATACCATGGCAAGAAGCAGCTCGTTCCAGTTGTTGATGAAGGTCATCAGACCGGATACGAAGAAACCGGTTCTGCAAAGTGGCAGTGCGATCCGGAAAAAGCATCCGTAGATTCCGCAGCCGTCAATGGCAGCAGCCTCGAACATTTCTCCTGGCATGGAACGGAAAAATCCGGTAAGCAGGAAAATGGTCATTGGCAGGGAAAAAGTGATGTAAGGAATCATTAGTCCGCCCTGTGAATTGGTAAGGCCAAGCTTTGCAAATCTTACAAAAAGAGGAATCAGAACACAATGTACTGGAACCATCATTCCGATGAGGAAGAAGGTGTGCATAAATTCTGATAATTTCCAGCGCATTCTGGCGATGGCGAAAGCGGCCATAGCGCCGAAGAACAGGCTGACGATCAGCGTGACACCGCAGACCAGAACAGAGTTTACCAGCGCAGTACCAAGTTTTCCCATCTGCCAGGCCTGCTGATAGTTTTCGAAATGGAACACATCCGGCAGGGAAAATGGTGCTGACATAACGCCAGCGTTATCTTTCAAAGATACGGATAACATCCACAGAAGTGGTGCCAGATAAACAACTGCCAGGATCACCAGCAGGATATAAACCACTACGATTACCGGTTTTACCGGCTTTTTTGTAGCTTTTACTTTTACGTTGCTCATTTTCCCACCTCCTTATGACTCGTAAGTTTCGACTTTGATGACTTTCTTTACCAGAAGAGTTACCAGCAGGCAGAGCACCAGGAGCACCACGGAAATGGCGCTGGCGTAGCCATATTTGAAATAGTTGAAACCTTCTGCGTAAAGCTCAGTTGCAAGGACTTCTGTTCTGTGGTTCGGACCACCCTGGGTCATGTTGTAAACCAGGTCGAAGAATTTCAGGGAACCAATACAGTTCAGGGAAAGGGAAGTAATCATCATTGGTTTGATCAGCGGAAGGGTAATGTAGCGGAATGCTTTTACCTTTGACGCACCGTCTATATAGGAAGCTTCATAAATGTCACGGGAAATTCCGGTGATCTGTGCCATATAAAGCATCATGTTCTGACCAAGGTACTGCCACAGGGCAACAAATGCGATAACCCACATGGGAAGTACAATAAATCCGGTAGAGTCCATCAGCCACAGAGGTCCTTCAATGCCGAATTTGGCAAGAAGATTGTTGATACCGATTCTCGGATTGAAAAGGAAAGACCAGAGAAGTCCAAGTGCTGCTGAGGAAAGTACGCATGGAAGATAATAAATGTTCTTGAAAATGTTGCGGCCTTTCGGGATGTTGGTGAGCATAACAGCAAGTAAAAGACCGAAGATCTGCTGTGTGACTGCTGAAAAGATCATGAAAAAGATGGAGTTTTTCAGGGCAATACGGAATGTGGCGTCACCGAAAAACAGTTTCTTATAGTTTTTTAATCCCACAAATTCAGGGGGTGTAAGTGCTGCGTAATCGCAGAGTGAGTAGTAAACCATTTGTATCGTCGGGATGATCAGGACCAGAAGGAACATGATCAGCGCCGGGGCGATAAATACGAAAATGGCTTTTTTGTCGCGCAGAATTTTATCCATAATATCTCCTTCCGTCAAATGTGTGCGGTTTTACTACTAAAGAAAACCGAATGATAGCAAAGAATAAGCCGTTGTCTGCATGAGTATTGTATTGATTTTGGTGGGCTCGCTGACTGGCGATAACCTTTTTAGTAAAAAGACTGCCGCGGAACATGCCTTAGTCCGTTCCGCGGCAGCCATGTGCCTGGGTTTATAACTTATTTTTATAAGGGAGGATTTATTCCCAAACGTTCTCCTCATAGAATGTCTGTACGGTCTGGAATGCTTCTTCAGGTGTCTGGTTTCCAAGGAAGATGTCAACCATTGCGTTATCGAAGCAGTCACCAGCTTCTACAGATGCAAGGGACTCATTGTAGAATCCGAATGTACCAGTTGCTTTGGCCATGATATCCTGAACGTATTTCAGCTGTGCAGGAGCTTTGTCGTAGTCGATTTCAAGGTCTTTGATGATAGGGAACTTGCCGCCGATTTCTGCTGTGTATTTCTGAGCTGTCTCGTCTGTGAACATCTTCATAAGAGCGATGGCTGCGTCCTGATGCTCTGTTGTGGAGCTCATAAGCAGGTTGTCTGTCTTAACGATCATACGGTTCGGGTCATTTGCACCGTCAATTCCAGGGAACTGGAATACACCACATTTGGACTCAAAGTCTGGGTTGTTACCATTGATCTGTGCGATTGCCCAGGAACCCTGAACCAGCATAGCTGCTTCGCCGTTATAGAAAGCTGCTGTAGCCTGGTCGTTGGAATCTCCGGCTGCTGTAGCCTGGAAATACTGGGAAAGGTCTTTTAATTTGGTGCCTGCTTCGATACAGTTCTCGTCTGTCCAGTTAGCGGTATGGTCTGCGATAGCTGCGAGGTCAACGCCCTGGCGGTCACACAGATAACCAGCGATCATGGATAAGCACCATGCGGTACCTGCGGAGCAGGAGATTGGTGTGTAGCCAGCATCCTGAAGCTTCTGGCATGCAGCGATCAGTTCGTCGTATGTGGTAGGAACTTCAACTCCGGCATCTGCGAACATCTCTGTGTTGTAGTAAACGCAGGCTGCTGCGAAGTTGGTAGGAACTGCCATGATCTTTCCGTCATAGGTCATTCTCTCGAAGATACCATCTGTAAAGGATGCGTACCAGTCTGCTTCCTGATTCTCAAGGATATCGGTAAGATCAGCTGCTGCGCCTGCATTTACATATACGTCCATGTTTGGACCAGGGTTACAGATGTAAACGTCCGGTGTCTGTCCGGCTGCGATCAGTGCGTTCAGCTTGCCATCATACTCTTCCAGGTTGGTGGTGATCGGAGTTACGTGATATTTGCCATCGTACTCTTCGTTGAAACGATCAATGACATCTTTGTAACCTTTGGAAATAAGATCTTCCGTAGCTTCCAGGTCATCCCAGAACATCCATGTGATTTCTTCAACATCATCAGCATAAACCGGTACAGATGTAACCAGTGTTCCAGCTGCCATTGCTGCAGCCATTAATATTGAAAGTGCTCGTTTCTTGTTCATATTGAACCTCCTTTTAAAAATTTAGATCTCGTATTTGGTAATTCTTACTATAGCAGAGATTGCCTGGGTTTTCTTTCTAATTCTTGTTTGTTTACTATCAATTATTGCTATCTAAAATTGTACAAAAACAAGTACATGTCAAAGTATATAATTTAAAACATAGAAAATTATGCAATATAGACAAAGATAAACGATACTTATTTAGATTTAAAATATAAATTTGGCTATATATTGATAAAAAAAGCAACATTTGATACAATACAAACATATTGAAAAACGCAATATTTGAGAACTGAATGACAATATTTGATACTGACCGTCGGAAAATGATATATGTTGGGAAAATTCAAACATGCTCTGGTAAAAGGGTGAAACTCAGGAGCATTATAATAAGAATATACAGGGAAGGAGCATGGGGAAATGATACATAAGCTTAGTGGAATACATGAAACAGTAGATTTCCGGGAGGATGAGCAGGTTTGTCTCTATTATAATGATGAATACGAGAATTACCCACCGCACTGGCATACCTCCTTCGAGGTACTTATGCCAATCGTAAATGGCTATAAGGCACTGTGCGGTGGAAAGGAATACAATCTGCGTGAGGGGGATGTGCTGATTATCGGTCCGTGTATGCTTCATGAGCTTTTTGCTCCGGAAAGCGGAGAGCGGATTATTTTTCAGCCGTGTCTGAACAATATTTCTACCAAGGAGCTGAACTTGCTTACTATGATTATAACCCCGGCTACTTTGATTACACCGGAGGGGTATCCGCAGATTTATGAAAAAGTAAAAACGCTTATGCTGGAAATCAAAGAGGAATATTTCGGGGAGTCTCCCTATCTGGAAACTATGATTATTTCGAAATTCCTTGAGATTCTTACATGCGTTGGAAGACAGCGTGTAAATGCACATACTGTAGCGGGACAGCAGAAAGAAAACGGAGCAAACAGCAGGCAGAAGGAATATGTGGAGAAGTTTATCCTGGTTACAGATTATATTAACAATCATTTTGCGGAAGATTTGAGCCTGGAGGGAGTGGCTTCCCAGGCAGGATTCAGTAAGTATCATTTTTCCAGGTTGTTTAAGCAGTATACAGATTCTACTTTTTATAAGTATTTGAATCAGAAGAGAATTGAATTTGCAAAAACGTTGCTGCAGGATCCGGGAGTGAGTGTGACGGAGGTGGCATTTAAGTCAGGCTTTTCCAGTCTGTCGGCGTTTCTTAGGATGTTTAAGCTGATGAATAATTGTACGCCTACGGAGTTCAGGGAGATGTATGACAGGACGAAGATGGGGAACTAGAGCGTGTTTGAAATAGCAGGTGTCAATTTTATTTAGGTATTGATTTCTTATAGGAAGAAAATTATTATGGCATTAGAGCCTGTTTGAAAAAGCATTATTGCAAACTGCACGCCAAAATTGTGACGCACGTCTTACAGAAAGCTTTTTTCCAAACATGCTTTAGGGGATAAGCTGGTTATTCCTGACATTATAAAATGAACGAAATATATACAACAGGAGGTTCGCGAAATGATTCACGAAAAAATAGAGATTCAATTAAAAGATTCTGAGTTTAAAGCAAATTTATTTACATATTTCCTGGACAATTCACCTGAAATCGATCCGGAGAGAAAAAGACCGGTTGTGCTGATCTGTCCTGGCGGCGGCTATCAGATGACTTCTGACAGAGAGGCAGAAGCTCTTGCTGTCAGATTTATGGCAATAGGCTATCATGCTGCGATTTTGCGCTACAGCGTTGCTCCGGCACGTTTCCCGGAGGCGCTTCTTCAGCTGGCTACAGCAGTTGCAATGCTCCGTGAAAATGCAGAAAAATGGCATATTGATACAGAGAAGATCGTAGTCCAGGGTTCTTCTGCTGGTGGACATCTGGCGGCAAGCCTTGGTGTATTCTGGAACAAGCCCTTTGTTGCAGAAGCTTTGGGCATGGACTCCGAAAAGTTTCGCCCCAATGGGCTTATGCTCAGCTATCCGGTAATCACTTCTGGCGAGAAAGCACATAAGGGTTCTTTTGAAAGCGTTCTGGGAGAGGATTATGCAGATGAAGAGAAACGCAGATTCCTGTCCCTGGAATATAATGTTACGAAGGATACCCCGTCGACTTTCCTGTGGCATACAGCACCGGATGATACTGTACCGGTAGAGAACTCCCTGCTGTTTTTCCAGGCACTTCACGCTCTGGATATTCCGGCAGAATTGCATATTTATCCAGTGGGCAGTCATGGTCTGGGACTTGCCACTGCAGAAACAGCATGCCCCAATGGCTATGGAATCCAGGCAGAATGTGAGAGCTGGATTCAGCTTGCCGGTGACTGGATGAAGCACCTGTTTGAAGCGAAGGAAGTCGTAAAGGCACCTTGGGAATAAAAAGATGGGGTGTTGGTGAAATTTCCACAGTTGGTAAGAATATGAAAGTAATAGAAAATATAGATTAGGTGAGTAGAAGCTTTAAAGTCCGTTGCCTTGGGGATTCCCAGACAGTGGACTTTTTTCCTGTTCTGAAATGTGTTGCTGCAAATCATGTGTGGCGTGATTATAACACAGAACAAAATGTACTTCAAGTATTGTTTTTACATTATTTTGCTGATATACTTTTTTTATCTTAAATATACGGGAGGTGAAAGAAATGTTGACGAAAGAAGATCTACAGGCGATTGCAGGATTGCTGGTGCCCATTGAGACACGGATTGTGAATTTGGAAAGCCGTTTCGACAAGTTGGAAAGCCGTTTCGATAATTTGGAAAGCCGCTTCGACAAGTTGGAAAGCCGTTTCGACAGCTTAGAAACTCGCGTTGACAACTTCGAAAGCGAAACCAAGAGGCGCTTTGAGAATCTGGAAGCGAACTTGCGCAGCGTAGACAAGCATGTATGTGAATTGGATGCATCAGTATCAGAATTGCAAAGAAGTGTAAAAGAACTCTGGCTTCATGTGGAGAACACTACAGACTGGAAGCTTCAGGTTGTAGCAGAGAATCATTCCAATCTTTTACAAAAGCTGGAAGAACAACAAAAGAAATGGGAAACGCAGGAAAGACTTTTATTTTACGTGAACAAACATGAGAAAGACATCACTGCGATAAAGCAGAGGCTGTGTATGTAATTGACAGAACCACCCATACATAAGAATGGCTGTAGAAATACTCTCAGAAAAAATGAAATATAAAATGCATCAGAAAAACGTAATAGAAAAACAAAATAGAAAAACGAAACAGAAAAATACATATAGAGAAAGCAAATTGCAAGTAATATATCATTTTATAGAATTATAGAAATACTAAAATACAAAAGATAAATTAACACAAAGAACGAAGAAAATAAGCTTAACATTATAAGCGTTAAATACCATATAAAATAGAATTGGTGTTCAGGGGATTCGGAAAGTTATTACCCTCTGTGCACGAATAGATAAAAGCGGGGAGTACAGCACTGTTGTTATAACATCTGTACTCCCTGATTTGTTTAAAATGTAAAAAATTTGTATTGTTTTATAATTGTCGATGGTGGGTTTGGCAAGTAGAAGGGCTTTTCATGTTGGAAATCATGAGATATCCAGTTCCGGCGGTTTATCCATCGTGTCGGAAACGTATTTCCCATTTTTCTTGCGCTGGCGGACACATTCGGTGAGCAGATATTCAATCTGCCCGTTTACGGA
>ENA-ORSQ01001876-ORSQ01001876.1-human-gut-metagenome-genome-assembly--contig:-NODE-1876-length-10225-cov-2.275516_pt1 | contig 10225 bp, 5 predicted proteins | sample MGYA00241900_ERZ509164 | MGnify/ENA primary metagenome ERZ509164 (study PRJEB26280, sample SAMEA2338807) | human gut metagenome | biome: human gut; feature: human-associated habitat; material: faeces...
CCAAACCGGACGGTACATCCCGCCATAAACGCCGAAAAGCACATGATTGATAGGAATCACGTCCGGACGTGACGCATTGTCGGCTTTCACTATGATCTCGTTATCCGCCCCCGGTTTCAGCGCCGTACCGATCTCGCATGAAAAAGCAGAGTAGGCTCCTTTATGAGTTGTCACAAGAGAACCGTTCACATACACCTCCGCAACAGCTCCCACACCTTCGAAACGCAGGAAGACGCGTTTGTCCTTCAGTTCAGCAGGAAAGAAATAGTGCTTTTTGTAGTAGGCAGGTCCTTCGTAGAATTGGTCATACTGCGTCTGCATATCTTTTGCATTCCACGTGTGAGGAATCTCGACCTCGGTCCATCCACTCTCCCATTTCGGCGCATTAACGGCCAGCTCCTTACCTGCCGGCGCTTTCTTAAATACCCAACCGGAATTAAACGACTCGACAATCCGGCCTTCGGCCTGCATCACCAAACTAAAACAGGCCAGCAATAAGGTTAAACTCAATACTCGTTTATTCATGATGTTTTAATTGATTGAGTTACAAAAATAGGTTTATCAACTTGTTTAACCGTGTAAAATCATCTCAATCCTGTTCAAGATCGTCTCCAAATCACTATCTTTGCGGTATAAAAGATATACAGCCATGCGTCTTTACTCATAAACCATGAAACTACGGATGATAAAAAGATTCTATACCGCATTCACTATATATATTATGGTTATGCTATATACACCTCCTGTATATAGCATAAATTTCTTCTTCTCCCACCTGGGAGTAGAAGACGGCCTGTCGCAAGTTTCCGTTCTTGATATTTTCCAGGATTCGGACGGTTACATCTGGTTCGGGACGCGCAACGGCGCGAACCGCTATGATGGCTATGAATTCGTTGTCTACCAAAACGAAGTCAACAATAATGCAACATTAACAGACAACTACATTCGGGGATTTGCCGAGGACAACCGGAAGAATATTTGGATCGCAACTTCGAACGGGATCAACTGTATCGATTATAAAACCAAAAAGATAACCCGTTTTTACCCCAAAAGCATCAACAAGGAATGCACCACCAATATCATCAACCGCCTATTAAAACATTCGGACGGGAATGTCTATGCTTTCTGCAACCGATCCGTATTCAAATGCAGTATGAACCAGACGGTCGAAACGGTCTTCCCCGACATAGCAATCCCTTCACCGACCTATTCCGTAGCACAGGCTCCGGACAAGGACATTTATATCGGAACGGAGAGCAACGGCTTGTACATTTATTCCGAAAACTGGAAACTAAAAAAACACGTACCCATCGACGGTATCATTGCAACCATATTACCGGACAACAACGGGGATATATGGCTGGGACTAGACGAAACCGGAATTTGCCTCTTCAACAAAAACAAACAGACCTTTACATGGTTGCACAAGGATAACACCAACCTCAATAACAACTCGATACGTACATTCGTTTCCTATGGCGACAGTTCCATTCTGGTCGGAACATTCCGGGGATTAAACATACTGAATAAAAAAGAACTCACCATCACTCCTGCCAATATCAATATCGCCGGGAAAGGAGGCCTGAGCCACTACTCCATCCACAGCATGCTGATCGACAAGGATCAGACACTCTGGATCGGGACCTATTCAGCAGGAGTCAATTATCATAGTCCCTTTTACAGGCCGGTTTCCTATATCACGCCAAACGAATATGCCGGCATCATCGGCAAAGGTCAACAAGACAAAGACGGGAACATGTGGTTTGCAACAGAAGGTGCAGGATTGTTTTACTATAACCCGGAAAACGGGCGACAACAGCTTTATCCCATCAAACCTCTTCACGAAGGGAATTATGAGATTAATATCATCAAATCGATCCTGATACAAGGAGACTCGATCTTGTGCTCTACCCATTTCGGGTCAGTCTATTTGTTTTCCATTCGGGATAAACAGTATAAAAAGCTATACGACTTCCAGCACAACGACATTTTCTCCCTATACATCGATAAAGGCAAACGGCTCTGGATACCGACAAACAGCAGCCAGAACTTAGTGATGGTCGACAAAGGAAAGCAAACCAACCGGTTCATGGCCAACGGCATTTCCCGCTCTTTCAAATGGGTTACTGTTATCCATGAACTTGAACCAGACCTGTTTTTGTTCGGTACATTGTCTGACAGCCTTTACCTGTACGACATGAAGAAAGAAACCGTCCGCAACCTTTCCACCGAACTGCAACCGGATCCCAAATTCGAAAAGTTGGGAAATATCACGGCCATTACGCAGGACAACGAAGGCTACGTCTGGATTGCGACCAATAAAAACGGCTTATACCGCCTGAACCGGAACCTAAAATTGGCCAAACACTATCAGAAAAAGGACGGGCTGTCCGACAGCTATATTAACTCACTTACAATCGACCAACACCAAAATATTTGGGTAACGACAGGAAAATCCATATATAAACTGAATCGCACAACCGATACTTTCAGTGAAATGAGAATAGCCGATACTCCGGCAATGGAGTTTACACGATTTTCAGGCAACAGCATTTCTGCCGACGGCAGCATCTATTTCCCCGGAGACAAAGGGGTCCTTTTCTTCAATCCGGACAAGATCATGGTGAATCCCAACATTCCGCCAGTAGATATCACTTCCCTGATTGTAAATAATAAAGACGACGTGACTGGAAACATTGAGGACGGGGAGATTACGCTCACTTCCGATCAGAATAACATCACGTTCAGATACACGGCGTTAAACTTTATCCATTCCGAACGGAACCAGTATGCCTACAAGCTGGAAGGAGCCGATCCGGCATGGCACATGGTCGGAAACCGACGGGAGGCTTATTACAGCAACTTGGCTCCCGGCACCTATACATTCCGGATCAAAGCCTCAAACAACGACAACATATGGAATCCCGAAGAAGCAACACTACGCATCACAATCGATCCGCCTTTCTACAAGACTTGGTGGGCTTACCTCTTATACTTTTGTATAATCACATTCATCATCGTGAGAATCATTCGTCATCAGCACGATAAACACGAACGGGAACGGGAACTTCGCTACAAACAGATGGAGCAGGATAAGGTCAACGAATTGCATGAGGAACGGATGCGCATGTTCACCAATTTCTCACATGAACTGCGTACTCCCCTGACGCTCATCATTAACCCGCTAAACGACCTGATGCAGTACGTATCTTTCTCGCCTGAAATAAAGGAGACACTTCAGTTGATCAAAAAGAATACCGGACGGATGTTGCTCTTAGTCAATAATCTGATGGATATACAAAAATACGAAGCGGGCAAAACAGTCCTACAAAAGACCAGTTTTAATTTTTCCTCCTTTATCCGCGAGATGTATCACTCTTTCGAGAGCGTGGCTGACAACCGGGAGATCCGTTTCGTGTTGGACAACGAGCTACCGGAAACATATAAGGTTTGTTTTGACGAAGCGGAGATCGAAAAGGTATTCTTCAACCTGCTCTCCAATGCCTTCAAATTTACACCTTCGGAAGGACAGGTGACCATCCGTGTCAACACGGTCACACAGGCGGAATGTGAACTGCTCCCCCATTTCCCGGCTCAATACAGCTCCATCCTGATAGAAGCTGGATACCTGTTTATCGAGGTGATAGACACCGGAAAAGGTTTCAGCGAACAGGAAGCAGAAAAGATTTTCGAACCTTTCTATCGTTCACAAGAAGATATACACCGGCAGATTTCCGGTACAGGTATCGGGCTCAGCTTGACACGCTCCATCATTTTGCAGCATAACGGTTGCATCTGGACCGAAAGTTCGGAAACGGAAGGCACCCGCTTTATGTTCCTTCTTCCCGACACCGAAAAACAGGAAGAAGGGGAGAACGAATCTCCCGTCCTATCCAAGTCCGCCGAAATCAGTAAAAAGTTCGATTTGCTGGTCGAAGAGACCCAGAACAAAAATAAGCAGACGGTTTTGCTGGCCGATGACAATCAGGAAGTGCTTCAATATCTGGAACAACAGCTCAGCCTCGATTATATCGTGGTTAAGGCTTTCAATGGCAAAGAGGCATTGGCGATGATTGAGGAGTCATATCCCCATATTGTCATCAGCGACATCATGATGCCAGAAATGAACGGGCTCGAACTTTGTAAACGTATCAAGGAAAACCAGAACTACTGCCATATACCGGTTATCTTGCTTACCGCCAAGTCAATGATATCACAGATCGAGGAAGGCCTAGATGCCGGCGCAGACGACTATATCGTCAAGCCTTTCCAGATATCTTTACTCAAAGCCCGTATCCGGAACCTCCTTTCCTACGCGAGAAAATGAAGACGATGTATGGGGAAACATTTTCCCTCAAACAGTTTGGAGTGGAAGAGCCAAAAGAGCACGATGATTTCCTCACTCGGTATATTGAGATTGTAAAAGCCAATATATCGAATCCCGAACTTGATGTATCAGTCATTTATGAGGCATTGGGAATGAGCCGGACTAACTTTTACAGGAAAGTAAAGACCGTAACCGGACTTTCTCCCATCGAGTTGATTAAAAATATCCGTCTGGAGGCAGGTGCAAAACTTTTAAAGGAATCGGACATGAATATTTCCGAAATAGCCCAGCACATCGGTTTTAGTAGCCGTTCGTATTTCGCCCGCAGCTTCAAGGCTGTCTATGGAATGTCACCGACAGAATATCAGGAAACAAAATCTCAAGACTAAGAATGCATCTATCAAAATTCATCAAAATAAATGTTTTTTAGCACGTTGGTATATTTTTATCCCCTTTTGGAATAAAAATACACGTGCTTGGCTTGCATCTTTCATTCTTTTGACATAAAAAACAAATAGAATCGACAAGTTAATTATTAATTGTTTAATGTGCTAATAAATTATGAAAGGCATGAACAGACAACTACGAGGGAATTTGCCTCCCAATGAAAAGGCAAACGGGAAGAATCGGTTTCTTTCCTTATTATTACTCTTTATGGCGTTTATATCCGTACAGGTATATGCGCAGGACGTCAAAGTTTCCGGTACGGTTATCGCGGAAGCTGACAAATTTCCGATTATCGGGGCTAACATTGTTGTAAAGGGTACGACGATCGGTACTGTTACCGATATAGATGGTAATTTCTCCCTTGACGTTCCCCAGAACTCGACAATCGCTATCTCTTACATCGGTTGTGAAACGCAAGAAATCAAGATTACAGGAGCAAAAACATTGAACATTGTTCTAAAAGACAATGCGATCGGTTTGGACGACGTTGTCGTTATCGGTTACGGTTCGCAACGCAAATCAGACTTGACGGGCGGTATCGTGGCTGTTGGCGAAGAAAAACTCCAGATGGTTACGACAAACAATTTGATGGATAAATTGGCCGGACAAATCCCTGGTATGAACGTGACAACCAGCAACGCCAAACCTGGTGAAGACCAGTCTTTGCGTGTCCGCGGTGAAAATTCGTTGAGTGCGGACAATTCTCCGCTGATCGTCATGGACGGTATCCCTTACAGCGGATCTTTAGGTGACATTGATCCGGATATCATCGAGAATATGTCTGTATTGAAAGATGCATCTTCAGCTGCCATTTACGGTTCACGCGGTGCAAACGGCGTAATCCTGATTCAGACCAAAAAAGGTAAAAAAGGAGCACCAACAGTCTCATATAAAGGACAAGTCGGCATGCAACAAGCACAACATCGTATCGATATGATGAAAGGAGCCGAATATGTAAAATACACACAAGACTACAACCGCATGAAATACGGTTATTCTGGAGATCAACTCGATCCGCTTGTACTTTTGAATCCGAGTGAACGTGCGAACTATCAGAACGGTTCTGAGTTGGACTGGCAAGACATCATGTTCCGTAATGCTTTAACCACCAGTCATCAGATCAGCATTTCCGGAGGGACGGAAGCTACAACCTATATGGCATCAATCTCTCACTTAAGAGAAGATGGCGTTATGGAAAACACAGGTTTAAAACGTACTAACATCGCATTGAACATTACACAGGTTTTAAATAAATGGTTAACTGTCGGAATGGGAACGCAAGCGATCCAAAAAGAATTCGGCGGAGAGCAACCTTATTTGGAGGCTGGGTTGAAAATGAGTCCTTATGGCATTTATAAAGATGAAAATGATCGTTACGTCGACTATCCAATGGACCAAACTTTGTTCTACAATCCAATGGCCAATATTGATGCGACGAACGACAAAACAAATCGTAATGTATTCATTTCAACTTTTGCAGAAATTCAATTCCCGATTGACGGTCTGTCATTCCGTACAAACTTCGGTTACAACTACCGCAATAATTTTGTAGGATCTTATTACGGAAGAAATACTCTTTCGGGTAAAAAGGTGAATGGTTCCGCTTCTATAGAGAATATCCACTATTATGATTACACATGGGAAAATCTCTTGAAATATAATAAGACATTCGGTTTGCATAAAATTGATGCCACCGCCTTGTTCAGTATGCAGGAAACAACCAAAAAGGAAGCAAAAGAATCAGGTGAAAGTTTTGTAAACGACGATTCCGAATACCACAATATGGCTGGTGCCGAGAAAAATAAAGAAATCACATCCAAACTGACAGAAACGGCAATGCTGTCTTATATGTTACGTTTGAACTATTCATACGCCAACAAGTATTTGTTGACACTGACAGGACGTTCCGATGGTTACTCCGCATTTGGAAAGAACAACAAATATGCATTCTTCCCTTCCGTTGCCGCAGCATGGAATATCTCTTCCGAAGAGTTTATGGAAAGCCAGACAAATTATTTGGACATGCTGAAAATCCGTCTTTCATGGGGTTCAAACGGTAACCAGGCCATCAATCCTTATCAGACGCTTGACCGTTTGACACTGACCAACTACATTTGGGGCGACAACGGAACGGTTGTAAACGGAGCTTACCTGCCTACAAACGGTGTTGGGAACCCAAACCTGAGATGGGAAACCTCACGCACGATCAATGCAGGTATCGACTTCAGTTTCTTCAACGGACGTCTTTCCGGTAACATTGACATGTATGTGGTCAACACAAGCGACTTGTTGATGAGCCGTACAGTTCCTTACATGAACGGTTACAAATCCATTATGGACAACGTAGGTAAAACCCGTAACAAGGGTGTTGAAATCGCATTGAACTCCGTCAACTTCCAAAACAATGATTTCCGTTGGACCACAAACGTCAACTTCTCGCTGAACCGCGACAAAATTATTGAACTGCGCGGTGATGGCAAAGACGATATCACAAACAAATGGTTCATCGGAGAACCGCTGCGCGTATTCTACGATTACAATGTCGTTGGGACATGGCAGGAAAACGAAACATATGTTGAAAACGGACATACGATCAGCTGGGATGCCGAAAGCGGCAAGTTCCTGAATGAAGAAGGAAAAGAATACCAAAAAGGCGCTGTCCCCGGTTCTGCTAAACTGGAAGATAAAGACGGAAACGGCTCTATCACAGCCGATGACAAGAAAATCATCGGTTCCAAACTGCCCAGCTTCCTGCTGTCAATGGGTAACCGCTTCGATTACAAAAACATCTACTTCTCTTTCTTGCTGAACGGAGTGTTCGGACAGACAAAAGAATTACATGACTACAACTTCGACCGCTGGATGCCGACATACAACTACATAAGCGGTATGGACTACTGGACACCGGAAAATCCGACAAACGAAATGACATCTCCTGCTTATGTTCCTTACGATAAACATTCATTCTACAAAAAAATGAATTACGTCAATATCAAGAACATCACGATCGGATACACGTTCCCGAAGACAACATTAAGTGCAATTGGAATCAGCTCGCTGAGTATCAATGCAAGTGTCAACAACCTCTATACTTTCAGTAACATCGACAACTGGCTGAACTTAGAAGATAGCGATGCTAACAGAAATGTTCTCGTTACCTACCCGACAGCCCGTTCTTACATGTTTGGATTAAATCTTACTTTCTAACATTATAATATAATTGAATTTGGATATGAAAAATATATTAGCAACTGCCGCTGCTGCATTTTTATTGGTGACATCAACCGGTTGTTCAGGTTTTCTGGATGAAGAGCTAAAAAGCTCGCTATCTCCAGACAATACATACACAAGCAGCTATGGTTTTGAAGTCGGAGTAAACGGGTTGTACGGTTGGGCCCGTTCCGAATTTAACACATGGGGAGGAGCAACAACAAGCCAGGGACAAGCTTGTCCGTACGAATCATTTCAGGTAGCAACAGACATTGTCTACACAGGGCATGGAGACGGTTCATTGGTTCCTTTCGAAAACTTGTCTTATCCACAACATTTGTCACTTCCTATTGGAACTGGGGATACGGTTTGATCGCCTCTGCCAATGAAATCCTCGAATATTCGGAAGGTAATGTAAATTGGGACAAACCGACCGATAAAGCCTACTATCAGGCTATCGCTCGCTTCTTCCGCGCTTATGCTTATCGGTATCTGGTATATTTGTACGGAGATGTTCCATATGTTGATAAAATTGAAAAAGACTTCCGGATAGACTTTACCCGCACACCGAAAGCGGAAGTTTTAGGCAAGATGATCGAAGACTTGCAGTTTGCAATCGCAAATCTTCCGGAAGATCCCGATAAGGTCGAAGTTGGACAGTTAACAAAATGGGCTGCCCAGCATATGCTTTCGGAAGTATACCTAATGGCAGGCAAGTATGCAGAAGCGGAAGCAGCAGCAAAAGCTGTAATCGATTGCGGTTACTTCCATCTGATGACTTCACGCTTCGGTGCGGAGAAAGACAAAGCCGGAGATCCGTTCTCCGATATGTTCAAAGAATATAACCAGAACCGTACTTCCGGTAATATGGAAAGCATCTGGGTTATGCAACTCGAATACAACACGACCGGAGGCGGCGGAGCAAACGAAGACTGGACAAAACGTGCTTGGGTTCCCAAATACTACAACGAAGACGGCTTTGTGTTGGCAGACTCTTTAGGCGGACGTGGTTTGGCACAGATCGTCCCATTCAAATGGTGGATCGACAGCAACGACTTCTTCGCTTCAAGCGATATTCGTAACTCGGAATATAACATCAAGAGAAACTGGTATTACAACGATGCTTCTTCTGATAAATATGGAAAGAAAGCCGAAATCACAGAAGAGACATGGACAAAATTCACCATATACCCGGCTGTCACGAAATTCTTCTACGGAAAAGCAGAGGATTTGAGCTATGGCGGTAACAATAAAGACCGTATGAAGTTCCGTCTTGCCGAAACATATCTGCTATTGGCTGAAGCACGCTTGATGCAAAACAATGCACAAGGAGCCGCAGACGCGATCAATGTAATACGCAAACGAGCCAATGCACCGGAAATTACAGCTAAAGATGCCACAATTGACTTCCTACTGGACGAACGTATCCGTGAATTGGTTGGTGAAGAGTTACGCCGATTTACGTTGGTTCGTACAGGCAAGCTGGTTGAACGCGTAAAGAAATACAACCCGCACAGCAACACTATGGATGAACATCACACCTTGTGGCCGATCCCGCAGACCATCATCGACTCTAACACAGGAGCCGAATTTCCACAGAATCCGGGATACTAAGCATTGAATAGCTATAAAGTAAAAACACACTTATAGGATGAAAGGGGAAGTTCCAGCCAAAGGGACATCCCCTTTCTTTTTAATAATCATAAAATTTGGTACATTTTTTACTCATTTTGAGATGATATTATTATATCCTGAGCCTTATCTTTCCTATTTTTGATGCAGAATTAAAAGAAACAGAACGAATATCATGAAAACTACAATCAAGTACATCTGTACAGGCCTCTCACTTTGCGCTTGTACCTGTTTAGTGAACAATCTGCCGGCACAGGCCGAAACGACAAATACAGCCGCTGTCAGTGCGACGGAAACGGGCTGGGACCGGCAAAGCATCATGGAAGTTGCCCGGCGGGTGGCGGACTGGCAGATCAAGGATTATCCCGAAAACAAATATGCCAAGAGCGAACCGCGCGGATGGATCGCCGGAGCACTTTATATGGGGATGTTCGACTGGGCGGAACTGAGTGGAGACAATACTTATTATGACTGGCTCCGGAAAATCTTCAACCGCCAGAGCTGGCAGGTTGCCAACCGGATGTATCATGCCGATGACGTTTGCATCGCACAGACCTACATCGATTTCTATAATAAGGAAAAGAACGAGAATATGCTGAAACCGACCAT
>ENA-ORSQ01001877-ORSQ01001877.1-human-gut-metagenome-genome-assembly--contig:-NODE-1877-length-10213-cov-4.178972_pt1 | contig 10213 bp, 8 predicted proteins | sample MGYA00241900_ERZ509164 | MGnify/ENA primary metagenome ERZ509164 (study PRJEB26280, sample SAMEA2338807) | human gut metagenome | biome: human gut; feature: human-associated habitat; material: faeces...
GCCCTTCCAGATGGTCATGTTCACCCTGTCCAAGACCGCTGACCAGCTGAAGCTGAACACCCCCTGGAACATCTGCATCATCTACCTGGGCTTCGGTGCCGGTCTGGCCGTGTTCATGTTCACCGGCTTCATGAAGAGCGTCCCCATCGAGATCGAAGAGGCTGCCATGATCGACGGCTGCAACCCGATCCAGATCTTCTTCAAGGTCGTCTTCCCCATCCTCAAGCCCACCATGATCTCCACCGCCATCCTTGAGACGATGTGGGTCTGGAACGACTACCTGCTGCCCACGCTGGTGCTGGACATCAAGAAGTACCGCACCATTCCCATGGCCATCCAGTATTTCCGCGGCGGCTATGGCCGCGTCGAGCTGGCCCCCATGATGGCCTGCATCATCATCGCCATCATCCCCATCATCATCCTTTACATGACCTGCCAGAAGTACATCATCGAGGGTGTCGTGGCAGGCGCTGTCAAGGGTTAAAACAAGGAGGTTCCAGCCATGCGTGCAAGCGGCATTCTGATGCCTGTCTTCAGCCTGCCGGGTCCTTACGGCATCGGCACGCTGGGAAATGAAGCCTTTGCCTTCGTCGATTTCCTTGCGGCTGCAAAGCAGACCTACTGGCAGATACTCCCCATCGGCCCTACGGGCTACGGGGACAGCCCCTACCAGAGCTTTTCTGCCTTTGCCGGCAACCCTTACTTTATCGATTTTCGTCTGTTGGCAGCGGACGGCCTCCTCACCGAGGCTGAGCTGCCCGCGCCCCAGCCGGTGGGTCCCGTCGATTACGGTGCGCTCTACCAGCAGCGGCCCGTGGTGCTCCATAAAGCGGCTGACCGCCTGCTGGCTTCCCCCACCCCGGCCTATGAGGCTTTCTGTGAGGCCCAGAGCGGCTGGCTCGAGGACTATGCCCTCTTCATGGCCGTTAAGGCCGAGCAGGAGCAGGCCGGTCTCTCCGACTGGCCCGACGACCTGCGCACCCGGGAGCCTGCGGCCCTCGCCGCCGCCAAGGAGCGGCTGGCCGATGAGGTGGACTACTACAAGGCCGTGCAGTTCTTCTTCTACACCCAGTGGAACGCCCTCAAGACCTACGCCAACAGCCACGGCATCCAGCTGGTGGGCGACATCCCCATCTACGTCAGCCCCGATTCCAGCGACCTGTGGACCCGCCCGGAGCTGTTCCAGACCGATGGTCAGGTCCATCTGACCCATGTGGCCGGGTGCCCGCCGGACGCTTTCGCTGCCGACGGTCAGCTCTGGGGCAACCCGCTGTACGACTGGCCCCGCCACGAAGCCGAACACTTTGCGTGGTGGAAGCGCCGGATGAAGCACGCCACCTCCATTTATGACGTGGTGCGCATCGACCACTTCCGCGGCTTCGAGAGCTACTACTCCATCCCCGCCGGGAACACCACGGCGGCGGGCGGCCACTGGGAAAAAGGCCCCGACCAAGCCTTCATCGATGCGATGCACGAGACGCTGGGCCAAGGCGGCATCATTGCCGAGGACCTCGGCTACTTGACGCCGGAGGTCAAGACCATGCTGGCCGCCAGCGGCTATCCGGGCATGAAGATCATGCAGTTCGCCTTTGACCACCGGGAGCCGGGCAACTACCTGCCCTACACCTACACCAAGAACAGCGTCGTTTACACCGGCACCCACGACAATGTGACCACCGAGGGCTGGAAGGAAAGCGCCAGCCCGGAAGACGTCCACTATGCGTGCCGGTACCTCCGCTGTGAGCCGGACGACCTGACCGAAGCGATGATCGCGGCGTGCCTGTCCTGTGTGTCGGATATGGCCATCGTCCCCATGGCGGATTGGCTGCATCTGGGCGCAGAGGCCCGCATCAACACCCCCAGCACTCAAGGGGCCAACTGGCAGTGGCGTCTTGCCACCCCGCTGACCGGGCTGCTGGCCGACCACATCGCCGACCTGACCGTTCTGTATGACCGCGCTCCGGCGGCAGAATAAGCATTTCTCCTCTTCTGATATTTCTCCCCAGTTGAGCGGCGAGCCGTGCAGCGTTTTGTGGAAAACGCCCATCCGGCCCGCCGCTTTCGTTTGTTTTGTGTAAATTTCACACAACATTTTTTCAGCGGTGCCGCCTCCTGCCTTTTCACGTTTTTCTTCGCATTTCTGTTGTTTTTTGAAATTTCGCCCTTAATTTTTCACAAAACCGGCACTCCGTTTTCCGCTTTCGTCTCTTGTTGTTTTGGGGAGAGTATGCTATAATTTTCTCAACTTATGGCGGACATGCTGCGTCCGGCCCCGATACGAAAGGAGTTCTCTTGCCATGGAATATACCAGTCAGTCTGTGCTGCACTTTCCCGCAGCGTATGCTCCCATCTCCGAAGATGAAATGATCTATCTTGATGGCGGCGATGCCATTTCGCCCCAGCAGTTTACCTTTAACCTCGTCACCAACCTCATCCGCCTGATGGGTCAGGCAGCCTTTAGTGGCGCCCTCAACGGCCTGTCCAACATGCGCAACGACGGCCTGACCACCGGCGGTGCCATCGCCCATTACTGGAACCGCCAGAACACCGTGGGCAAGGTGGCGACCGTCGTCTTCACGGGCTTTGCAGGCTATGCGGTGTACATCTACTGCGTCTCCCTCGTGAACAATGTCCTCAACCTCTACACCAGTGCCAAGAACAGCATCACCGGCGCGGACCAGACCACCACCGACACCACGGCGGCGGCTTCGTCCGACCCCACCAAAGCGGCCACTGCGGCACTGACGGCGGCCTGATGCCCATGACCCCCTGCGTTTGAACTTGATTTTGATGCAGAAAGGAGCTTTTTTATGAAAGAGCTGCAGATGCCTTCTTCCTACGCGGCCATTCCGGCAGAGGAGCAGATCCAGATCGGCGGCGGCGGTGAGCTGTCCGACGCATGGGATCGTTTCACCGATCAGCTCCGTCTGGACGATTTCTTCTTCAGCGGCGGCATCCTTTCGCTGTCCTTCACCTTCGTGCCCATGCTGCTGTTCCGTGTGGTCGGCTCCGCCTACCGGTTGGCAGAGAATGTTTACGTCAAGCTCTCCAACCAGTTCGGCTTCCACGACGACACCCTGTCGGCGCTCCAGTCCTACACGGACGAGATGCGCCAGAAGCGGCAGGAGCGCGGCGTATAACTTGATCCGAAAAAATCTCCCCGGCATCGGCCGGGGAGATTTTTTCCGTTTATAGTACTCGGATCGCACCCTGCTCCCGCAGACGGAGGCGGTAACAGCTGCCGAAGCCGAACACGGCTTCGATGGCGTCATGGTAGCTCTGCACCAGCGCCTGTGGGACGAAGGCTTGGATGGTGCCCGCAAAGCCGCCGCCCTGCATCCGCCACGCACCGCCCCGCCCGGCCAGCAGATGCTGGCTCAACGCCAGCGCCGAGGAGAGTCCCTGATGCCGCACATCGGCGGCGCAGTAGACGTTCTGGCAGAGGGTGAAGGATGCGTGTCCGCTGGCCTCGATCAGCCGAAGAAAGGCCGGGAAGTTCCCCGCCCGCAGCGCATCCCGCTCGGCGAGGGTGCGGGCATTCTCCTCAAAATAGTGAATGGCCCGCAGCACGGCGCGGTCTCCGCACGTCTGCCGCAGCCGGGGCAGGGCGGCCCAGAGATCCGCCGCCTGCACCTGACCGAGAACCTTTGCCCCCAGCTGCGCCGCCACAGCCTCCATCTCCTTCCGGATGGCCGCAAACTCGCCGGTCAGCTCGCTGTGGCTGCCCCGCGTGTCGGTCACGCAGAGGGTCATTCCGGCTGGCAGCAGCCCCGCCGCATGGATCTTCTCGATCTTAGGGGAAGCCGGGTCGGCAAAGTCCGCAAAGATGACGCCGCCCACCGCGCTGGTCAGTTGATCCAGCAAGCCGCTGGGCTTGCCGAAGTAGGTGTTCTCCGCATACTGGCAGATCTTTGCCAGCTCCGGAGCCGGCAGGCCGCAGTGATATTCCCCGTTCAGGATCACCGCCATCCCCATCTCGAATGCCGCCGAGCTGGACAGGCCGGACCCCCGCAGCACATCGCTGGCGGTGTAGGCGTCGAAGCCGCTGACGGCCTTGCCCTTGGCCCGGAAGCCCTCCGCAATGCCCCGGATGAGGCTGGCGGAGTGGGTGCTCTCGCCGTCCTGCGGCTCGGCCTCGCTCAGGTCAATGACGTCCAGCTTGTTGAAGCCGCGGGATTTTACCCGGATGAAGCCGTCATCGCTGGGCGACGCCACGGCCACAAGGTCGAGCATCACCGCCGCCGCCAGCCCGTAGCCGTGCTGGTGGTCGGTGTGGTTGCCGCCAAGCTCCGCCCGCCCCGGCGCGGAGTAGAGATGCACCTGCCGCCCCGGCCCGAAATAGAGTTCGAACTGTTCCAGCGCGGCGGCATACCGCTGCCGCTGCCGGGCCAGCACCGCCGGATCTGTGCCATACAACGCGGCAAGGGCCGCGTCCTGCTCCCCTGCCAAGATCTGCTGTCTGAGCTGTGTACTGGTCGCCATAGCCGTTCCTCCCCCAAGAACACCGGAAAGCCTGTTCGGAAAAGATAACTCTATTGTAATCGATGCAGACGCAGTTTTCAATTTATTTGGCGATTTGATCGGGCAAAAAATCAAATTTTGGCACGAAAGTCAAAGAATCGGATGTACTTTTGTTGAATTTGCAGGGGCAAATATGTTATACTGAACTTAACAATGCCGCTGATGGGAGGAGATTCCTATGCCAGACGTTTACAAGCAGTCCTTCAAACAGAATTACACCAACAACATCGAATTGTCCATCTTCAACTGCGGCTTGGAGCGGTGCGCTCCGGGCCAGACATGGGGCCCCGGCATCCGGGACCACTACCTGATCCACCTCGTCGTTTCGGGCAGGGGCACCTTTGAAGTGGGCGGGCGCACCTTTGCCGTCGCCCCCGGTGATTTGTTCTTTGCCCGGCCGAGCCAGCTCATCCGCTACTCCGCCGACGAGCAGCAGCCGTGGGAGTACAGCTGGGTGGGCTTTAACGGTGCCTGTGCCCACAAGCTGGCCGCGCAGCTGCCCTTTACGGACGATGCCCCCGTGCACCACACCAGCGACCCGGACGGGATGCGGGCAGCGCTGACCAACATTTATTCCTCCCGCGGGCTGCAGCCACAGGACGAGGCCACCATGGTGGGGTATCTGTACCTGTTTATCGCTGCTTTGATGCGGGAGACCAGCGCAGGCAAGCCCCACACGGCCTCCTCCTCCAGCCAGTATGTGCTGAACGCCATCAAGTACATCCAGTTCAACTACTCCCACGACATCTCCATTGACGATGTAGCCAAGAGTGTAGGGGTTTCCCGCAGCCATCTGTACCGGGTGTTCATGTTGAACGTGGGCAAAAGCCCCATCGACTACCTGACCGAGTACCGCATCAACGAGGCCTGCAAGCTGCTGCGCGCCGGCAACCTTTCCATTGCGGAGGTTGCGGTGTCGGTAGGCTTCTTTGACCAGTTCTACTTCTCACGGGTGTTCAAGCGCGCCAAGGGCGTGCCGCCCAGCAAGTATTTTGCCGCCCAGCAGGACGCCGACCCGGCAAGTCCTGCCCAACTGTAACCTGAGCCCATCACACAAGGAGAAACCATGCCTTTACAGAAAAACCAGATCCTGACCCTGCGCATCGAACGCCTTTCCAGCGACGGCAGCGGTGTGGCCCACAGTGCCGATGGCGAGGCCGTATTTGTCCCCGGCACCGCCCCCGGGGACGAAGCACGGGTGCGCATCGTGAAGGACTGCGGCCGGTACGCCTTTGGCATTCTGGACGAGCTGCTCGCCCCCTCGCCGGACCGTGTCCCGGTGGACTGCCCGGTGGCCGGCCCCTGCGGCGGGTGCAGCCTGCGGCATCTGGACTACGCCGCAGAGCTGCGCGCCAAACAGGAAAGCGTGCTGGACGCCTTCCGCCGCATCGGCGGGCTGGAGGTTCCGGTGCTGGATATCCTGCCCTCCCCGGAGGTGGACCGCTACCGCAACAAGGTCCAGCTGCCCGTGGGCACCGACGAGAACGGGCATATTGTGACCGGCTTTTTTGCCGGGCGCAGCCACCGCATTGTGGCCTGCACCGACTGCAAGCTGCAGCCCGCGTGGATGAACGAGCTGGCTGCCCGCACCTGTGCGCTGCTGGAGGAGAACGGCATCACCGCCTACAACGAGGAGACCCACACGGGCCGCGTGCGCCATTTGTACATGCGTCAGGGCTGGCACAGCGGGCAGCGGCTTTTGTGCTTTGTGGTAAACGGCAACGGTCTGCCGAACGAGGCGGAAATTTGCGCCACACTGCAAAAAGAGTTTGCTTTAACGACAATTTTGGTCAACTGCAACAGTGAGCGGACGAACGTTATTTTGGGCCGCAGGACCCGCACCGTGCTGGGCCCCGGCGTCATTGAGGACACGCTGGCCGGTGTGCCGCTGCGGATGGGTGTGCATGAATTTTACCAGGTCAACACCCCCGCCGCCGAGGTGCTCTACGCCAAGGCGCGGGAGTACGCCGGGCTGAAGCCGGACGATTTTTTGCTGGACCTGTACTGCGGCATGGGCACGATCGGGCTTTCGATGCTGGCAGACTGCAAGCGCTTAGTCGGCGTTGAGGTCGTGCCGCAGGCTGTCGAGGGCGCGAAGGAGACCGCCGCGCGGCTGGGACTGGACGCGGACAGAGCGGACTTCCGCTGTCAGGATGCCGGTGCAGCCGCCGCCATGCTCGCCGCCGAGGGTGCGCGTCCCGACGTGATCGTCGTAGACCCGCCCCGCAAGGGCTGCGACGAGGCGACCCTGACCGCCATTGCCGAGATGGCCCCGCGGACCGTGGTCATGGTCAGCTGCAACGCCGCAACAGCGGCAAGGGATGCCAAGTGGCTGACCGAGCACGGGTATCAGGCCGTGGAGGTCCAGCCGGTGGATCTGTTCCCGAGGACGAAGCACGTGGAGTGCGTGGTGAAGATGCTCCTTAGTAAGTGATGTGGCATTTTCTTAGAGCCATACATTTGGGCCTACCATAAAAAATCGCCGCTCACATGTGCAATTAAATAAAGGAGAGACCAATGCCAACAACAATCGAAGTCAACAAGCAAAGTGTCGAGACCCTTTTAGGCAGCGGAAAGTCTAAGCCTTTTGTAATTCCAGAATACCAGCGTTCCTACGCATGGTCAGATGAACAAGTAGAGACGCTCTTTGAAGATTTATGGGAATTTACAGCCACCAGTGGTGGTACCGAGCGGGACGGTTCATATTTTCTTGGCAGCATTGTCGCATACGAGAACGAAAACGGCGAGCAAGAGATTATCGATGGACAGCAGCGTATTACATCGCTATTCCTTTTGCTCAGAGCAATATACACAAAATTAGTTGCAACACCCCTGGCGGAAAGAACCCCCGAAGCAAACAATTTCATCGGAAAGATTGAACCCGCAATTTGGCGAACCAATAAGCTCACTGGAACTGTTGATTTTAAAAACATACTCCTAACCTCGCGTGTAATCAACAACGAGGGAAATGCAATATTGCGTTCAATTCTTGAAACGGGTAAGACAGACGAAAAAGCCAAAGACAACTACTCAAAAAATTACAGATATTTCCAAGAGTTGTTTGATAAGCACTCTAAAGATAACCCGTTAATGGTGTACCAATTCATCTATGCTTTGCTGAATCAAGCCATTTTGCTTCCGATTACAGCCGATACACAAGATACCGCCTTAACTATTTTTTCGACACTGAATGACAGGGGTTTGCCGCTTTCTGATGCAGATATTTTTAAGGCTAAAATTTACAATCAACTAGAAGCAGATGCGAAGACGGCCTTCATAGAACGTTGGAAAGATTTAGATGAGCAGGCAACCGATGCAAACGATAGTACCCAGCAGTTGTTCTATTACAACATGTTTTATCTTAGAGCTTTAGAAAATGATACAAATACTACTACTCCCGGCGTCAGAAAATATTATGCCGCAAATAAATTTGAAAGGCTCTACAAAGATGGGCTACTGGATAACCTATTTATAATTTTAAATCTGTGGAAAGTAATCAACAAAAGTGAGGAAATTGAAGGCGAATCGTGGTCTACAAACGTCAAAATCAAACAATCTCTCGATATATTAAGTTCTTACCCAAATGAATTTTGGAAATATCCAGTTATTATCTACTATATTTGCTATCGTAAGCAGGATGATTTTGAAAAGAAATTTGGGTTATTCTTAAATAAGTTGTTAATGGAGTTAATGACAAAGTACTTGTTGCTCCCAACAATCAATGCTGTAAAGCCAGACATTTTGAAGCTGAACGCCGCTATTACTTTGTCAGATACTCCCGTATTTGACTTTAAAGATATTGACACCAGGCAGTTAGAATCCCACATTCAATGTCCTAATCGAAATGCAGTACGTATGCTCTTGAAAGCATTAGCTTACGAAAAGCAAGACGAACTTTTACCAGACTGCTGGGAAATCGAACATATATTTCCTCAGAAGTGGCAAACCAACTATTTCCTTGATGTGCCAGATGTAACAATCAAAGAAAAACTCGAACATATTGGAAATAAACTTCCATTTGAAAAGAGGCTCAATATTGTTGCTGGCAATGGCTATTTTGGCAAGAAGAAAAAAGCGTACTCCGCATCCAAAATTGCTATAACAAAGGAAATGGGGACATCTGATATAACTGAATGGGGTTTGGATTCTATCACAAGGAGAGATGTCCGCATTTCAGATACAATTATTGCCTTGCTAGAAAAATGGAATAGCGCTTATCTAAGCGAATCAGGCGCAATTACCGAAGATAACAAACCAACTAAGGAAGACTTGGCTCGTATTGAAGAATTCAAGAAAAAAGGTTGGATTTAGCCTTTCCATAAAAGTATCCCGTCGGCAAAAAAGCACGCACATATTACTTAAACATGCCTTATAGTATTTTGTTCAAACTCTATTCCCCGCTTGTTCACGATTTGCCCATATTTGTGTGCCATAATAGTACGATGAAAACAATGCGGCTTTGCCGCGAAAAGGTGGTTTTTACATGAAAGGCTGGTTTCAGCGGTTTATGGCGGGCCGATATGGGTTCGACCAGTTCGGCGGATTTCTGTGTATTTCGTCGCTTATCCTTATTGTCATCGGCGCGTGGGTGTCGCCGGTGCTGTACTGGCTGGGGCTGGCGGCCATCGTCTACAGCTATTTCCGCATTTTGAGCCGCAACACCCGCAAGCGGTACAGTGAAAACCTCAAATATCTCTCCTACCAGAACCGCGTTACCACGTGGTTTGGCAAGCAGCAGGTGCGGTTCAAGCAGCGCAAGGACTATCACTATTACCGCTGCCCCCAGTGCGGCCAGCAGCTGCGCGTGCCCCGTGGGCGCGGCAAGATCAGCATCACCTGCCCGAACTGCGGCCATCAGTTCATCAAAAAGAGTTGACGCGTGATGTTCGGATATGTTACGCTTTACCGTAAGGGTCTGGCAGACGCCGAGATGGACCGCTACCAGGCTTACTACTGCGGGCTGTGCCAGACGCTGGGCCGCCGCTACGGACGCACCGGACAGTTGGCATTAAGCTATGACATGGCGTTTGTCGCCATTCTGCTTACAGCGCTGTACGACACGCCCACAGCCTTTTCCGAGGGCCGCTGCGTGCCCCACCCACTGAAAAAACGTCCCCGCGCGGACAACGAACTGCTGGACTACGCCGCCGACATGACCGCCGCGCTGGCGTACTACAACTTTCTCGATGACTGGCAGGACGATCACCGCCGCACCAGTCTGGTGCAGGCGCAAAAGCTGGAGCCAAGCCTGCCCGCCCTGCGGGAGCGCTGGCCGCGCCAGCTGCAGACCATGGCCGCACAGCTGGACAGGCTGAACGCACTGGAAAGCGCCGGCAGCCACGATTTGGATGCGCTGTGCAACGCCTTTGGCGCACTGCTGGGCGAGGTGTTCGCCTGCCGCGACGACATCTGGGCCCCGGCGCTGCGCGGCATGGGCAATGGGCTGGGGGCGTTCATCTACCTGATGGACGCCTACGACGATCTGGCCCGCGACAAGCGGAAGGGTGCCTACAATCCCCTCAAAACCATGAGCGAGCAGCCCGGCTACGAGGAAGAGATGCGGGAAATTTTTGAGTTGCTGCTGGCACGCTGTGCCAAACGTTTTGAGCGCCTGCCCTGCGTGGAGGACGCCGACCTGCTGCGCAACATCCTGTATTCCGGCGTATGGCTGAAGTACAACTGCAACAATGCA
>ENA-ORSQ01001878-ORSQ01001878.1-human-gut-metagenome-genome-assembly--contig:-NODE-1878-length-10208-cov-6.550675_pt1 | contig 10208 bp, 11 predicted proteins | sample MGYA00241900_ERZ509164 | MGnify/ENA primary metagenome ERZ509164 (study PRJEB26280, sample SAMEA2338807) | human gut metagenome | biome: human gut; feature: human-associated habitat; material: faeces...
CTGCCGCACCGGCAGCGGCAGCAGCCAGCAGCGGCGCACCCAGCCAGCGGCGGAAAGCGTGCCCTGTACCGCTGGAAAGCAGCAGCCGCCCGGTGTTGGCTGCGCAGGTGTAAAAGCTGGAAAGTAAGATCACCGTCAGAAAGCCCCGCATCCCGTACCGGGGCAGCAGCACCGCCACCCCACCAATGCGCAGCACCGCGTCCCACACGCTGTACCGGAAAGCGGCCTTCTGCTCCCCGATGCCCTTCATGGCGCCGTCCACCATGCTTTCCAGATACATCAGCGGCATGGCCGGGGCAAGGGTCTCCAGATAGAACCCGGCCTCCGGGCTATGGTAGAGCAGCTGCGCCAGCGGCCTGCCCCACACCCAGAACAGCGTGCCCGCCAGCATGGAGAAGTATCCCGTAAGCCGCAGCATCCGGTCCAGCAGGGCGTTCAGCCGGGCGGTCTGCCCCTCGATATGCGCCTGCGTGATCTCCGGCATCAGCAAAACAGCCAGACTGCCCAGCAGCCCAAAGGGGAAATTGAGCAGCGGCAGCGCCATGCCCTTTAAGGTGCCGTACTGCTCCAGCGCGGCGGTGCGCCCGCCGGAAGCCCCCAGATACACCGCAAGGCAGGCGGGCACCAGCATATTCTCGGCGGTGTGCAGCGCGCTGGAAAGCACCCTGCCGCCCTCTACCGGCCACAGGATGTCCCACAGCCGCCGGGACGCCTCCCTTGGCGGGCGCGGCGCTGTGCTGCCGAAGCAGCGTGCCGCCTCCCGCCGGTAAAACAGTGTCATCAGGGCGGTGGATACGGCCTCGCTCAAGGCGGTGGCAGCCAGCACCAGCGCACAGCGACTGCCGTCCGGCCAGCCCTGCGTGCGGGAAAGCGCCCACACCACCGCGGCAATGCGCACTGTCTGCTCTGCCAGCTGGCTGAGCACGTTGGGCTCCACCCGCCGCCGCGCCAGAAAAAAGCCGCGCAGCACCGCAGAAACAGCCATCCACGGCAGCCCCAGCGCCGAAGTGCGCAGCGCGGCAGCGGCACGGACATCCCCCAGCCACCATTTTGCCGCAAGGCCTGCGGTGGCAAGCTGGGCGGCCATGGCAAGCCCGCCCAGCGTAAGCCCTGCCAGCACCAGCCGCACCAGCATCCCGCGCGCAGCGGCTTTATCCCGGCTGAGCTCCTCGGTCAGCAGCCGGGCAGCGGCCACCGAGATGCCCGCCGTGGCCAGCGTGACGAACAGCCCGTACACTGCCAGCACCAGCTGATACAGCCCCATCCCCGCCCCGCCCAAGGCGTTGGCCAGCCAGATGCGCAGCCCCATGCCAGCCAGCCGCAGCACCACGTCCGAGCCGGTAAGCAGCGCCGCGTTCTTAAAATAACTCTGCCGCACCCTGCACCTCCCCCTGCCCCAGAACGGGCGTTCACGGTTCAGCCTATGCAGCGGCTTTGCAAAACATGAGCGGCGCTATGGGTTGTTTCTGCGCACTTTTTATGGTATAGTTAACAGTGGTCAGGCAGGGCGTAAGCCCCCGCCTGTATTTTGAGCAAGGAGGAAGCGCACCGCCCGGGTCCTGCCCCTGCCGTGCGCGACAAAGAGAATGAGCGAAGAATGTACACATGACTGCTCTAATTGCAGTGCAGCCTGTTCTTCCCGCGATGCCGCTCCGCAGCACGATGCCCCCAACCCTAACAGCAGTGTGAAAAAGGTCATCGGCGTTGTTTCCGGCAAGGGCGGCGTGGGCAAGAGCATGACCAGCGCCCTGCTGGCCTGTGCCATGGCCCGCCGCGGCTACCACTGCGGCATTCTGGATGCCGATATCACCGGCCCGTCCATCCCCAAGCTGTTCGGCATTCATGGCCGTGCCATGGCGGACGACAAGGGCTGCTGGCCCATCCAGAGCCGCATGGGCATTGATGTAATGAGCATCAATCTGCTGGTGGAGAACGAGGAAGACCCCGTTGTGTGGCGCGGCCCGGTCATTGCCGGTGCGGTCAAGCAGTTCTGGACCGATGTGGTCTGGAAGGATGTGGATTTCCTGTTCGTGGATATGCCCCCGGGCACCGGTGATGTGCCCCTGACCGTGTTCCAGAGCCTGCCGGTGGATGGCATCGTTGTGGTGGCAAGCCCGCAGGAGCTGGTAAGCATGATCGTGGCAAAGGCCGTGAACATGGCCGAGATGATGAAGGTGCCCATGCTGGGCATCGTAGAAAACATGAGCTACATCGTCTGCCCGGACTGCGGCAAGCACATCAATGTGTTTGGCAACAGCCATGTGGACGAGGTGGCCGCAAAGCATCACCTGCCCGTGCTGGCCAAGTGCCCCATCGACCCCAAACTGGCAGAGCTTTCCGACGCCGGCATGATCGAGACCTACGGCGGCGAATTTTTGGAAGGTGCCGCAGACGCCTGCGAAAAGCTGCTGAAGAAGTAACTGCACCCCGCCCTGTGCCCGTTGTGACACAGGGCTTTTTGCTTAGATAAGCCCGCCGACACGCAAAAGACATTCTTTTCCGTACGGCTTTGGGGCGGCAGCGCACTTTAAAAAACAAGGTTCGCGGCACATTCCGGCTTTTAATTTTCGTTTTGTGAAGCAGCTGTGACTTTTTATCTGTTTTTTTAAACAAATTCTGCTTTTTGCTATTGTAAAACCCACCGCAAAGCTTTATAATAATAAAGTAAGCATTGCCCGCTTGTGCGGGCGTGCCCTACAAGCATGGAGAACCGGAAGCGCCCGGCATCTGCAAGGATATACCCGCTGTGCGGCGGGCAGGGGCATTTCCGCTTTTTCAAATTTATAGAGTAATTGGGAAAAGGAGTATTCTATTATGCTGACGAATGAATACCTGAAGCGTGTTTACGAGGGTCTGGAAAAGCGCAACGCCAACGAGCCCGAGTTTTTGCAGGCTGTGCGCGAGGTGTTGGAGAGCATCCAGCCCGTTGTGGAAAAGCACCCCGAGTACGAGAAGGCCGGTCTGATCGAGCGCCTGGTGGAGCCGGAGCGCATCATCACCTTCCGTGTGCCTTGGGTGGACGATGCCGGTAAGGTGCAGGTGAACCGCGGCTACCGCGTGCAGTTCAACAGCGCCATCGGCCCCTACAAGGGCGGCCTGCGCTTCCATCCCTCTGTCAATCAGGGCATCCTGAAGTTCCTGGGCTTCGAGCAGACCTTCAAGAACAGCCTGACCACCCTGCCCATGGGCGGCGGCAAGGGCGGCTCTGACTTCGACCCCCACGGCAAGAGCGACATGGAAGTCATGCGCTTCTGCCAGAGCTTCATGACCGAGCTGTACCGCCACATCGGCCAGTTCGTGGACTGCCCCGCCGGTGATATCGGCGTCGGCGGCCGCGAGGTCGGCTATATGTTCGGCCAGTACAAGCGCCTGACCAACAGCTTCCAGGGCGGTATGCTCACCGGCAAGGGCCTGACCTTCGGCGGTTCTCTGGCCCGCACCGAGGCTACCGGCTACGGCCTGTGCTACTTCACCGCCGAGGCTCTGAAGTGCATGCGCAACGACAGCTTCAAGGGCAAGACCGTGGTCATCTCCGGCTCCGGCAACGTGGCTATCTACGCCTGCGAGAAGGCTACCCAGCTGGGTGCCAAGGTGGTTACCATGTCCGACTCCAACGGCTATGTCTACGACCCCAACGGCATTGATCTGGCTTACGTCAAGGATCTGAAGGAAGTGCGCCGCGGCCGTATCAAGGAGTACGCCGAGACCCACGAGGGTGTAACCTATGTGGCTGATTGCAGCAAGGTTTGGACTGTCCCCTGCGACATCGCCCTGCCCTGCGCTACCCAGAACGAGATCAACAAGGAGTCTGCCGAGGCTCTGGTAAAGGGCGGCTGCACCGTGGTCTGCGAGGGCGCTAACATGCCCAGCACCCCGGAGGCTATCGAGGTCTACCTGTCCAACGGCATCCTGTACGGACCCGCAAAGGCTTCCAACGCAGGCGGCGTGGCTACCTCCGGTCTGGAGATGAGCCAGAACTCCGAGCGCCTGAGCTGGAGCTTTGAGGAAGTGGATGCCAAGCTGAAGGGCATCATGGAGGGCATCTTCCACGCTTCCTACGACGCTTCTGTGGCTGCCGGTTCTGAGGGCAACCTGATGGTCGGTGCAAACTGCGCCGGCTTCCTGAAGGTCGCTACCGCCATGATGGCACAGGGCATCACCTACTAATTGTTCCATCGCATTTTCAAGAGCCGTGTTCGCAAGAGCGCGGCTCTTTTTGTGTGTTTGACAAAGTGCGGTGTATCGTTTATAATAAAAGCACAATGATAGACAGGAGGTGCCAAGCATGAATTACACTGTACCGTACAATGGCACATTTTGCAGCAAGAAGAAAATTTTGAAAAAGCGTGTTCCCTCCAAAGAGGCCATGGAGATTCGAAATTATTGCCTGTCGCATCCGCTTTCCGCCTCAAAAAGCACCGATGGTAAGATTGTTTTCAAAATTCAGGGGCCGGGTGAAAAATAGGTCATGAATGTTGTGGAGTACACTCACACGCTCACACCATTAGCACGAAATTTTGATTGCGGCAATCCCTATCTTAATCTGTTTTTACGCAGTCCGGATGCTTTAAACTCCAGCATCGGCAAGACTTATGTTTATCTGACCGAAGCAAACGACTGTATTTTAGGTTATTATAACATCAGTGCCGGTTCTGTGGATCAGCTAGAAAATGGTTTTCGGGTAAAATCCGGCGGCGCAATCCATATCGGTTATTTTGCACTGGATGAGCGTGCGCAGCATCAATTTCAAGGGCAGATGCCTGACGGCACCAATCTTTATCTCGGTGATTATTTATTGATCGAATGTCTTGACCGTATCGAACAAATTCGGGAGGGCTTTGTAGGCGCCGCTGTTGTAACACTGGCCTCTTCCGAAGCCGGTGAGCATCTATACCGCAAACATGACTTCCTTGACCTTGACGACGACTTGACTTTCAGCCTGAGCGAAGGCGAGGGTGAGTGCATTCCATTATATCTCCCGCTCGATTATTAAATTCAGGAGCTGCGTTCGCAAGAGCGCGGCTCTTTTTGTATCTATCCGCTGTCCTGCCCCTCCCGGAGATGCGGCCTGTATAAAGCCCCGCCACCCCGTCCATACTGACCACATCAAACGAAGAGAGGACTTTGAAATGGACGAAGCGATGTTTTGTTTTCAATGCGAACAAGCGGCCAACTGCACGGCCTGTACGGGGAAAGCCGGGGTCTGCGGCAAAAGCGCCGAGACCGCAGCGGCGCAGGACCGGCTGACCGGCGCACTCATCTCCTACGCCGGGCAGCTTGTCGGCGAAGGGCGGGCCCCGGCCCCGGAACAGGCCCTGCTGCTGATGGAAGGGCTGTTCACCACCATCACCAACGTAAACTTTGACCCGCAGACCGTGGACCAACTGACCGAGACCGTTCACGCCGCGTGCCCCGGCATCGGGTTCGACTACGATATGCAGAAGCTCTGGCACGAACCGGACGAAGACATCCGCAGCCTGAAGTCCTTCGTGCTGTTCAGTCTGCGCGGGATGGGCGCCTACAACTACCACGCGCGGGTGCTGGGCCGCATCGACCCGGAGCTGGACCGCTTTTTCTGTGAGGCGCTGCAAGCCATCGGGAGCGAGTGCTCCATCGACGCGCTCTGGGCGCTGGTGCAGAAGACCGGCGAGGCCAGCTACCGCTGCATGGAGCTGCTGGACGCCGCCAACACCGGTGCCTTCGGCCAGCCGGAACCGGTGGAGGTGCCGCTGGTCATCGAGAAAGGGCCTTTCATCGTCATTTCCGGCCACGATCTCTACGATATGAAATGCCTGTTGGAACAGACTGCGGGCAAAGGCATCAACGTGTACACCCACTCGGAGATGCTGCCCGCCCACGGCTACCCGGAGCTGAAGCAGCGCTACCCTCACCTGAAGGGCAACTTCGGCACCGCGTGGCAGAACCAGCAGCGGGAGTTTGAGGACATTCCCGCGCCCATCCTGTTCACTACCAACTGCATCATGCCCCTGCGGGCCAGCTACGCCGACCGGGTGTACACCACCTCGGTCGTCTCCTACCCCGGCATCCAGCACATCGGGCCGGAGCGGGATTTCTCACCCCTCATCGCCAAAGCCTTGGAGCTGGGCGGCTACAAGGAAGACACCGCCATGCCCGGCATGAACGGCGGACGCAGCGTCGTGACCGGCTTTGCGCGGAATGCCGTCCTCTCCCACGCGGGCGAGATCGTGGCTGCGGTGCGGGCCGGGCAGATCCGGCATTTCTTCCTTGTGGGCGGCTGCGACGGCACCCGCCCCTCCCGCCGGTACTACACCGAGTTTGCGAAGCTCACCCCGCCGAATACCGTCCTCCTGACACTGGCGTGCGGCAAGTTCCGGCTGAACGATCTCGACCTTGGCACAGTGGCGGGGCTGCCCCGCATCCTCGATGTGGGCCAGTGCAACGACGCCTACAGCGCCATTCAGATCGCGCTGGCGCTGGCCGATGCCTTCCAATGCAGCGTGAACGACCTGCCCCTTTCCCTCGTGCTCTGCTGGTTCGAGCAGAAAGCCGTCTGCATCCTCATTGCACTGCTGGCGCTGGGCATTCAAAACATCCGGCTCGGCCCCACTCTGCCCGCCTTCCTCTCGCCGGGCGTGGTGAAGGTGCTGCAGGAGAAGTATGGCCTCAAGGCCGTGACCACCCCGGAGGAAGACCTGAACGCGATCCTTGGTTCGAAGTGAAATGCTTTCACCTCTCCATCAAACCGCACAAGAAGGGCGGAATTTTGGCTTTTACGTTTGGCGCAACTGTCGCTTGAAAATTTTTCAGCCGTCAGTATAATAAGAGGTAACGGAACAAAGACGTTCCAGACGGGTAGAGTCTGCCCATCTGGGGCGTCTTTTTGTTTTTCCGTGTTTTGAGGATGCGCTGCGGAAGGTGCCGCAGCCGAAGGATTTTCATTTTAGAGAACAAGGATGGGAAAGGCAATGGAAAAATTTACGGAAAACGCCACGCCTCTCGGCCTGTATGATCCCCAGTTCGAGCACGACGCCTGCGGCATCGGCGCGGTGGTGGATATCAAGGGCCGCAAAAGCCACCAGACCGTCAGCGATGCGCTCTCCATCGTGGAGCGTCTAGAGCACCGCGCCGGCAAGGATGCTGAGGGCAAGACCGGCGACGGCGTGGGCATCATGTTACAGATCAGCCACAAGTTCTTCTCCAAGGTTGCCGACGAGATGAACATCTCCTTGGGCAACGAGCGCGAATACGGCGTGGGCATGTTCTTCTTCCCCCAGAACGAGCATCTGCGGGCACAGGCTATGAAGCTGTTCGAGCTGGTCACCCGCAAGGATGATAAGCCCGAGACGGTGAAAAACCGCCTTGCGGTCTATCATAGAGAAACAGAACCGCTCAAGGACTTCTACCGCGAGCGTGGGGTTCTGTATCCGGTGGAGGACATGGGGCCGGTGGAGGCCACCTCCAAGGCGATCCTCGCAATACTGAGACAGGATGGTTAAGATATGATCATTGTGAAATCAGAGCGCGAGATCGAATTGATGCGCCGAGCGGGAAAAATTACCGCGGCTGCCCGTGCGTTAGCAGGGGAAATGGTAAAGCCCGGCGTAACAACCCGAGAAATTGACAAAGCAGTGTTCCATTTCATTCGTTCGCAGGGCGCTGAGCCGTCGTTCTTAAACTACAACGGCTATCCCGCCAGCGTGTGCGTGTCCGTCAATGACGAGATCATCCACGGCATCCCGGGTCCCCGGGTGCTGCAGGAGGGTGACATCGTCAGCATTGATGTAGGCGCCTATATCGGAGGATATCATGGGGACTGCGCAGCCACTTACCCCTGCGGAAAGATTTCCGAAGAGGCACAGCGGTTGATCGACGTGACTCGTCAGAGCTTTTTTGAAGGATTTGCGCAGGCCCGCGAGGGCAACCGCATCTCCGACATCTCCCACGCCGTGCAGGCGTATGTGGAGGCGAACGGCTTCTCCGTCGTGCGCGAGTATGTCGGCCATGGTGTCGGCAGAAACATGCACGAAGCGCCCGAGATCCCCAACTACGGGGCTCCGGGCCACGGGCCGAAGCTGCTGCGCGGCATGACGATCGCCGTCGAACCGATGGTGAACGCGGGCACCGCAGCCATCCGCCAGATGAGCGATGGCTGGACCGTCAAGACCCGTGACGGCAAATACGCGGCGCACTACGAGAACACGATCCTCATCACCGCCGGCGAGCCCGAAATTCTGACGGCTCCGGCACCGTAAGAGGACGCCATGGACATTGCGAATCTTGTTCAGGCAACTGCCGGCAGAGAACAGGGCAAATACTTCTTCGTGCTGGAAACAGACGGGGAGTACCTGCTGCTGGCCGACGGCAAGAGCCGCAGGATCGAAGCGCCGAAGCGGAAAAAGCAGAAGCATGTCCGTTTCATCGCAGAGAGCGCGGCGCCTGTCGCCGAGAAGATCAGAAGCAAGGAAAAAATCACAAACAGTGAGCTTCGTAAAGCCATCGCCGCATACAGCGGCAAGGAAAATCCGGACCAGGAGGGATAACACTTGGCAAAATCCGACATGATTGAAGTGGAAGGCGTTGTCGTTGAGGCCATGCCCAACACCACATTCCAAGTAGACATTGGAAATGGACACACGATCTTAGCGCATATTTCCGGAAAGCTCAGAATGAATTTCATCAGGATTCTGCCCGGTGACAAGGTCACAGTGGAGATGTCTCCCTATGACCTGACCCGCGGCCGAATTACCTGGCGTACTAAGTAATGGAGGTTTATCGACATGAAAGTAAGACCGTCCGTGAAGCCCATGTGCGAAAAGTGCAAGATCATTCGTCGTAAAGGCCGTGTCATGGTCATTTGCGAGAATCCGAAGCATAAGCAGCGCCAGGGCTAAGACTTAATTGGAGGTTAAAAAGTATGGCACGTATTGCCGGTATTGACCTGCCCAAGGATAAGCGAATCGAAATCGGTTTGACTTATATCTATGGTATTGGCAGAAAGAGTGCTCAGGAGATCCTGGCACAGACAGGCGTGAACCCCGACACCCGCGTGAAGGATCTGACTGACGCCGAGGAGCAGAAGCTCCGTGACGTGATCGACAACTATATCGTCGAGGGCGATCTGCGCCGTCAGACCGCTCTGGACATCAAGCGCCTGGTTGAGATCCAGTCCTTCCGTGGCACCCGCCATCGCAAGAATCTGCCCTGCCGCGGCCAGCGCACCAAGACCAATGCTCGTACCTGCAAGGGTCCCAAGCGCACTGTCGCAAACAAGAAGAAGTAAGGAGGATTTGAGAAATGGCAAGTGCAAATAACGCCAAGAAGGGCGCAAATGTCCGCATGAAGCGGAAAGAGCGCAAGAACATTGCTGCTGGTCAGGCTCACATCCAGTCTACCTTCAACAATACTGTCGTTACCATCACCGACCTGCAGGGTAATGCAGTGTCTTGGTGCTCCTCCGGCTCCCTGAACTTCCGCGGCAGCCGCAAGAGCACCCCGTTCGCAGCCCAGTCTGCTGCTGAGACCGCAGCCAAGGTTGCTATCGAGCATGGCATGAAGACCGTTGAGGTCTACGTCAAGGGCCCCGGCGCTGGCCGTGAGTCCGCTATCCGTGCGCTTCAGGCTACCGGTCTGGAAGTCACCCTGATCAAGGACGTGACTCCCATCCCCCACAACGGCTGCCGTCCCCCGAAGCGCCGTCGTGTCTGATCGAAGGAGGAAATTGAATTATGGCAAAGAATACGCAGCCTATCGCAAAGCGTTGCAAGGCCCTGGGCATTTCTCCTGCGGTCATGGGCTATGCAAAGAAGAATACCACCCGCAACTCCAATGGCAACATGCGCAAGAAGCAGTCTGAGTACGCATCTCAGCTGAAGGAGAAGCAGAAGGTCAAGTTCATCTACGGCGTTCTGGAGAAGCAGTTCCACAACGCTTACCTGAAGGCAGAGTCTCGCCCCGGCAAGACCGGTGAGAACCTGCTGCAGATCATGGAGTGCCGTCTGGACAACGTCGTGTTCCGTCTGGGCTTTGCTCAGACCCGCCGCGACGCTCGTCAGCTGGTCTCTCACGCTCACTTCACCGTCAACGGCAAGAAGGTCAACATCCCCTCTTACCTCATCAAGGCCGGTGATGTCATCGAGGTCCGTGAGTCCAGCCGCAGCTCTGCTAAGTTCGCTAAGCTGACTGGCCCCGAGGCTCCCGTCGTGGCTCTGCCCTCCTGGCTGGACCGC
>ENA-ORSQ01001880-ORSQ01001880.1-human-gut-metagenome-genome-assembly--contig:-NODE-1880-length-10203-cov-3.811983_pt1 | contig 10203 bp, 9 predicted proteins | sample MGYA00241900_ERZ509164 | MGnify/ENA primary metagenome ERZ509164 (study PRJEB26280, sample SAMEA2338807) | human gut metagenome | biome: human gut; feature: human-associated habitat; material: faeces...
CCCCCACTTCAAAATCGTAAGATTTAAGTGGTGGGAGCATGTCACCGCCGTGAGTAAGAGCAAACATGCTCGCACTGAAATGAAATAGAACGGAGCATAGCAAATGGAGAACAGGATCATTACAACAGATGTTACAGAAGAGGATTTTTCCCTGGAGGGAAATTTAAGGCCTCAGAGTCTGGATGAGTATATTGGTCAACAGAAAACAAAAGATACCCTGAAAATTTATATCGAAGCAGCAAAGCAGCGTCATGATTCACTGGATCATGTGCTGTTTTATGGACCTCCGGGGCTGGGAAAGACTACACTTTCCGCGATCATTGCCAATGAGATGGGAACACATATGAAGGTAACATCAGGTCCTGCGATTGAAAAGCCAGGCGAAATGGCTGCGATCCTGAACAACCTTCAGGAAGGAGATGTGCTGTTTGTAGATGAGATACACAGACTGAATCGACAGGTAGAAGAGGTTCTTTACCCGGCAATGGAAGATTTTGCTATCGATATCATGATCGGCAAGGGAGCATCCGCCCGTTCCATTCGTCTGGATCTTCCGAAGTTTACATTGGTAGGTGCAACAACGAGGGCAGGTCTTCTTTCCGCGCCGCTTCGTGATCGTTTTGGCGTAACACAGAGACTGGAGTTTTATGATAAAAAAGAACTGACGACGATCATTCTACGTTCCGCTCAGGTGCTTGGCGTGGAAATCGAACCCAATGGAGCTGCCGAGATCGCCAAGCGTTCCAGAGGAACCCCCCGTCTGGCCAACCGTCTTCTGAAGAGAGTACGTGATTTCGCCCAGGTGAAGTATAATGGTGTGATCACCTACGATGTTGCCTGCTTCGCATTGGATCTTCTGGAAGTAGATCAGTATGGCCTTGATAAAACAGACCGCCGCATTCTCCAGACCTTGATCCTGAATTTTCAGGGCGGCCCCGTGGGGCTTGAAACACTTGCCGCATCGATCGGAGAAGACTCCGGAACACTGGAAGACGTGTATGAACCCTATCTTTTGCAGACAGGTTTCCTTAACAGAACTCCACGTGGAAGAATGGCTTCCGTGCTGGCATATACCCATCTTGGATATCCTCGTCCTGATTTATCGACAAAATAATAGAAAAACTTCTATACATTTTTGCGGGAATCAGTTATAATAAAAGAAATTGTGGGTTGTAAGATCGGCAATGCAGAGGAATGTTATTGAGGAAATTACCAGTAACAGATAAATTCAGGAGGCTTTACGAATGGCGGTAAAGAATACAGCACAGGTTGTTATCGATGGAAAGATCATTACTCTGGGCGGGTATGAGTCCGAGGAATATTTTCAGAAGGTTGCAGCCTATATGAATAATAAGATCAGTGAGCTGAGTCAGATGCCGGGATACTCCAGACAGGCCATGGAGACCAAGCATACACTGCTCAGTCTGAATATTACAGATGATTATTTTAAGGCAAAGAAGCAGGCGGAGATTTTTGAACAGGATCTGCAGCAGAAAGACCAGGAGATGTATGATCTGAAACATGAACTGATCTCTTTGAAAATGCAGATTGAAGAGGCGAAGAAGGCAGAACAGGAAGCTCAGGAACAGAAGAATCTTCTGGACGGTAAGGTGAAGGAACTGGAGAAAGAACTTGATGAACTGCTTAAATAAGGATGGGGGATTGCTTCGGTAATCCTCTTTTGTTTTATGGTCATCGGATTGATTAACAGATGGGAGATGAGGGAATACTTTGAAAAATATGATAACAGAACTGCTCTCGCCGGCAGGTTCTTATGAAAGCTTTGAGGCAGCTATTGGTGCCGGGGCTGATGCGGTATATGTAGGGGGACCGGCTTTTGGAGCAAGAGCTTATGCGCAGAACTTCACCCAGGAAGAGCTGATCACTGCCATTGAGACCGCACATATCCATAACCGTAAATTATATCTTACTGTGAATACACTTTTGAAGAACCGTGAACTGGATGATCAGCTGTTTGAATATCTGCTTCCATATTATGAGGCAGGTCTGGATGCGGTGATCGTACAGGATCTGGGAGTATTTTCTTTTATACGCCGGAATTTTCCGGATCTGGATATTCACGCAAGCACACAGATGACAGTAACCGGACCGGAGGGAATGCGGTTTCTGGAGGAAAAGGGAGCAACTCGTGTGGTTCCGGCCAGAGAGCTTTCCCTGGAAGAGATATCTGCCATGCATAAGGCAAGTTCTCTGGAAATAGAGACTTTTATCCATGGAGCTCTCTGTTACAGCTATTCCGGCCAGTGTCTGATGAGCAGTATTTTCGGTGGAAGAAGCGGAAACCGTGGCCGCTGTGCACAGCCATGCAGGCTTCCTTACAGTGTAACCATGGATCACAGAAAATATAAAGGAGACAAGGATTTTTGTGCATTAAGCCTGAAAGATATCTGCACTCTGGATATTCTTCCGGATATCCTGGAGGCGGGTGTTATGTCTCTGAAGATCGAAGGGCGTATGAAACAGCCGGCGTACACAGCGGGCGTCACGGCAGTATATCGAAAATATCTGGATATGTATTTAAGTGGAAAAGAATATCACGTTCAGGAAAAAGACCGGAAGTATCTTCTTGAGCTTTTCAGTCGGGGAGGATCCTGCAAAGGATACTATGATATGTATCGCGGGCCGGAAATGATGGCTTTTGCCAATGAAAAAAAATCCGGTAATATCCAGCCGGAGATCAGAAAAATAAAAGAAAAAATTCATGGGAATTTAATACTTTCTCCTGAAAGTCCTGTTATACTGGAAATAACCTGCAAGGGCCAGACAGTAACTGCTATGGGCGGTGAGGTACAGTTTGCTAAAAATCAGCCAATGGAAGAACAGAGGATCCGTCAGCAGATGGAGAAACTGGGAAATACAGATTTTCAGTGGGAGGATCTGAACATTGAAATAAATGGAAGGATTTTTGTTCCGGTTAAAGTTCTCAATGAAGTACGAAGAGATGCTCTGAGTCAGCTGCGGGAAGCACTGATCGGATGTCAGAAGAGAGCACAGGTTACGAAGCAGCCGACGAAATCTAAGGATCAGGCTGCCTGTCACAGAAGGGTAACAGACAGCCTGCCTGTGTATGTATCCTGTGAACGTTCGGATACTGCGGAAGTACTTTTGAACGAACCGGGGATTACAGGTTTTTATTTTCCTTTTGATACTATGGAAAAATATTTTTCACCGGAACTTGCTGCAAGTAGTGAATTATATCTTTCTACTCCACATATCCATCGCGGAGAAATCCCCGAAAAGTGGCTTCGATCAGCTCAAAAATGGTTGGAGCAGGGTATGAAGGGTTTTCTGGTAAGAAACCTGGAATCTTACGCCGTACTGAAAAAAATGGGATATGGCGAAAAATGTGTCCTGGATGCATCCATGTATACCTGGAATGATCAGAGTGTTGATTTCTGGCGGGAAGAGGGAGTTCTTCGAAATACAGTCCCCCTTGAGTTGAATGAGGGTGAACTGAAACACAGAGATAATACTTCTTCGGAGCTGCTTTTATATGGTTATATCCCACTGATGCTTTCCGCGCAGTGTGTAAGGAAGAATCTTTTCGGATGTACAGGAAAATATGAGACGGCTTATCTGAAAGACCGCTATAACAGTGAATTTCCGGTAAAATGCAGTTGTGATCCATGGGGAAAAAACATCTCCGAAAAAGCAAAATACTGTTATAATATCATTTATAACAGCATTCCTTACGGACTTCCGGGTGAAAAAGATCAGGTAAAAAAACTGAACCTTCACTCTTTGCGGCTGGCATTTACGATCGAAGAGCCAGAGAAAGCAAAAGCGATCTTGAAAGAATTCCGGACGGTTTATCAGGAAAACGGAAAACCTTCCGGACGCAGGTATACAAAAGGCCATTTTAAAAGAGGAGCCGAGTAAAAGTGTATGATTAATGTAATTACAGAATTATCTAAGTATGTGATCCTCACATTGATGATCGTCTATACCTTTCATTGTTTTTATATGGTGTGGCGGCAGGATGAGGAAGAAAAGAGAGAACTGCTCCATCAGCAGCTGACCATGATCTTTTTTATTGATTTTACAGCATTTCTTGTGATCTATTTAAAAAGCATGGATTTCAGGGTCATCCTGTTCTATATCGAAATGATGATCTTTTTTGCAGCGATCCAGATCCTTTATCGAATTATTTATCAGAATGCATCGCTGCTTCTTTTAAATAATATGTGTATGCTCCTGAGCGTAGGATTTATCATGCTCTGCCGGCTTTCACTTCCGTCTGCAACTAAGCAGCTTCTGATCGTGGCCGTAGGTAGTGCAGTATCACTGGTGATACCGGTAATGATACGAAAAATGAAATTTTTAAAGGATCTTACATGGGCTTATGCCGGAATTGGTATTGTACTTCTGGCGGCAGTTCTTGTTCTGGCAAGCACAAGCTACGGTGCAAAGCTTTCTCTTATGGGAATCCAGCCTTCCGAGGTGATCAAGATAACCTTCGTATTTTTTATGGCATCACTTCTGTGTACCAAGGTGGATTTTCGTAAAGTAGTACTGGCTACGATCGTTGCAGTGATCCATGTAGGGATCCTGGTTCTTTCCAGGGATCTGGGTAGTGCAGTAATCTTTTTTGTCACCTACCTTGTACTGATCTATGTGGCAACCAGAAATCCGAGCTATTTATTTCTGGGACTTGGCGGAGGATGCTTTGGTTCGGTGATCGCATATCATCTTTTTGGACATGTCCGTCAGCGAGTCAGTGCCTGGAAGGATCCGATGGCTGTCTATCAAAATGAAGGTTATCAGATCGTGCAGTCTCTGTTTGCGATCGGAACCGGAGGCTGGTTTGGAATGGGACTTTGTCAGGGCTCTCCAGAGAAGATCCCGGTCGTAAAAAATGATTTTATCTTCAGTGCTATTTGCGAGGAACTGGGTGGCATTTTTGCCATCTGCCTGATTCTTGTATGCACAAGCTTTTTTCTGATGATCGTTACTATTGCACTAAAGATCAGGAATCCGTTTTATAAACTGATCGCACTGGGGCTCGGAACTGAATATGCTTTTCAGGTATTTCTGACCATTGGCGGTGCAACCAAGTTTATTCCAATGACAGGAGTTACACTTCCGCTGGTGAGTTACGGAGGCAGTTCTGTCATGTGTACCATCCTGATGCTTGCGATCATTCAGGGACTGTATATTCTGAGGGAAGATGAGGACGAACAAATTGAAACGCAGCGAAAAGAAACGATTGAAAGAAGAGGAAAGAGAGCAACGCCTGAGAGAAAGAGAAATCGCCAGACTCCGTAGAAAAAAGAACCGGCCTTTAACTTTTGTATCGGCCTTCTTTATATTGATCTTTGTCAGTCTGATCGGATATCTGGTCTATTTTGACGCCATAAAAAGCGAAGATTTTATCAACAGCCCGTACAACACCCGTCAGGATACATTTTCGGACCGTGTAGTACGTGGAAGTATCCAGTCTTCGGATGGTGAGGTTCTGGCACAGACCAATGTGTATGAAGATGGAACAGAAGAGAGAACGTATCCGTTTTCCAATATTTTTGCACATGCAGTAGGATATGATACCAATGGTAAGAGTGGTTTGGAATCGGAAGCAAATTTCCAGCTTCTCACCTCCCATTCATTTTTTCTGGAACAGATGAAAAATGAATTCCTGGGAAAAAAGAATCAGGGTGATACCGTGATCTCCAGTCTGAATGCAGATCTTCAGACAACAGCATACAATTCTCTGGGAGACCGCAGAGGAGCGGTAGTTGTACTGGAACCATCCACCGGACGTATTCTGGCTATGGTGAGCAAACCGGATTTTGATCCGAACACGATCGCACAGAACTGGGATACCCTTGTTAATGATGAAAGTAACAGTAGCCTTTTAAACCGTGCAACCAATGGAGCTTATCCTCCGGGATCAACATTTAAGATCGTCACGGCACTGGATTATTTCAGACAAAAGGGATCACTGGAGGGATATTCCTATCTGTGTCAGGGAAGTATCACAGTGGATGACCACACGATCCAGTGTTACAATGGTGCAGTACATGGACAGGAGGATTTTTATTCCGCATTTGCACATTCCTGTAACTGTGCATTTGCAGATATGGGACTTGGTCTGGGAGGAGATACTCTGAAAAGTACTGCAGAGGATCTGCTCTTTAATAGGGCGCTTCCGCTGAATTCCTATAAAACCAGTCGCTTTACCCTTGATAAAGATTCTCCGAATGCACTTGTGATGCAGACCTCGATCGGCCAGGGTAACACTCTTGTTTCTCCGATGCATATGGCATTGATCACAAGTGCCATCGCCAATGATGGTGTACTGATGAAGCCAACTATGATCGATAAGATTGTGAATAATTCCGGTGATACGGTCAGGGAAACAGAAAAAACAGAATACAAACGTCTGATGACAAGAAATGAAGCCAATATCCTTGGAAAACTAATGAAAAATGTAGTTGAAAACGGTACGGCTTCCGCATTGAACGGACGAGGATATACTGTTGCCGGAAAGACCGGTTCTGCGGAGTTTGATGAAAATGGCTCCAGTCATTCCTGGTTTGTGGGTTATTCTAATGTAGATGATCCGGATATCGCCATTGCAGTGATCGTGGAAAACGGCGGAACCGGAAGTGAAGCGGCAGTTCCCATTGCGGCCGATGTTTTTGATGCATATTATTTCGATTAAATTGAGAACAGTATCTGCTTCTTGCCCCTTGCCTATAAGGTGAAAAAGAGGTATACTATAGCCAGTGCAAAAGACACACGCATTACAGGAGGATTGCAATATGATAGAAGCAACAAGCTGTGGCGGTGTGGTAATTCATCGGGGTAAGATCCTGGCATTGTATAAATCCTACAGGAACCGTTATGAAGGATGGGTGCTTCCCAAAGGAACTGTAGAAAAAGGAGAGACTTTTGAGCAGACTGCTTTACGTGAAGTAATGGAAGAAGCAGGTGTTCGGGCCTCTATCGTGAAATATATCGGCAAGAGCCAGTATAATTTCACCGTTCCGGAGGATGTGGTAATGAAAGAGGTACACTGGTATCTCATGATAGCTGATAATTATCATAGCAAACCCCAGCGAGAGGAATATTTTGTAGATTCCGGATACTATAAGTTTCATGAGATCTATCATCTTCTCCGTTTTTCCAACGAGAAGCATATCGTGGAACAGGCCTATCAGGAGTATCTGGAAATGCGAAGTGAGGGCGTCTGGGCGAAACAGCAGAAGTATTTTTAACAACAGGACAGGGCTGTGTACATACGCAGCCCTGTTTGGCATTATAGACGGAGGTGATGGCAGATTGCTGAAATGGATGAAAAACTATTACATAGGAAATGATGTAAAAAATCCTACTAGAATAAGAACCAGGATCACTGCTGGCAAATTCGTGCCGGATATCTACGTTGTTACTTTGTCTGATAATCCCGGAAATATTTTGGAAATTCTTCCCGCAGGCATGCTTGTACAGCGAAGCGCCAGAGCCACCTGTCCTTTGATCGTTGGAATGGCTAGAGGAAAATCCGGTGCTATACAGATGGTACAGGATATGATCGAACAGGTTTATACCGAAACTGGAAATTTTAAAATAAAAGAATATCTGAAAAACAGGTGAACCAATGCTGCATATATTATGGCTGATAATAAAATGGATATTGATCCTTCTGGGGATTCTGATCGGGCTGATCTTTCTGATCCTGCTGCTTCTTTTATTTTGTCCAATCAGATACAGAGGGAATTTAAAAAAAGACCGTACGGATAGTCTTCGTGAAATACACGCTACCGGTGAAGTGAGCTGGCTGCTTCATATAATTTCTGCACAGGTATTCTGGGAGCAGGGCGTTCTGAAAACAAAAATATGTTTTTTAGGGATTCCGTTGAAAAAATTAAAAAATCTGTTTCGTAAAAAAAAGAAACCAAGAGCTCTTTCCAACTCCGGAAATCAAAATGCAAAAAAACAGACAGAGGCTTCTGGAAGTCATGAAAAGACATCAAAAAGCGAACAGCAGAACGATGCAGCAGAGTTACAAATGTCTGAGCCTCAGGAAGATACTGTTGAAGATATAAATGAAATTTCGGAAAATGTAATAATGGAGCCGATATCGATTTCCGAAGAAATATCGGAAGATGAAAAGAAGCTTCGGACAAAGATTGCAGATTTAATTTCGAATATAGTGGGAAAAATAAAAACGGCAGTTGGAAAGCTGATCCGAATCGTACAGAATTTTCTTGGAATCCCCAAAAGGATTCTGAAAAAAATTCAAAGTCTTGCATTAACAATCCGGAATTTCTGTGATAAGATAAACTGGTGGAAGGAGTTTTTAGACCATCCCCGAACCAGAGAGGCTCTTTCCTTTCTGTGGAAAAATGCAAAAAAACTGATTTATCATGTGCTTCCGACAAGGATCACCGGAAAAATCACATTTGGCAATGAAGATCCGGCAGTTACAGGTATGGTATTGGCTGTATTAGGAATGACGATTCCTTTTCATAAAAACAAGATCGAAGCAGCGCCCCTTTTTGATGATGAAAATGTTCTTGAGGGAGAGATCCTGTTAAAGGGAAGGATTTATGGAATTGTAGTTCTCACAACAGCAGCGAAGCTTTATTTCAATAAAAATATAAAATACGTCATCCACCGATGGAGACATAAGGAGGTAAATCATGGAGAAAGAGAATAATTTCAAAGATACCGTGAATTCATTATTTAAAGGAATGGATGGCTTTGTATCGGCCAAAACAGTGGTTGGCGATGCCATTCATGTAGGTGATACCATTATCCTTCCTCTGGTCGATGTATCCTTCGGCGTGGGAGCCGGAGCTTTTGAAGGGGACAAGAAGAACAATGGCGGCGGAGGTCTTGCCGGAAAGATGTCTCCCTGTGCAGTGCTTGTGATCCAGAATGGAAGCACCAAACTTGTAAACGTAAAAAATCAGGATGGCCTTACCAAGGTTCTGGATATGGTGCCGGATTTTGTGAACCGTTTTGCGCCAGGTGCAGGCAATGCTGAGGATACAGACGGGAAAGAAGAGTAGTATTCCATTTAGATTTCATGCATATACTGTAATAAAAAACAGGAAATGAGCAGACAGGAGTGGGAAAGCTAACTGGTTTTATGCTGTTTTTTATTGGTGTGGGCATGGTTCTTGGTATCCTTATTACAGAGAATTTTATTGTGATCGCAATGGCAGTCATATGTCTGCTGTGCGGATATCATATGTTTTGCAGATAAGCGGGAAGTGTGCACCTGGCATGCTTCCCGCTTGTGATTTATCTGTCTTGAAGATAAAAAAACAGCCCCCGCATTCTACGGGGGCATACGATATTACTTACGCTCTTTCAACTTTTCCGGATCTTAAACAAGAAGTACATACATACATTTTCTTTGCTCCGCCGGCAGTTGTTTTTACTCTGACGGATTTAACGTTAGATTTCCACATTTTGTTGGATCTTCTATGGGAATGACTCACATTGTTTCCGAAATGAGCTCCTTTATCGCAGATTGCACATTTAGCCATGAATAGCACCTCCTTTTATCAACAGTCACCATTTTAACAGATGAATTGCTCTTTTGCAAGCAAAAAAAGGAAATTTATCAAAAATTCTGCAAAGAGTTTTAAGGAAAGTATTCCATACCTCCGGGAACAGGGCGGATCATGGTGAAATTAAGCGTTGTGTGTATGGTTTAGATCAATTTGAAACATAGAAAATTACCCAGTGCGAATTAATTTATCGTTTTTTCTTTGACCTGGTCTCTTTCCTGAATCGGAATAGAACATATTCTTGCTGAACTGGCATATGAGGATAGGAAAAACGGGAAAATGCAAAAGAATTTGGCAGGTAGTTCGGAATCCGAAAATGTGGTATGATTATAGGTAGGATATCAGAAGCGTCAGGAGTTGAATAGATTGTGAAGACGGAAGAAATTTTTAAATATGTGCAGAAACAGTACGGAACAGTCCCGGAATATTTATGGAGTACATCGCCAGACAGTGCAGTACTTCGACATAAAAACGGAAAATGGTATGCAGTGATCATGACTATTGAAAAATCGAAACTGGGATTAGAAGGAAAGGATCCGGTTGATATCATGGATGTAAAGTGTGATCCGGACATGACGAATTTGATTATTCAGACTCATGGATTTTTACCTGGATACCATATGAACAAGCAGCACTGGATCACGATTTTACTGGATGGTTC